>Ga0213870_1001237_pt1 | contig 11607 bp, 10 predicted proteins | sample WICALVC2017_Meta_FD_160119 | JGI IMG/M metagenome (GOLD analysis project Ga0213870, IMG submission 160119) | Freshwater microbial communities from subterranean cave lake in Wind Cave National Park, South Dakota, United States - WICALVC2017 | ecosystem: Environmental > Aquatic > Deep subsurface >... | reverse complement strand
TTTGCAAAATCACGAAACATATCTTGTTCATCAATAATCCCCCTTCCTACATAATAGTAAGAGAAAAAATCTGGATCTATGCTTCCGATCAACAAAAGGCCTGCAATCGCAAAGCTCAAGAAGGTTATTATCAAAAAAAGTACCTTATTCGATATCATGTGCTTTTGGTATCCTTCTTATCGTATCATAGATATTCGTAACAGCTTTTTGTAAATTAACCTCTCAATTTTCGGATTTTTGGGCAGGCGAATAGACTTTTCAACCTAATTTAAGTATTATTAAAACTATGAAAATCATTAATAAGAGGGCGTTCTATGACTATCGGATTTTAGAGCGACTTGAAGCTGGAATTAATTTAAATGGAGCAGAGGTTAAGGCTGTTCGGCTTGGGCACGCGGATTTAACTGGTAGTTTTGTTAGAATAATGGGAAGCGAAGCATATTTAATAAATGCCAAGATTTTCCCATACCAATACGCACGTCCTGAAGGCTTTGATGAAAGGAGAACCAGAAAGCTACTTCTGCACAAAAAAGAGATAATCGCTTTGAAGTCAAAATCAGAAGGCCAAAATCTAGCCCTTGTTCCTGTTTCTTTGTATACAACTAAAAGTTTTATAAAACTAGAAATTGCCTTAGGAAAAGGAAAAAAACAATACGACAAAAAAGAAGCGATCAAGAAAAAGGATATTCAACGCGAAGTCGAACAAGAACTTGGTGACCTAGATTAAACAATCACCATCTAATTGGATACTGGGCATAAAAAGCTTCTATTTCCCTGGCCAAACTAGTCTCATCCACTGGTTCAATTTCTTGTAGATTAGGTCTACTTGGTATCGTAGGCTTTTTTGTTAACGTACTTATTTCTGTTATCTGAGGGCTTCGCTCGCCTTTTCTTTCCATGTTTAAAATTTATCAGGAAGAAAATAGGTTAGCTTGACAAAATGAAGACAGAAAGAAGACAAAATAAACCGGGAATTGCCCTCGCTACTGTATTGGCGTGGCTTGCCACGCAAAGTCCGAACAATTGTGAAGGCGAAGAGTGGAGATGTCGAGCTATGAACTCGAGTCCAAGAATTTACATTAAAAACTTCTACAAGCTTAGTTGATTATTTTGAGTCGCGCTATTTTTTCTAATCAACAAGAATTAATAGCACCAAGGTTTATAAATTCGATAAGGACAAAAACCAACTTTCCTTACTATTTCTCAACTGTGTTTCTGCTTATAGAGCCCCGTTGAGAAAAGACTTTATAAACAAGACTTAAGCTTGGGCAAATGCCAAAGCTGGCTGTCTAACACCAAAGAGTTGCGCAAGAATTGAATCTCGCTCTCTCTTTAATGCTGCAATGCGGTTTTCACCAGCATTTATATTTTGATCGAATTTTACGACTTTCAATCATTGTCGGCTTGCTGTTTTTTAAAGTGCGTTCTCGTCGATGCAATGCATCCCCAAGATCAGTATTGTATCTAAATTAAATCATAAAGTCAAGGCCACAAATAGCCTCAAACTAGCTTTGCTTTTCCCAATAAAAGGTTAACTTAATCTCTCGCCAAGGCTATTCCCCAAACCTTTTTTGCGCCATTTCTTTTAAGAACATTTGCTGCTTCAAGAAGAGTTGACCCTGTTGTTAAAACATCGTCAACCAAAAAGATATTAGCCTCGCCCGCCGAAGCCGATGAGCGAGAGACGGGGATAACTGAGAATGCACCCGTGATATTTTCTATTCGTTTTTTTCTTTCAAGCCCAACTTGCGATGGAGTATTTTTTACCCTTAATAACACATCAGCGGTGGGAATATTAAGTTTTTTCGAAAGCCCTTGCGCCAATAATTGCGCCTGATTGTATCCTCTTCTTTTCAATTTGGATTTATAAAGCGGAACTGGAACCAACACCATTGTTTCATTGCTATATTGCTCTATTGTTTTTATGAATTGCTCTTTTTGAATTAATCCTTCATATAAAAGTTCAACCAACACTGTTTGCAGACTTGACACATGTGGCTTGTATTTAAACTGGTACACAAGTTTCTTGACAATTCCTTTATAAGAAATGCTTGTGAATGCAGCGTCAATGGCGTAGCGGGTTTTACAAAAAGGGTGCGTTAATCCATCTATTGAACCTCGATTGCATACAAGACATATTTCGTATGGATTAAAGGAGATGGTTGAGAAACAATCGGCACAAATATACTCACCCAATTTTTTGCAAGAAACGCAGTATTTTGGAAAAATGAAATCAAGAATGCCCACAAGGTGAGTGTAGCAGAAGAATAATTGTAATGGTATAATACCAACAAGGAGGAGTCGCATAGCTTGGCCAATTGCGGGGGTTTGCTAAATCCCTGAGCCGCAAGGCTCACGCAGGTTCGAATCCTGTCTCCTCCGCCTCGCTCCAGTACGGAGGAATTGAGCAACGGTGGCTCACCAGTTTTGAAAACTGGGGTCGGAAACGACATGTGGGTTCGAGTCCCTCTTCCTCCGCTTATTGACTTATTGATTCTTTGTATTATAAAGTAAATACATGGAAGACAAAAAAAGTTTACCTGAAAAACCATTGGAACAGGAAACACATATTCCCTCGCCTCACGAAGTTAAAACCCTTCTTGCCTGGTCTGCACCGGGCAGACCATTTAGAAAAAGAAGCAAACAATACTATCTAACTAGCATCTTAATAACATTTCTTGTTGAAATAATTCTTTTTCTTTTTTCTCAGTATATGCTTATGCTTGTTGTTTTGTCTTTGCTATTCGTAGCGTTCGCGCTGGCAACGGTTCCGCCTCGCAATTTTCAATATAGAATAAGCACAGAGGGCATTACCATTGAAGATCATTTTTTCCTTTGGGTTGAGCTTTATGATTTTTATTTTAAAAAACGAGAAGGAGTTGAGGCGCTTCATGCAAGAACCCATTCATTTATTCCTGGAGAGCTAACAATTACCTTAGGGGATATCACGAAAGACCATATGAGATCAGTGCTTCTCCCCTACCTTCCCTACAGAGAGGTTATTAAACCAACCTTTATGGAAAAATCCGGGGATTGGCTTTCCCGTACTTTTCCTCTGGAAAAAACTCTTAAAGAAAAAGTTGCTTCATAATCTGCAATAGGATAAAATACAAGTTAAAACTTGCGCCCATAGTTTAACGGATAGAGCAGTGGCTTGCGGAGCCACTAATCCCAGTTCGATTCTGGGTGGGCGCACAAAGGAGGGTTGGCCGAGTGGTAAGGCGCTGGTTTCGAAAACCAGTGGGCGTAAGCCCTCATAGGTTCAAATCCTATACCCTCCGCAAACACGACTAGACGATGGAAGGTGGAAAATATCTATCTTCAACTCTCTATCATCTATCGTCCAGAAAAGGGTCCTCGTAGTTCAATTGGATAGAGCGTCAGGTTCCGAACCTGAAGATTTGAGGGTTCGAGTCCCTCCGAGGACGCCACAATTTGGCTTGGATCTGCGTTTTGATCGGCGTAGTTCAGCGATCTAACTATGAAATTTGAATTTTCAGCAGGTGGGGTCGTGTATAAACACGGAGTGCCACTAAACGAAGACACACGAAATACCACTAAAAACATTGTTGTGCTTGTCTGTCAGCATTCGCAGCATCATGGATGGGTGTTCCCTAAAGGACTGATTGACAAAAAGGAATCAGGAATTATGAATCATGAATCAAGGAGGGAGACGAAGGAAGAGGCGGCGCTAAGAGAGGTAAAGGAGGAAACAGGAATATCTGGTAAAATAATAAAGCCGTTAACACCTGTTACATATTGGTACGCTTTTCAACGAGAAAAGATAAAAAAAACAGTCTATTATTTTCTAATGGAATATGTTTCTGGAAATACAACAGATCACGACTTTGAAATGGAAAATGTCGAATGGCTGCCAATAGATAAAGTTGAAAATAGATTAACATATAAGTCGGATAAAGAAGTGTGGAGAGTCGCAAAAGAGAAAATCCGAAATTCGAATATCGAAATTCGAAATAAATTCAAATAACCAAAATTCGAATGACAAAAACAGTTTTGAACATTTCATCCGTCAGTTGACGGATGAATTTTGAACATTGTTTTGAATTTAGTGCTTCGTGCTTCGAATTTATAACCGTTGGAGGGGTCGCATAGTGGCCTAGTGCGCACGCTTGGAAAGCGTGTATGCCGCAAGGTATCGGGGGTTCGAATCCCCCTCCCTCCGCAGCATAAGAAATTGCTTTGCAATTTCAACGCTGCTGGGACGTTTGACGTCCCGCTCATGCCAAAGTTAAACGATAATCAACTAAAACAACTGGCAGATTTTACATCGAACTTAAGTCTTGTATTCTTTACAACAGTAGTTGCTCCTGTGTTTTCAGAGATTGACAGAGTAAACCCATTTATGATAGTTTTAGGTATAGGGCTAACTGTAAGCTGTATTGTGGCAAGCATGCAAATGTTAAACAAAAGATAATTTTATGTTAAATCTTGATTGGTTAAAAACATTTTACTTGGTTGGTGCAATTTTGCTTTTGGCAATTGCTATTTTGGTTTATCCAACCCTTAAAGAGCGTTCAAAAAGAAAACCAGAAAAAAGGTAGTTATGAAAATTTCTGCCCGTTTTTTTCTAACCTCCGTCATATTTGCTATTTTCTATTTGCTATTTTCTATTGTTCCGGCATTTGCCCAGTCGCAAAATCCCAACCCCTACACTGTCCCCAATACCAATCCCGACGTCCCCAAAAATCTCCACACCTGGACGCAGAATGTAATGATTGAAGTAATGTCTGCTATGAGTTGTCAGCTTACCGGTATTGATCCTACCAACCCAAAAGCACAGTGTTTGGGCGTTGATCAAAAAACTGGCAAAATTGGATACGTAGAAGGTGGTGGCGGAGCAATTGGTGTGGCTGGAAAAATGATTGCTATGCTTTATACACCGCCTCTTCACACAGGAGATTACTTTAAATATCTTGCAAGCAATTTTGGCATTGCCAAACCAACCCATGCTGCAACTGGTTTTGAAGGACTTAAGCCTATCCAGAGCCTTTGGGTTGCATTTAGAAATATCGTGTATCTTTTATTTGTAATTATTTTTATAGTTATTGGCCTTGCAATAATGCTAAGAGTAAGAATTGATCCCCGAACTATCATGACAATCCAAAACCAAATCCCAAAAATTATAATAGGGATTCTCTTGGTAACCTTTTCCTTTGCTATTGCTGGCTTTCTAATTGATCTTATGTACGTTGTAATCTTCTTAAGCTACGAGCTTATTTCCCAAGCAGTCCCATCAATTGGCAGCAGTCTCAATCCACTGTTCCTTCAAGACGCTACGCCTTTTAAAGCCGCTAGTGAAGTTGGTGGAATTTGGGGTATTGCGTGGAGCGCAGGTGACGCTATAAAAGATATTATTCTTGAATTGTTTGATGTCGATAACACTTTCAGTATCGCAAATATTGTACTCATAACAATCTCTTCACTCGCCGGCGCTGCTATAGGCGCTCTAACTTTTCCGTTTGGTCTTATTCTTGGACCACTGTCTGCTATAGCAATAAATGAAGCGCTCCAGAACCTTCCTGCTTTGATCGCCGCCCTCATTATTTTTATTGCACTGCTAATTGCGCTTATCAAGCTTTGGTTTGCCTTAATTATGGCGTATATTAGCATTCTTCTTAATGTAGTTTTCGCGCCGTTTTGGATTGCAGCTGCTCTTTTACCAGGCAGTTCTATTGGTTTTGGCGCATGGCTTAGAAGCATTATCGCCAATCTGGCTGCTTTCCCAGCCACTATTATCATGTTTCTCCTAGCAAAAGCTTTTATTGATAGTTTTGGAGCAAAACCAGCTCCTACGGATTTTGTTCCTCCTCTTATAGGCAATTTCGCAGGAACCGATAGCATTGGTAAAATTATTGGCCTTGGCATTATTCTTATGACACCCAATGTTGTTGCTATGTTAAAAGCAGCCTTAAAAGCGCCAACTACTCCCCTTGGCGCTATCGGAACTGCAATAGGGGCTGGAACTGGAACTTTAACCTCGCCTTTTAAAATTGGAGGACACGTTGTAACTAGCGCAGTCGGTTACAAGCTTGCTCAAAGAATACCGCTACCAAAATTTTTAGGAGGTAAGGAGTCACAAACATAGTAAGAACTATCCTTTTTTTAAGTCCTCTCCCACCTGTTTTCCAGTGATAGTAATAAATGCTCCCGCCATAATAAGAGCAATAACAATAGAAAGAGTTCTTGCCTGATCAATCAGCACATCAACTGCCCTTGCACCGGCGCGCTCAGCTAGCTCATCAAACTGGGATTTTTTCTCTCCGGGTAATTTTTCCCTTCTTATTACTCCTATACCAACTGCCTGATTTATCATATTCCTCATCGTAGATTCATCAGTAGAGAGAGCATCTTTCCCAAAGCTAACTTGCAGCCAAGAGGTGGGTAAATTTAAAAAACCCCGAGTGGTTTTGGCAAAAGGAATATATCGCGTCCAAACCCATTGTTCAGCAAGCTTAAGGTACGACTGAAGAATTGGTTTAACTATATCTTGACCGTCCCTTGCTGATTCAGCAGCAGTAATTCCATCGTAAACTCCTTTCAGATTTTCAAGTATTCTTGGATAAGGTTGCGATAGGTTACCAACAATATTGTTTACTCCATTACCAGCATTAAAAAATCCCTCAAAATCACTACCCATCTTTCTGTAAAATACCTCTGAAGGCAATTCTGTATATTTTGCCTCTCCAAATGGCACATCCTCTAAAAAGGGGGCGTGGGGAAATGGTATTTTCGCAAGCTCCGAAGCATTATCTCTGCCTAACTCCTGAAGTCTTGCAACAAACTGCTTTTCTTCTACTGACATGCCTGCTTGATCCAAAAAACTATCTAAACCAATTTTTCTTGTCTTAGCTTCTTTTTGCTCCTGGATTCTTAGATGTTGTGCCTTAATAAGTTTACTCTCAAAGTCATCGCTAAAAAGATGCCCCGGCTCTCCCATAACATCCCCATATCCTTGGAGATTTTTTACCCATCGATCTCTAACCCCCCCATCAGATAATAAATAGGCAATTCTAAGCGGCAAAAGGTCTGCTGTTTTTTCCCAAAGAAGAGCTCTTAGCTTCTCATCGCCGCTATATTTAATAAGAAGCCCTAAAGAAAGATTCACTTGCTCCATAATTGGTTCTATTACCTCTCCCATTTGTTTGTTTATCGCATCAAAATTAGTTGGCGAAGCTTCCCGGAACACTGATACTCCACCCACCTTTTCCTCTCTGGCAAATCTTTCTCGAGCCTTGTATTCTTGCCGAATAAGGAATTTGCCAAAGTTTACCTCGCCTCCTTCTTTGGAAAGTCCTTCTTCTGCCAAAAATTGGCTTATTGCGAGTTTAACCGAATCAGACGACTTAGAATAGGTATCAGGATTTATCTTAACCCTCATAACATCTGAACCAAGATATGCACCCATTGTTCTCCATCCAGAATCAAAACCTGCACTCTTAAAAAAGCCTGTAGGAAGGATGTCTTTTTGTATATTAAGCTTTCCGATCTTTTCAAGTTTTGGGTTTTTATCTCTATATTCTTTAGTTATACTGTTATACAAAAGAGCAGTAAGCGCTGGACCACCGCCTACTTCTCCATATCTAAATCTATATGTCAGCCACTTAAGACCTGCTAGTACTCTTAATACAGTTTCGGTTGGAGGGGCGTTAAGCCAGTTCTGCCGTTCCAATGGAACGCTACTCCAAGAATAAAGCTCAGACTTACGATAAAAAGATGAATGCATATTTCTTCCGAAAGCAAGAGCTCTATCTATCTCCCATGGTTCGAGTGTACGCCCCCCTTTATTTTTTACTGCTCCTCCGGCTGCCAGTTTACGAAACTCCTTTTCCACCCACCCATTTATTTCTGGGTCAATCTTTTCTCCGGTTGTTTCGCTTTTTTCTGTATAAAGTCTACCCAATGCCTCCTCGGTAAGCTGTCTTGCTAATTCAACGCCATCTAATTCGGTTGCTGTTTGTAAATGCCTAGGGGTTACTGATCTTGTTAAACCTAAAAATGCGCCTATATTCCCGGACTCAACTGTAATGCCCCTGTTCATCTCGTGGAATATAAGCGTTGCTGCTTTTAACTCAGCATATCTCTTAAATCTCTCTGGGTCTATTCTTCGAACTTCTGAAAAAAATGTGTACAAATTGATATTGGCATAAAAGCTAAGTTCATAATGATCTGTAGGAACAGCCAGGGGTCTTGAAATAATTTTATCAAGAAGATATTCTGCTGCTTCTTTGTCTTCTGCAATAATTTGAAAATCTTTAATGGATATTTGTCTTGTGCTGTCAGGGTCAAATTCGACAATCATTTCATTCAACAAAAACCTCTTTCTTTGTGGGTCCTGGGTTTCTCCAATTTCCTGCACCCTTTGATCAACCCCCTGCCTATTAATTCGTTCTACCATGCTTTGCGCAAGCTCTCCAAGGTGTCCCTGCGCATCTTCTACTATTATTTCCCCTCTTCTAATCGCTTCGTTAAGGTTATTATACGCTCCATGTGCATCTAGTAACCCTGCTTGAACTGCTCGACTATTCGCCTCAACATAAGAACTAAGGCTCCTAAGACTTTCTACTCTTGTACGAATAGCTGTAACCTGTGGTTCTCCTAAAGGTGTCTCAGGTCTTCCTTGTTCCCTTAGATATCTTCCAAACTCTTCTTGTTCTCTTTGAAGCTCTTCCTCAAGTCTAGGCACGGGCACTTCTTTAAAAGTAGATGGTCTTCTAGGCTCACCACCAGCTCTAGGCTCACCTTCAAGCAGGCCATACGCTTCCACTCCCTTTGATTCTTCCCGTCTTTGTCTTACTGCTTCTTGTTCTCGAGTTTTTTCTGCTAATTCTTCCGTTTGTCTTTTGAGTTCAGGAGTTCCCAACAGTTTCTTTAGCATTTCTGCAGTTTGGAGTATTCCTACTTTTTCTTCGGGTGTATGAGGTGTGAATTGAGACTCAACAACAGGTTTTTGAACGCTCTCTATCTTTGCTTGCTTTGGAGGTCTTTGTCTTCTTCCAATTGGAATTTCACTTTGTCCTGGTTCTGCCATAAAAATATTCCTCTCTCTTCCCAGTGTAGGAGGAAATGGGCGCGTTGTCAATTCGGCGTCCACCATTCGAGGAGTCCATTCGGCTCGCCTCGCGCTCGCCTCGATTCGGCGAAGCGGGGCGAAGCGGGCCACCTCGAAGGTGTTACCTAGCATTGCTTCATTGCTGCGAATTTGTTCTTTCATACATCTGGAGTTTACTCTGAGCGTAGTCGAACTGCTTGATATTTACTTTACAGGAGGCTTACGGTATGATTACAAAGGATAAATTCGAATACCAAAATCCGCCGCAGTCAAACGCGGCTGGAACGTTTGACGTTCCGAAATCCGAAACCGCGTCAGACGCGGCGAAACTGTAAAAGCGTAAAGTGCAAAGCGCAAAAGTCAAAATGCAAAATCACAAACATAATTTTCAATTTGAAATTTAAAATTTTCAATGAAACCAAGCTCAACTTGGTGAAATATAAATGAATAAATTTTCAAACAAATACGATCTGGAAGAAAGAACAGCTAAATTTGGAGAAGACATTATTGACCTATGTAAAAAAGCACCCAAAAACACAGTCACAATCCCTATTATCGGTCAGCTGATAAGGTCAGGAACAAGCATAGGAGCAAACTATTGTGAAGCAAACGGAGCAAGTAGCAAGAAAGACTTCAAAAACAAAATATTTATATGTAAAAAAGAGTCAAAAGAAACTAAATATTGGCTTAGGATGCTGTCAAAAGCCGAAGAAGAATTAAAAGTTGAATGTAGAAAGTTATGGCAAGAAGCCCAGGAATTCACCTTAATATTTTCTAAAATTGCAGTAAATACAAAATAGTTTTTAACATTTAAAATTGAATATTGAAAATTCAATGAAAATTAAAAATTGAAAAATGAAAATTTAAATTATGGAGCCAACACACTTTGAATCTTTGTATCCACCAGATACACGACAACACGAGATTGCAAAAATCCTTGCCTTTATTAAGGAAGGAGGCTCCTGTCAGGCAATCGGTCTTCCAGGCGGCGGAAGATCTAATCTCTTAGGACTTTTGTCTTACAACCGAAACGTGCGGATAAAGCACTTAGGTGAGAATCAAAAATGGTTTCATTTTGTGTTGTCTAACTTTGCTGAGGTTAAAAAAAGATCATTGTTTGATGTAACTAAGTTTTTATTCCTAAACCTTGTTGACTCATTAAGAGAAAGGGGGATGGAGAGTGAGCATCAAAAAGCTTTAGTGATATTTAAAGAAAGCCTTAATCTTAACGACGAATTAGTGCTGTTTGGCGGCTTAAAACGAGTTATTGATCTTTTGGCAATCGAGAAAGAACTGACAGTTGTTTTTCTTTTTGACAGATTCGAAGACTATATCCCAACCGCTGCTCCAGAGTTTTTTACCAATTTGCGAGCACTAAGAGACAGAGCAAAATATCGTTTTTCTGTAGTTTTTTCTCTACATAAACCCTTAGAAGATCTAATCGGAGAAGATGTTCTTTTGGATTTCTATCAATTTGTAGCAGGCCACACTGTTTATCTATCTCTTTTTGACAAGATAGGGCTTGAGTTTAGAATTTCGTATATTGAAAAAGTAAGTGGCAAAAAGCTAAACAAAGATACCATAGATGCTATTATCAAAGTGACTGCTGGCCACCCAAACCTCACAAGATTGGCTGTTGAGACCCTGCTGGAAAGGAATCAGGAATCCTTCGGCTCGGCTCAGGACAGGTCAGGAATCAGGAATCAGGGACTGATCCAAGTTCTTCTTGAACAAAAACCCATAAGAGCAGCGCTTTTTGATATTTGGAAATCACTATCGCCTGCGGAACAGAACTCCCTTACCGCTGTCATTCTGATCCCGAATCATCGGGAGAAGAATCTAGATCCTTCGGTCTCTTCGCTCCCTCAGGATGACAGTCCAAGTGCGTATCTTCAAAACGTCGGGCTTATCAAAAACAACAAAATTACCATTCCTCTTTTTGCGCAGTTTGTTAAACAGTTTAGCAAAGCATCCACTCACATCACGTTTGACCCAAATACGCTGTCTGACTCGCTTACCTCTTCTGAGTTTAAACTCCTAAAGTTTCTTTTCCAAAACAACAATAGAATTATAGAGAGAGAGGAAGTAATAAATGCAGTTTGGGTAGATACCAAATCCAATGCCGGAGTAACAGACCAGGCTTTGGATCAACTAATCTTCCGTCTTCGAAAAAAAATCGAAGACGACCCAAATAAACCAGCGCATTTGCAGACAGTGAAAGGAAGAGGGTTTAAGTTTACACAATGATAAAATTTGAAATCCGAAGCACGAAATCCGAAACAAATTTAAATGACAGAAATACAAAGCACAAAACATTTTGAACATTCGAATTTAGAATTTTGATATTGTTTCGAGTTTCGAATTTTGGTATTCGTATTTTAATATGAAGGTTGGTGTACTCGGTGGTAGTTTTGACCCGCCACATATTGGACATTATTTTGTAATACAGCAGATTTTAGAACTACGGAGAGAAATCGACAAAATCTTGCTGGTTCCTACGTATCAACACCAATGGAAACCTGCTTTTGCAACGATTG
>Ga0213870_1001236_pt1 | contig 11613 bp, 15 predicted proteins | sample WICALVC2017_Meta_FD_160119 | JGI IMG/M metagenome (GOLD analysis project Ga0213870, IMG submission 160119) | Freshwater microbial communities from subterranean cave lake in Wind Cave National Park, South Dakota, United States - WICALVC2017 | ecosystem: Environmental > Aquatic > Deep subsurface >... | reverse complement strand
CTAATTAATTCTGATTGATAGACTATTGCATATAGGATTCCAATTAATTATTCTTATTGTATGGCCAAGTTTGTTCCGGATATAAAAACTCAGAGGTGGATAATTATTTCTCAGACCAGATTTTTTAGACCTGATGAGTTTATACAATCAGCTGCAGCAGTTGGGTGTCCTTTCTGCGAGGGCAACGAAAAAATCACACCGCCAGAAGTACTGCGCATTGGGGAAGGGGAAGCAAATAATAAAGGCTGGAAGGTAAGAGTAGTTCCCAATAAGTTTCCTATTACAGATATTCATGAGGTTATCATCCATAATCCGGATCATCAAAAAGATTTGGAAGATTTGGATATAAATGATGTGATTCTTGTAATCACTGCCTATAGAGCCAGATTCAAAGCCAACAGTCCCAACGGTCAAGTTATGATTTTCTGCAATCATGGAGAACTGGCCGGAGCTTCTCTAACTCATCCTCACTCACAGTTAGTAGTAATACCCAGACAGATAAATTTGGATGCTCTGGTGAGGGAGCCGGTGATGAATTTAGTCGATGATAATAATTTTTTTGTCACATATTGTCCTGATTTTTCACAATGGCCGTACGAAGTTTGGGTCGCACCAAAAAAAAACGGAACTACATTTGGAGACATAAACGACGATGAACTAAAGGATTTTGCGATAATTCTCCAGAAAGCCTTGAAGAGACTTTTGATAAAATATAACGAACCTACAACCAAAAAACTTCGTTCAGATACACCCTTTGCCTATAATTTTTATATCCATCATGCCAAAGACTGGTTTATAAGAATTATTCCAAGGCTCGTTCATCGAGCGGGATTTGAATTGGGGACAGGGTTATCTGTAAATATAATTGATCCAACTGAGGCAGCTAAGGAGTTGAAGAAAATTAAAATTTAACCCCACCCGTGGCAGTAAGTTAAACTGTACTGCTCTTTTGTTGCAAACCCAGAAGCCACAAGACTGCTTCTTTCTTGTATCGGCGGTCTCCGCGGGAGTTTATCCTAATTGCCGGCAGTTTTCCGCGCTTACCCCATCGTTTGATAGTGAGGGGAGAGACACGCAGAATCTTGGCAACCTCCCGGACAGTTAGCAAATCTGGCCATTCATCTCCGAGAGCCATAAATTTAGTTATTAGTTATTAGTTGTTAGTTAGTAGCAATTTATACTACCCAACTTAGACTAATACTACTTCCTCAAGCTCCAATCTTCTGTTCGCAGTAGTCGGATAAATTTTATAAAAAGAGCAGTTTATTTACGAGGTCGATTTGATACACAATGTAACACAAGCTATTTAAAGTTGTCAATAGGAATCAAAGGAGTGCAGAGGGTTTGAATTAGATTGATACATTAAAGACACAAAGATTCAAAGTTTCAAAGACACAAAGAATAAAATAAGTCTCAAAGACTCAAAGTTTCAAAGCTTCAAAGTGTTAAAGTGTGAAAAAACGCAATAAGAAGGCTAAAGAAGGAAAAGTAGTTGAGACTATTTTAGTTTTGATTTGACGTTTAGACTGATTTTGGAAAATATCTTTATTAATTCTCCGTTTTCATTGATTAGCCATTCGAATTCATCATTTAAGTCGTTGAGAGATTTATTTGTGAACTGTAATAAACCTAACAAGTAAAAAGCTTCTTTTGCTTCTTTAATTATTACTCCAATTTTATGAACGAAATCTCTGGCAGATTCAGCTCCGTCAGCTTCACGATAGTTAGCTCCCATCGACACAGCTGCTTTTATAAACTGAAAACTTAAAATTTCATTTGCTAAATTCTTGGGAAGTTTACCTACAAGCTCAATTGCTTTTTTCGCAAAATTAAATGTCCGCTTCTTCAAATCTCTCTTAATTTGCATAAAAATTTATTACCTAGTTATTTCTTTGAAGCTTTTCATCTTTGAAGCTTTGAAGCTTTACTTTAACTCCACCTTTGCTCCTGCCGTTTCCAGTTTCTTCTTCGCTTCTTCTGCTGTTTTTTTATTAACTCCCGTTAAGACTTCTTTGGGAACGCTTTCTACTAGATTTTTAGCTTCCTGAAGACCCAAAGTAGGTACCAGCTCACGGACTGCTTTAATTACTGATATTTTGTTTGATCCTGCTGCCGCTAATACAACATTAAATGTAGTTTGCTCAGAGGTTGCTTCGGCTCCTTCTCCTGCAGCCGGAGCTGCAGCCGGAGCTGCTGCTGGAACGGGAGCTGCTGATACACCAAATTTTTCCTCTAGAGCTTTGACTAGATCTGCTAGTTCTAAAACAGACATTTCTTCGACCGCTTTTAATATTTCATCTTTTGTAAGTTTTGCCAATTAAATTCACCTCCTTTGCTAGAAACTGTTTCCGAATTCTAAAGAGGATTTACAGTTTCTTGCATCCGCCAATATTCGCTCTTCGCGCCGTGTATGAATAATACTGTAAAGGCGCGAAGTAAGAATTGGCGGGTAGTTTTACATTTTCTTATCTTTGATATTTCCTAATACTCTGACAAAGCGTTGTATATTCCAACTGAGCGCATGGTGAAGTCCGTAGATAGGGGATTTCATTGAGCCGACAAGAGTTGCTAAAAGAATTTCTCGAGTTGGTAGACTGGCAAGTTTTTGAAAATCTACTTCTGTAGCCAAGTTGCCACTAAATAGACCAATTTTTATCTTCGGAAGTTGAGTAATTTTTATAAATGTTGCAAGAGTTTTGATGGCTGAAATTTCATCGCCATAAATAAGAAAAGCAGCTGTAGGATTTTTCAGTTCTTCCTCAAGCTTTTCTGTTTGTTTCTTGTCACTTGTTACTTGGTTATTTTGAAATGCTATTTTAATCAGTCTATTTTTAGCCACCAAAAACTCTGCCTCAACTTTTTTAAGAGATTTTCTCAAAACTTCTAGTTGCTGATGTGTAAGGCCCCGATAATCGGTCAGAAATAAAGCCTTGGTCCGGCTCAATTTTTCTTTTAAAGTCTTGACCGTATCGATTTTCTTCTGCTTATTTGTACTAGTCATATTATTTATTTTAACCCCGGTGCTTTGCTTTCTTCATCTCGCGATTCGAAACTTAAATGGATATTATCCCAGAAAATTCTTACCTCCTCCCGAGGTCTACGTCCTCGCGTCGGAGGAGCGAATTTTCGGGATTGATCGACTGGTAAACTCTCCTTCAGCAAGCTCAGGATCGTAAACCAGTCATCAAAAAACCTCGGTATTACCGAGGTAAACTAGACGCTAGACGCTATTTTCTAGACGCTGATTTACTCCTCGGCAAGTCTTACTTCGTCCTCCATAGCTTTACGCGAAGGAGGATTATGCTTGCTGTCTTCGGATACCCTCTTATATCACAAGAGGTTTTATTTTTCAAGACCCTTGTACATTAATAAATCTAACGTCTTAACTTTATACCTGGATGTGGAGGTAGAAATGGTTGGTGAAAAGTTACAATCGGCTGTACTTCGGCATCAGAAACTACTAGATCTTCTCCTATAGATATTCCAAATCTTGTTTGTCTAGGTTTTACGCGTGTACCTTTTGCAACAAATTGAGTCCAAACTTGCTCTATAGTGAGAATATCTTGGGGATCTAGCCACGTGTTTAGCTCCAGAGTAAATGGATCGACTAACTGTACTGGTACAAGTAAATTAGGATCATTATACATGTCATATAGCTTTCCCCATCTTGTAACTCCATCAAGAAGAACAGTTAGATTTCCCATAACGCCCGCTAATAGAGGCTGATCATGCCAATATTGGGTGGTTCTAACTTTGTTGAAATTATTGGCGTCGAAATCTTCATGTAGTTTTAAACTTATTAGTGGCATCAGACGAATAACGGCTGGATAACTTGAGCAGAGGTGAGAAATTTGTGTGTATTGTAAAGTCGCTTTAAATTCATTATTGTCTTTATCGGTTAGAGTCCATATTTGCCTACGGTTTAATAGTGGTGTTTCACCGGGAGTTATCCACCATTTTCCATCTCTCATACGTGTAGCTGTTCTTGTTTGATCACCGATTGTCACGCTCATCACTTTTTTTCTTGACATAGTGGTATCTTAAACTCGACAATCTTAGTATAAGGCTATAAAAAGTCAAGTCTTAATAAACTTGAAGTTATTGACGTGAGATTTTTTATAGCTTAGCTCCATTTAAAGACTTTCAGAAATGCCTCTTGGGGAATGGCAACTCGGCCGAACATTTTTAATCGTTTTTTACCTTTTTTCTGGGCTTCCAATAACTTATCCTTGCGAGTTCTGTCACCTCCATACAGTTTTTTTGTTACGTCTTTGCGAAAGGCTGATACGTCCTCACGAGCTATAATTTTTCCTCCGACTGCTGCTTGAATTGGTATGGCAAACTGTTGTTGCGGGATTACCTCTTTGAGTTTTTCCACCATCCTACGGCCAAAACTTTCTGCCTTTTCTTTGACCGTGAGAATAGATAATGCATCAACTTTTTGCGCATTTAGTAAAATATCCAGTTTAACCAGCTCAACCTCTTGATAGTCCAAAAATTTATAATCCACCGAGGCGTAGCCCTCAGTTATACTTTTTACTCTGTCAAAAAAGTCAAAGATCATTTCTGAAAAAGGAATGAGATAAGTGAAATTTGCCTGGTCCAGATGGTATTTCAGATCAATTAATTCTCCTCTTTTGCCCTGAACTAGTTGCATTATAGCCCCCACAAACTGTTTAGGAGAGATGACTGTCACTTCCATAACGGGCTCCAGTGATTGTTCAATTAGGGAAGGGTCTGGAAAATCAGAAGGGGACTGCAAAGATAATAATTCTAATTCATCAATTTTGATTTTTGATTTTTGATTTTTGATTTTTATCTTATACTCAACTGTCGGGACGGTTGCAATTAGCGAAAGTCCAAATTCTCTAAAAAGGCGCTCTTGTACTATTTCAGCATGCAGAAGTCCCAAAAATCCACAATGAAAGCCGTTACCCAATGCAGCTGAGTTAATCGGGCTTCTAGAAAATGCGCTATCTGCCAGGCGCAGTTTTTCTATCGATTCTCTGAAACTCAAGTATTGCCCGGTATCAATAGGATAGAGGTCCAAAAAAACCATTGGCTTTGGCTCCTGGTATCCCGAGAGCGGGATAACGTTGAACCTAGAACCGAGAACTTTTTTTTGCTTGCCCTGAGTTTTATCGAAGGGTTCTAAGTTCTTCGTTCTTAGTTCAAAGTTATTATTTGTTACCGTGTCTCCTACCTTAGCCTGATGAGTATCTTTAAGACCTGTGGCAATATAGCCGACCTCACCTGTGGCAAGTTGATCAGTTTTTTTCATCGCTGGTGAGAAATATCCGATTTCAACCGGAGTTGTTTCAATTCCTGAAGCCATAAATCTAATTTTTTCTCTGCTAACTATTCCATCCACTACACGTACAAAGACAACTACTCCTTTGTGGCTGTCATAGCCAGAGGAAAATACTAGAGCCCGTAAAGGTTCTTCATCTTTTCCTGATGGAGGTGGAATACGATTAACAATTTCTTCCAGAAGTAATGGGACGTTTTCACCGGTTTTGGCTGAAACTGTCAGGATTTCATTCTTTCCGAATTCAAGACTTGTTACCTCTTCTATCGTATGTTCAATGCGTGCGTTAGGTAAATCAATCTTATTTATAACCGGAATAATTACCAGATTGTGTTTTCGGGCAAGCTCTAAGTTTGATAGGGTTTGGGCCTGGACTCCGACTGTAGCATCAACTACCAGAATTGCTCCTTCGCAAGCAGCCAGAGTTCTGGATACTTCGTAGGAAAAATCCACATGTCCGGGAGTATCGATCAAATTTAAAGTGTAAATATCAAAATTAAAAATTTCTTTATCATTTTGATTTTTGATTTTTGATTTTTGCATTTTGTAGACCATCCTCACCGGAGCCAACTTAATCGTGATTCCTCTTTCCCGCTCAATAGGATTCGAGTCCAATACCTGCTCTCTCATCGCTTTCTTATCTATTGTTCCGGTTAGCTCGAGTAGCCGGTCAGCAAGAGTCGATTTCCCGTGGTCTATATGGGCGATAATACAGAAATTTCTAATATTACCTTGGGTATTCATATATTTACCGTGACTTGCCCCGTACTCACGCCCTTGCGAGGCAAGGACGTAGCCCTTGCGAGCAAGTAAGTGTAGTACTGGGGTCAATATGGGCAATAATACAGAAATTTCTAATATTTCCCTGATGCATAGCTGCTATTTTAACAGATTGAGTCTTAGGAGATTAGTTAGCTTATTTGTACTTTGATTCCGGGGTTCATGGTGGACCTGCCTGCCGGCAGGCAGGTTTGAGGGTGATATCTAACTAACTTTTATTTTTATTCCGGGACTCATTGTGGATTTCAATGTAATATTCTTGATCTTGATTTCTCCGATAGATTTGACCAGTGCCTGAAAGTTTTCTTCCAACTGTTTATCTTTAAAAGATAATTTACCAATTACTTGGTGAACGATAGGGAAGTCTGATTCTGTTTTCCAGTTGATTGACCCTGCCTCCAGTTTCTTGGCTACTTTTTCAGGTTCAGGTGAAATTGTTCCCGTCTTGGGATTGGGCATTAGTCCTTTGGGACCTAAATATTTAGCAACTGTAGCCAGTTTTCCCATCACAGACGGATGGGCAACAAGAGCGTCGAAATCTATTTTGCCTTTACTGACTTTCTCTAAAATTTTTTCTATGGTTTCGTTATCTGCTATCGCAACTGTTACCTTTTTGCCTGTACCGTGGGGTAAAGATGTAGTCCCGCGAAGTCCTTTGGCTATTGTATTGATATGTAGCTCCACTGTACCATCAAATAAGGTTAGTGATATTTGGCGAAGAAGAGGGAGTGCATCAGCTATGGAGTAAGCCTTCTGGTAGTCTATCTTCATCTGCGCCTCTTTATATTTTTTCGACCTGACTCGCTTTATAGCTTTTTTGGGTTTTTCTTTCTTTTCTGCAATCTTAATTCCTTCTGCCTGATCTTTTTCTACTTCCTGCGCTAACTTGGCTAACTTCTCAATCTCCTCCTCATCTGATCCAATTGACTTCACTCTCTGGCCACCTTTCATGCCGGGGAGGTGGACTTTTTCTGCTCCTACCCTTTTTTTCTTTTCCTCACGTTTAACCTTCTGCTTAGTCCGCAGCTTTTCTTCCTGTTCACTACCTAGTGTGGCGACGCGTATTTTACCCATAATTTATTAAATTCGAATATCGAATACCGAAATTCGAAGCAAAATGATCAAACTACAAATTCCAAAAAAACAAACAATATTCAATTTCTTAAATTCAAATATTTAAATCTTTTTTATAATTGATTATTGTGAGTTGTTTGTAATTTGGTATTTGTTATTTGGTTATTAAAGCGTGGTATCATGCTTCGATATTACTCTACCTTCACTCCCATCGATCTTGCTGTTCCTTCTACTATTTTTACCGCCTCCTCAACATTATCAGTATTCAAATCTCCTAACTTTTCCTTGGCAATCTCTTTTGCTTGAGCTTTGGTAATTTTGCCGGCTTGTTCGCGGCCTGCTTTTCCGGACCCTTTGCTGATACTAATTTTTTTCTTGATCATCTCGGCAACTGGGGGGAGTTTGGTTATAAAGGAGAAAGTACGATCGACATAAACTGTGATTACAGCAGGTATAATTTGGCCTTTCATTTTGGCGGTTTTGTCGTTATAAGCCCGGACAAAATCCATAATAGGTAGACCATGTTGACCCAATGCTGGTCCAACCGGTTGGGCTGGAGTAGCCTCGCCTGCAGGAAGATTTAGTTTGATGATGGTCTTTACCTTTTTTGCAACCATAGTTAAACAAAATTCGAAAATCGAATATCGAAATTCGAAACAATCTCAAAATATTGAAAATTCAAAAAGTTTAAAACATTCTGATTTTTGGTAATTCGAATTTGTTTCGTGCTTCGGATTTATGTGCTTCGGATTTACACCAGAGGGGAATGGGATTACAAGAAGAATTAGAAGTTGCTTCCGCAATCGGCATTCGCCTCCCTGCGCCAAATTAGGTACAGGTATTTTGTATACTATCATAAATCTAGGGATAAAAAAAGAGGAGAAAGCAAAAATGACTATTGCTGTATGGGTTCAGGCGATTTAATTGCTTCTCTACCTGCCTCGAGAAGTTCTGGTATAGGTATTCTAGTTATGAGAGATATTTCTACGAGCATTTGAGCAAGATGTACTCTCATACTTTTTTCCATAAAATCTAACGTGTCATGCTCATGAGAAGGGAGACCCGCCTTTAATGCTTCAAACATAAACACTTTATACCAGCTCTGTGAATAATTTCGCCTTTTGTGATCTATTAGTTGATATTACGTTGGGACTAGTAAAAATTAATAAGAATAAATGCAGCATTGGAGAATATATATTATTTGGTTCGCGGCCGCGAATACATTAATATATGTTTTGGTGAGTTAAGGCTTTGGAGCAACCTAATTTATTTTAATCAAATACTACTTGACATTCAGAGACGAAATTTGATATTTTAGATACAATCGTCATACCTTTTAGAATCTTCCTTCTCCACAGCTCTCTGACGAGAGGAGATTATTCTCTTTAAGTATTTCTTTCTAAGTTATTGGATTGATTCTATTCCTGACCAGCTAAGCTAAAGCAGCAGCGGTCGAAAGGAGGTGAGAAAAAGTGAAGCTGATAATTAAAATATTCTCCAAAGTGACATTTATCTTAGTATTAGCTTTAGCTATCATCTTCAGTTTGCCTGCTACTTCACGAGCCAGTTTCAATAGTTCAAGTTATACATATTTTGTCGGTACAGGCGATCTATGCGCGTTGGATCCGTCCGCTTGTCCGGTTATTTCCAGCGATTCAGGTGGAGATAAAATTGAAGTGACAGGTCAAGGTACAGTTAGCGGACGCCCAAGATCGGTAACCGGAGGAGGAACTCTGGTACATAAAAATTCCGACGGAGATGTAGTTGCTACGGGAACTTGGGAGGCTGTTCAACTTTTGAGACTAGATGAATACGGTTGTGGTGGAGCGGGATTTCCTGATAATTTTTGCGGCGGGCGAGCACTCATACGAGTAAAATTTAAACCGGAAGGCTCAAGTAAAGTATATAGAGGCTACTTGCAAGTAGACTGCGTCATAGGTGATCAAGTTGCAGAAGGAGCGGTAGAAGGAGCGCATTTAAATATACTTGGAGGACCGAATTTTGACACCGATGTCAGCGGATTTACTCTGCTTATTAAAGAATAAGTTGATAGGTTGCTAGACAGAAAATAATAAAATTCTTAGAGACAAAATACCGCTTAAGCGGTATTTTGTCAAAATGGGAGAAATTATATACTATTACCATCACGGCCGCGATGGCAATAGTATAAGTTGGAGGAAAATATACCATTAGGACAACCTAAACTAGGCAAGCATGAGACGCATGGGGCGAAGTTTTCTCTTAAAAGGATCAACCATTAGCCCCATACCCTCAAGTGTTAAAACCCCAATCAATGCAGAATCTCCCTTTTCTCCGAGTACAACTATGGTAGGAGTTTTGTCTCCGTTAATCTCAACCATCGCGTGGCCCAATTTTCTCTTTACTGAAGTGCCATCTGCCAAAACAAACTCTTGAGTTTTTACTGGTTTAAGGCCCAGTTTCTTAGATAAATTATACGGTACGACGGTATAAGCAGCGCCAGTATCCACTAAAAATTTTTCCGTCACTTTTATTTTAGGGTCATTTAAACTGGTTATGGTTGCAGAAATCGCTGTTATACCCATTTGGAATTATTATAGCATATAATAATCAGTGGGCATTTTAAGATCGAAATTATATATTATTCGCATCACGACCGTGAAGGTATATATAATCATTTTCTCTCTATACCTGGGTGCAGCTCTGGGAAATTTACCTCATAAAATTCTCTGATTCGTTCGAAATTAGTATCTTTAAAGACTCGGATTTGTTCAAGAGTAGGTAAGGTTGAAAGTCCTATCTCGCCACCGCCTAAAACTCTAGCAAAAAAGGTCAGTTTTGCATAAGGTTACGAAAGAAGAGGGGAAGAGATTATACTACGGGGCCTATGAACATTTCAAAATAGGAAGTTAAACGAAATTTGGTATCATTTCATCTTGGCTAGTAAATATCTCTTCGAAATTTAATCTCAAAAAATCCTTTAAATTTTTGAAAGTCAAGCCTAGCCCATTGGAAAATTGAATTTTCTCCCAAGATACAAGGAAAAAGTAATACTGGGTTATCGATTACTGTAAAATTTAAACCAAATTCATATCCGTATATTTTAACAGTAATTTTATCAGGAATAACTGCTGATACATAATCTCCGCTTACAGATTTACCACCTTTATTGAATTTGAGTTTATTTTTCGGAAATCCGAGTGCCGCAGCAATATCTGAATGAATAATTGAGATATTCGCACCAGAGTCTACTAGAGTGATAATATCTTGAGGGATTATTAATTTTCCAAAGGAGAGTTGTACTTGTATAAGAGGCCATTTAGACTTTGGATCATGAGGTAATGGCTCGAATCTTACCTTAATCGTTGGATTATACTGAATTTCCGGCATATCTTGAAAAGTCTTTGGAGGCGCGCATAAGGACCCCTTTCGGGTTCCCTAATTTTGCAAGCTTTTGCAAGACCACTTCTAGTGTCTTACCGGATGCCAGAACCTTTTTATAATCCGTTGAGATGGAGATCCATCCGTTGCTATAACCTTTTAACAGGCTGATAAGGCTTTTCCCTTTCATACTAAATAACTTTTATCATCTTATATAATTATTGTCAATTAAATCGGAAAAGATATATTATTCGCATCACGGCCGTGATGGTGTTTATATATATTTGACGAGGGTGTCTAGCTAGCACACTCGTGGGGTGTGCTGGTATTTAACGGCACTAAAATAAGGGAAAATTCAAGGTCTTATCATTCTTTTGATCCTCTATGGAGCATCCCAACCTCGCTCATGATTCTTTCAGTATCCCAACTTAATGGATTAACCTGATCCGGTCTGATTAATGCTTTTCCATCTGGTCCTGGTAAAGCCATTTCTTCTGCAAAAGTTTCTGCAACCCACTCGTCTTCCTCTACGTCTCTCCATTCACCTGGAATCATTCTATTTGTGGGTTGTCTTCCGCCTGTAGTATGTTCTAAAGTATTGTTAAGTCTAGGAATACAATCCGCCGGATCAAAACGGTAAATAACACCTAATCTAGCGCAGGTTTCGCCCTTAAAAAGGTCATTATTTAGTTCTCTTGGACTTAATATTCTACCTAGAGCAGGCAATCCAAGTGCTGCGATAGCTAAACTTACTACAGGTATCATCAAAGTAACTCTCTGCTGCGTATTCATTCTTTAATACTATCCTATAGTATGGAACTTGTCAAGATATTATCTGTATTTGTCACTCTAAGTCAATAAGTTCTTTCAAAAATAATATTAGCGACTTGTTACCAAGCATCAAGTGAGTTATTGTAACAGATATGGATAGTTTAGATGCTCGTTCGCCAGTAAATGTAACAAAAGGACCTTATTCAGGTTTAACAAGGCGGGGATTTTTCGCTGCTATGTTTGGGTTCGCTTCTGGATACACTGCTTATCGTCTTGGTTTAAACTCTCGGTTTAGGCAGATAACTGAAGAAGATGACAGA
>Ga0213870_1001235_pt1 | contig 11614 bp, 12 predicted proteins | sample WICALVC2017_Meta_FD_160119 | JGI IMG/M metagenome (GOLD analysis project Ga0213870, IMG submission 160119) | Freshwater microbial communities from subterranean cave lake in Wind Cave National Park, South Dakota, United States - WICALVC2017 | ecosystem: Environmental > Aquatic > Deep subsurface >... | reverse complement strand
TGATATGGCCGAACCATCGATTAAATTCTTTCTCATGATATGGATTTCATTTGGAATTTCGCAATTGAGCAATAGTGCAATTTGCAAAGCAATCTGCAAAGCTTCTGAATTAAGTGGATGGATTGGTTCTTCATCAAGTTCGACTAGACAAGTTTCATTGTTGAATGCTTGATAATGAAAAACTCTGTCTCTTAGATACTCGAATTGCACCGCCGCATCTGTTAACCCTAGTTCGCTTTGTACCGGATGGAGTTTTCTCTGAATTGTAAATATCGGTATTTTTTCTTTCATTCCTGTAGAGCAATTACAGAACAACTTTCGACTCGTGTCTAGTTGCTGATGTATTTCTAAACCGCCTTTCAATCTCAGCTTCTTGTAATCTAGTTTTTGAGTCATTTAACCACAAAATCTTTAGATAACGTTCTTTCCGTAATCTCGCCTGCGATGTTCGTCAGCATAAACTCCTTTATCTGATGCATGTCCTTGAACTTTGCTAAAGCAAACATGAGTTTTATGTATGCGACCTCTGAAAGCATGTCTTCAGCAAAAATTACTCCACGGGTAAAAAGTTTCCTAAGGTTATGATAGATGGTAGGATGCACCCTACCGTGAATACATTGAGATGTTATCACAACTGGTATTCCCAAGTGCATTGCCTTCTCAAATTTTGGCAATAGTGAATACTTTTCGTTAAGTGTTGGGATGTGCCCTAAGCCCGTCGCTTCTATAACTAGTCCTTTGTAACCTTTCTCTATGTAATAATCTATTATACTCGGGTCCATGCCGGGGTAAATTTTAATTAAAGCCACTTTGGTCTCTAGCTTGTCATCCACTTTTACTTTCTTATCACCTCTGAGGCGATAGTTGGTATTGAGAATCTCGATTCTACCTTCAGAGTCTATTCTAGCAAGTGGTGTATCATTAACCGGTTGGAAAGCGTCTCTCCTGCTTGTGTGCAGCTTTCGTGATTTCGTCCCTCTTATCGCGTAACAAAAATTATCACCCATATCAGCATGCATAACTGTGCAAACTTCAGCAATGCTGCTGTTTGCAACAAAATTTGCAGCACAGAAAACATTCAACGCAGCATCACCTGAACCTCTGTCGCTACTTCTTTGAGCACCAACTAGGGCTACAGGAACTGGTAGGTCTCTGAGCATAAAACTAAGAGCAGCTGCTGTATAGTGCAAAGTATCGGTACCATGGGTAATTATTACCCCGCCTGATCCAGACTCGATCTCTTTTGCAACTTTATGAGCGATCTCTATCCAGATTTCTGATGACATGTCTTCACTCATTATTTCCATTATCTGCTCGGCTTTGATGTTTGCCACCGTCTTCAATTGGGGTATTTGGTTGGCTATATCCTCGGCTGAAAATGAAGCATAAACACCACCTGACCTGTAGTCTATCTTGCTCGCTATAGTTCCGCCAGTACCGATAATCGATATAGTGGGCAAGGCTTTATCAAAGACGAGTTTCTTTACATCAGGTTCCTTTTTCTGGCTTAATCTCCAGGCTGTTTCTAGTCTGCTGACCTTTGTATCTCTGTCGTACTTTATGCCTATATTGTACCCGTTTGGAAGTTTTATTACAAGGGAAGAAACGTCACCCATTTCTATCCTGGGCATCAGTATACCTACATGCTCGAGTTTACCCTTGGTTACAAGGACTTTATCTCCAATCTTTATCTTTTTACTTTTAAGTAGTGACTCTATTTCGTGAGAATACAAGATTTTCCCAATATATGTTCGTTTTGAGTATTTAAAATAATTGGATTTTTGTTATACCGTTGATAATCCACTTGTCACAGCCACCTCAGATGGGGTTACTTCTTCAGTATATCAACATGAATTTCTTTACCTTTAACCTCGAAGTAATCCAAATCTCCAGCTTTTATTCCAACATCCTTAGCCAGATGTTTGGGTATCCCTTTGACAATAGAATTACCCACCTTTCTAATCTCTCTCACATTTCTCTTTCCTGACAATACTTCGTATCGAAATACTTCTGATGAGGGAAATACAACCTCACCGCATTTCTTACATTTGAACCCATGTAATTTTATGCCCTTACGAAAAACTACAGTTTCTTCTAAACCAGATTCACATACAGGGCACACTGAAACTTCTTTCTTCTCTTCTGTTTTCAGTAACAACTTAAGTTTCGACATCATATTCTAGCCTTTCTCCAGTTAATTTGTTTTATACACTGCACCACACAGAAATATTTATGATAGTTCGTTTAATAATGATTATAGTTAATTTAGTGGGAGGTGGGTGCTTTGGCAAGAAGAAGAGCTAGAAGAGCCGGTAGAAAAGAAGCTGCTGCGTAAATGTAATCAGTCACTTTTATAAAACTTTGAGCAAATAGTTACCTTACTTTATAACGTTTCCAATACTTGTTGATATTTGCCTTTTCCCATACAGCTCTGAATCTCTTCAGACTTTGCCTTACTTTGCGGAATCTTTCCTTAAGAATTACCATGATATTATTTTAGGTTTAATAAAACTTATGTTATATATGAGACTGAGAACTGTTAAAATATCGGACAGAAAAGAACTAGCAAAGTATCTTGTTCACTACTGGAAAAGTCGTGGGATGAATCAATTTCCTGTATCATGGACACTTAGGTATCTTAAAAATGGTATGACATTTGAAATGAAAGAAGAGAGATTTGTTTTATTAGGAAATGGGAATGAAATTCTAGGCACTATTGCACTTCTGATGTATAATGAAAATGTGGCAGAAATAAGAGATGAAGTATGGGAAAATTACAGATTTGGATCATTATTACTAAAATACCTAATCAACTATGCTAGAAAGAAGCGATTTAAGAAAATTTATTCTCTCGCACTAAAAGACAAAATAATGTTTTATAGAAATCACGGCTTTGTAAAAGAAGGACTCCTTAGAAGTCAATTCAAAAAAGGAGAACATGTAACCGTAATGAGCAAATTTATTTAACACATGCCTGAATAAATCCCATAAACAATGGGCTGGGCGTCAAAGGACGTGATGTAAACTCGCCGTGAGCTTGGGTTGCTAGGAAGAATTTATTTGCCGGTATCTCGATGAATTCGACCAGGTTTCTGTCTTCATAAATTCCGGACAAAGACATGCCTTTTTCTTCCAGAATCTTATGAAACTCGGGATTCAATTCCCACCTATGACGATGGCGCTCTGTTATAACATCTTTACCGTATAGGCTTTTTACTAGCGAACCCTCTTTCAATTTCGCATGATAGCTACCAAGCCTCATTGTTCCTCCAAGTTTTGATTTCTCCAAAATATCTTTCTGCTCAGGAATGATATCAATAATCGGGCATGTAGTATCGGGACTAACTTCCGTTGTGTGTGCGTCCTTCAGCCCGCAGACATTCCGCGCAAACTCAACAACTGCAAGCTGCATGCCATAACACAAACCAAGATACGGGATGTTGTGTTCACGTACATATTTTATTGCAGAAATCTTCCCTTCGATTCCACGTTTACCAAAACCGCCAGGAACAATAACCCCATCCACACCCTTCAAAACATCTTCAACAGAGACTTTTCCTTCTTCGATATCAGTTGCCTCTACCCATTTCACTTTAACTCTTGCTGCAAAGTATGGAGCCGCATGTTCCAAAGATTTCAATATGCTCAGGTAAGAGTCGTGGACATTTGTGTACTTGCCGATGATTCCGATGATGATTTCTTTATTGGCATTTTTAATTTTTCCTACAAAACCCTCCCAGTTCCTGAAATTAAGAACTCCATCGCCATTCTCCTTTGGAGACACCCCCAGAATTTTAAACAATTCTTTATCAAGCCCTAAATCACGAAGAATCAACGGTATCTCGTATATGTCCGAAAAATCGTAGAGGTTGTATACACGCTCAGTAGGCACATTTGCAGCCACACTAATTTTTTCTTTTACAGAATTTGGAACTGGTGTCTGTGACCTGCAGATTATCATATCGGGTTGCACGCCGAGCGCCATTAATTGGCGCAGTCCGATCTGGGCAGGCTTGCTTTTGTATTCATGCAAAGAACCGGGCTCTATAACATAGGTAACGTTAACGAACATCACATTATCCCTTCCTTCTTCATATCTCAGTTCGCGCATGGCTTCTACGAAATAGGAATTCTCCAAGTCACCAACTGTTCCTCCGACCTCAACTAAAACGACATCTGCGTCTGTTTTCAACGCCATGTCACGCAAGAAGTTCTTTATCTCACCGGTTACATGCGGTATGAACTGGACGTCCCTGCCGAGGTATTTCCCTGCGCGCTCTTTGTCTAGAATCATTTTGAAAATCTTCCCTCCAGTCAAATAGTTGTCCTTTGTCAGGTTGCGGTGCAACGCCCTTTCATATGAACCCAAGTCCAGATCACATTCAGTTCCATCCTCCAGAACAAAAACTTCACCATGCCTGAATGGGTTGAGAGTACCGGCATCGTAATTGATGTATCCGTCGAACTTGACAGGAGACACTTTGAATCCGTGGCAACTGAGCAATGTAGCCAAAGCCCCAGAAAAAGTTCCCTTGCCAACTCCCGACATCACGCTTCCTGTGACGATGGTGTACTTGGTCTTTCCAGCTTGATAACCATCAGGAATAGAAGAATAAGATTCGTGCTCAATTGTTTTTTCGGCCAACGATTTCTCTACTGCGGGAGACACACCAAAATACGTAACTAAAACTTATAAGCTTTATCTGCCGAACATTACCGAAACCACTTCTCTGTTATTCAGCTTATGATTCGCACCCAGCCGCATCTTCGTTCTTGCGTCCACGCCAGTGATAAATTTCTCTCCCAGTTGAGTGTGAACCTTGAATGCAAAATCCTTCATAGTAGTTCCGCTCGGTACAAGAAAAACATCTGGTAAAATATTTCCGTCTTTATCAGTCAGCTTGCTAGCATCAGCAACCGGATATACGGCAATATAATTAAGGATTTCAAAAACAGCTTTGTTCAAGCATTCCTGTACGCCAGTAGAACCAAATTTATCAATAACCTCTCTTTTAATGAATTCCAGTGCTTTCTGCTGTGCTGCGTCCAAATTCCCAATTACTTCGAATCCATTGCCAACTTTGTAATTAACTAATTTTTTCTCTTCTGCCTTTTTCAATGCTATCTCAGATTCTGCACTTGTAGGAATCATTTTGTATTTATTTTTTAATCTTTCGAAATTCTCTTGCGATTGTTTTAAATCGATCTTATTAGCGACAATAAGGATGGGTTTTGATACTTCTCGTAATCTCTTTGCAAACGGTTCTATTTCAGATATAGGATATTCATCTAGAGTTTGTGATATCTGCTCCTTCGTTACTCCTAACCCGCTTAACTGCTGCTGCAATGCGTCTAAAAGCTCGGCTTTCCCTGTTGGTAATTTTTTTATTTTTTCTACATTCCGTTTTATCACATCAATAAACCACAGATTGATCTCATTTTCTACAAACAGTATATCATCTTCCGGGTTGTGATTTTCGGTTGGCTTGCCTTCAGAATCTGTCATGCCAGAAAAATCTACCACATGTAACAGAACAGACGCTTGTCGTATGTCATCTAAAAACTGAAGTCCCAAACCTCTACCTTCATGGGCTCCTGGAACTAATCCTGCTATATCCCACAACTGTATCGGTACAAATCTCTTCCCATCTTTACAGTAACCACTCTTTGGGTTACACTTAACTCCAAATTCTTTATCAACACAATCTATAACAACATAACTTGTTCCTGTGTTTGGTTTTATCGTTACAAAAGTTCTGTTAGATATTTCGACATCAACCAATGTGGCCGCTTTAAAGAAGCTTGATTTCCCGGAATTTGTTTTTCCCGCAATAGCAACTTCAACCATATCAAATAACTGTTTAAGAAAACATTAAAATGTGGAGTTTTCAATTAGTAATTCATGAAAGCAATTGAAATCCATAATGTGTCAAGGAAATTCAAAAGCCGTGGCACAGAGTTCTACGCTCTTAAGAACGTATCTCTGACAGTAAATAAAGGCGAGGTATTTTCTTTGGTTGGTCCGAATGGTAGCGGCAAGACTACCCTGCTCAACATCATACTAGGCGTATTAACGTCTCACTCGGGAACAATAAAAATTTTCGGCGAGGACATCGAAAATATTAAAATCATCGAACATGTAAATTTTGCGTCGGGCGAAGAAAGATTCCATTGGGCACTAACCGTATATGACACACTAGATTTTTTCGCAAGGGTTTACAATCTAAGGAAATTAGAAAGAAAAAGAAGGATCGGGGAGCTGATTAAATTTTTCGGGCTAACGAAAGTGGCTGACAGGAGATTTGACGCACTATCAACTGGTGAAAGAATGAGGCTTGCCTTTGCAAAGGCCCTTCTCAATAACCCGCAACTTATTCTGCTTGACGAGCCCACGTTAGGGTTAGATCCAGATATATCTAGGAAAATAAGAAAAGAGATAAAACGCCTGAACAAGCTATATAAAACAACAATATTTTTAACATCGCACTATATGACTGAAATAGAGCAACTAGCTGACAGGGTAGCGTTCATTAAGAATGGTCGAATACGAAAGGTGATGAGCATCAAAGATGTGACAAGAAAATCCAGTCTCGAAGATTATTTTGTCAAAGAACTTGGTGAAAGTTAATGAATTTAAATGTGGTTTTGGCACTGCTGTACAGGGATTGGCTTACATTCACAAGAGCCAAATACAGACTCGTTGAAACATTTTATTTCCCCATAATTACGGTTCTGATGTGGGGGATGTTCTCCATCTTCATGAAAAACTTTTCCTTGGAGGCCGGTTTAATCGTACTCGTTATGAATGTATTTTGGAACTTCGCATACACATCACAAAGTACTACAAACATGTCTATGGCGGAAGACATTTGGTCGGGAAGCTTGAAGCAGCTTTTCATATCTGGAATAGGTAAAACGGAGTTCATTGTCGCTAGAATAATCTTCTCGATTATAGTTTCATTATTTCTGATGGTGATAATGTTTCTAATAGCATATTATGTTTTTGACCTGTCTTTGTTCATCACCCATTTCGGGTCAATTTCGCTGTTAATTACAATAACACTGGTATCCTCACTTGCATTGTCAGTATTTGTTGCGGCATTCATACTCGCTACCAGCAGAGAATACGTCTTTCTGAGTTGGACTTTTCTGCAAATATTCATTCTTCTCTCAGCACCATTTTACACAGTTGATATTCTACCTACACCACTACAATATGTCGCGGGCATCATGCCGTATACCGATGTGTTTGAATCTGCAAGAAACTTGATAATCGCCAACAGTGTTGACTCTTCCTTGATTGTTCGAGGTTTTGTTGTATCCCTCTCGTACCTTTTGATTTCTTTCCCAATCTACTATTTCTCATTCAACACAGCAAGAAAAAACGGTAACATAGTTAAAATGGGCTAACTCTTGGCCATCGTATGCAATTCCCTCACCATTCTTTCTATGTTCTGTATCCTCTGGTTTATCGCCTCATATTCTATCTTCAGGCTGTCAATCTGAGTAAGCATCAAATCTACTTTTGCTTTAAGATTCTCTGAGGATGCATCCGTCGGATAAACTGGAGGCTGGGTTGGTGGTGTATAACTCGGATAATTTGTTAAAGGTGTTACCTCTGCAACAGTCTCTTTCTTCTTCCCTCCAAAAATAAGTTTGAACGGAAGTATAATTATTTTTCCTGCGACTCCTAATGCTCCCATTTTATCATCTCATTACAGCTTCTGGTGCTACTCCAAGTGTCCTTTCAATTGCCAGCTTCAAGTCGTTTGTCTTTATCCTACACTCCTCCATATAATTTCTTCTTACATCGTTATAAAGTGTTCTGAAATAGAGCCATCTGAGAGATTTATATATAGTGCTTCTAGCCCATAGTGTATTCTCTGGGGATCTCGTCAACAACTTCCCTGTCAGCAAAATAAACACTTCTCCATCTTTATTAGGGTCTGATGGTTGCTTTCCTTGCATTGTAACCTCAGCCCAGACAACTGACCAGATATCATAACCTTTCCTAACAATGAATCTTGAGAAAAAATCTCTTGGGTCAGTAGTATTGTCCCACCTGAACTCTTTTTCATAGACATCCTTTCCACGTACATCAAATATAGCACGCAAAAACTGCGGTACAGCCTGATAAATCCGAAAAGGATTAGGACCTTTAAAATCTATTCTTATCACACGCTCAGGAGCTAGACAATCATCCTCCAAAACCCATGTCGCCATTTCATCACATCTTTGGTAACATATTAAAGAACGATCGCATCTCATCGCTGAATTGCAACAAAAGTGCACGGCATTCTTCTATGTATTTCTTTCGTATCCCCTGGTAGATGACTTTGTGGTAGAATGTGCGGAACATCTCATAAATTAAGCTTCTCTGCCATATAGTATCTTGAGGGTATTCTGTCCTTACCTTACCTTCAAATGCTATCCTCAGGTTTCCCTCTTTCCCAAATTCTTTGCTCGGATGTGTTGTGCCGTCTATTGTGATTGTTAGGTCTTGGAATGTATGCGTGTCCAAATCTTTTATTAGCTCCCATCTAACATGAAAATTCTCGCCACCAGCAACCTTTTCCCACCTGAACTCTCTTTCTTGAATTTCTTTTTCTGTGATGTTGAACAATGAACCGAATAATTTGCGGATATACTCATATGCTTGCTGCGGATTAGGACCGCTATATTCAAGAATAGCTCCAGGCCTAGGTATCAGGCAATAATCATGAATCAATATCCTTGCGCGTGCAAATACTGGCAAACAATCACTTAATAGAATATATGGATTTAAACTAAAAAGTATATGCACCCAAATAATAGTATGATTCTTCAGAAGATTTTTGGATGGATATTGGTTCTTGTGGGATTATTTTTTGTTATTGCCTTACCAGGAATTGCAACTAGTGGACCTGGACGAGGGTATATGCCAGACGAGTTCACAAGAGTGGTGATAGTAGTTGGACTGATTCTTACTGGTGTGGGAATTTTCTTGTTAGTTAAAAGTTAATGAAATTGAAAAACAAATAATAGTATATGTCAAATGTCGTCAAAATAGATATTTTAGATAGGCGTCCCGGTATGGGGATGAATGCAAACAACTTTGAAGGAGAGATAACAATAGACATAACCACTCCTCTTGGTGGGATGAGTGGACAATATTATTCACTAATGTTCGAAATGGGAAGAAGGGGATTTGCTGTTTTTAAAATTGAGGAAAGTATTGATGTCTCACCTGTATTCAAACAATATTATGATTTGACGATTCAGCAGAAGCAAGCTCTGGAGGCACAGGTCAAAGCTGGATTAGGTCAGATAGCTACTGCTATCCACGATTATGAATTGGTTTTTCATGACTTGAGAAAATACAAAGAATACTTGGACTACTTTACAAAAATTGAGCAGGGTAATGAATTACAGAAAAAGGCAAAAGCTACAGCAGACAAAGAGAAAGCTGAACAAATGATAAAAGAAGGTGTACAGACATTACGTTCTGTTTTTATCGATCAAGTTGATGCTCATACCGGAGAACAAATTGCTTTAAAAACAATCACGACAAGATGGCCGACGATTATTGTCGATTTTATGCGATTGGGTGACAAAGATATTGACCAGAAAAAAATTGCTGATAAATCTGGTATCTCAGAAGCTGAAGCCTCTATCCTGGCAACCAAAAATAAACTTTTCATTGAATGGAGGGATAATTTATTTAAACCAACATTAACACAAAGATACCAGCATATTCTTCGACTAGTTGAAGCGAGGAGAACTTCAATCCAAAGCTACACCGAAATGCTCAAGCCTGTTATAGCAAGATTCAAGATAATGAACGATGCTTTAGAAACTGCTGGTGGAAGAGTTGTTCCATGGAGAAGTTTCTTTCAGCCTGCTTCCCAAGCATACTCGATGGATAGAACAAGAATTTGGGCATTCTTGCCATTCGGCCCTGCAGAAAAATATAAAGTCACTCGGGATTATCTTGATGAGATCCCTGCAAGAAAAGCTGGGTTTTCAAAAGCTGAGATAGATATTATAAAGGCTAAACTAAACGCAGACAAAAATACAAGATCACTAAATACTTACGAGGGTTTATTTTCTGAAAGAGGAGAAGTTGTTGCTCTTCCTGTCGAACCTTCCATAGACGATATTGTTCGTGAGTTTGCTCCAGAAGTAGAAAAATACTATAAGGTAAAAATAACACCATGGGATTTATTTGAAGCACGGCAACGTCTAGTCAACATGTTCCTAAAAAGGGCAATGCAAACTGTAGGTCAGAGAGCTTATCGAACAATTGGTGAGTATGTGGCACCAGGTGTTACATGGGAGTTTAGTCCCTATTATGTGTTTTTGGACATACCATTCCCGAGAACTGTTATCAGAAATCCAAATGGTTCTGAGATGGAAGATGTCATGATAGAAAATATGACAGTCCAAGGAAGAACACAGAATGTAATTATTGTTTGCCTACTGGAAGTGTTGGCACGCGAAAAGCAGTTAGAAAATTACATAAGTCAGTTGGTCGGTGAAGTGGGCGGACCTGATTTAAAACCGATAGAAGAACTTGCAAAAGAACAGTATCCGGAAATTTTTGGAAAGCCAGCCCCGAAAATGATGACAGGAATGGATATAGTAAAAGGAGCTAAACACTTCAAGTGGGTTTTAGGCGACTTTATGGAAATGATTGGACGCAAGTGGGGGATACATTTCGATTGGCTGAGAGCAAGAGGACCTTATGAGTTTGCTATGGATGACAGAATTGCAGAAGTGTTCCAGCTAGAAAACATGATGCAAGGTTATTTCTTTGTTTTAAGATATCTTCAGCGTGGCGCTGGTGTGCCTGGAGTAAGGGTGTGATATGTCTTATCAATTGGCTATGTCGAGCGGATTAGCGCTTGTTAGAAGGGATCCTAATTTGATGGGTATCAGCAGGAAGATGCCTTCTGTTATTTTTTACGGTGTGAACATGGTTCAGGTTGACATGGAAACACAAACTTCTGCTGAGATATTCGAACCTGATGTCGAGCAGTTTGTGAAGAGATTTTACGAAGACTTGGGAATCAGATGGGTGATGCACGGCGAGATAGGACAAACGGTCGCATTTGAAACTGCATTGTTGCCGAGATGGAGAGGTGTGCACAGAAGATTGCACCAGTATCTTGATGCGATGTATGAAAAATTTGTCAAGCCAAAGGACATGAGCAAATACTTACCTGGGTACATTGACTTTCACATATCTAACGAGATGGTTCTTGGATATTTCGCAGAAAGATTCAGGGTAGCTGGACTGCCAACAGTTGACTTTACAGGAAGATATGATTGGACAGCAATCCTAAATGAAAATCCAGAACTAGATAAATGGTTTAGAGAGGTTATGTTGTTTTTAGTTTATGGAAGAGAAGTTCCTTTGATAACTTCAGGCGTAGAAGACATCAAGAACCAAGCTAGACCCCCTGTCATTCAAGATAATCTGGAAAAACTTAGAAGAGAAAACCCGGAAAGGTTCAGACAAGGTGTGGAAGAATGGGCTAGAACGCATAACGGTAATCCACCGAGCACTTTAGATCAGTATGAAGAAGCGCTGCCAGAGATAAGACAAAATATCGATGCCCAGATTATTCAAGAG
>Ga0213870_1001234_pt1 | contig 11614 bp, 10 predicted proteins | sample WICALVC2017_Meta_FD_160119 | JGI IMG/M metagenome (GOLD analysis project Ga0213870, IMG submission 160119) | Freshwater microbial communities from subterranean cave lake in Wind Cave National Park, South Dakota, United States - WICALVC2017 | ecosystem: Environmental > Aquatic > Deep subsurface >... | reverse complement strand
CAAATCTTGAAGATTTATTCCACGACCTCTCTTTTGTTTGAGATAACATCTTTCATAGTATTGACACGAGGAACAGTCTTCTGATGGCTCAAGTATGGGCGCCTTTTTTTCACCTAGTAAACTGTTTAGGACACGAACACGTCTAATCGTCTCTTCAAACATTTTCTTTTCTTTTGTAAAAGAAAACGATGTCTCTTTTCCATCACTTGAAAAATATACAATAATCCCATCAACTTTGTTAAAAATCCAAAGACATGCATTTAGGTATAATGCATCAGAAGATAATGGTGTTTCAGGTAGAGAAGCAGAATATCTAAAAATCATAACTACATCATCCACTATCATATCAGCTTGGCCTTTGAGCTTGATGTCTTCGATCGCATATTCTCCAAGCTTTGAGCCATACTGCATTTTTCTAAGCAGGCCACCAACCAAATTATTAAAACTAGTTCTTTGAGGCTCTACATAATCAACCCTATCATAGTAAGAACGCCTTAGACATCTGACAACTTCATGAAGATGTATGGTTTTTGTGTCCTTTGCATCGATTTGCGGCTCAATTTCCTTACTTATGGAATCTATAGTACTTTTGATAACCTGTCTATAGTCTCTATCGCCCATCATATAATATCAATCACCACGCTATTGCACTCCTATATAGATTAAGACATAGTTTTCAAAAGCCACTTTGAGATTCTGCCTGAAAAAGCTAAGTGTAACAAAATGCATACCAAATCCTAGTATTGCCCCAATGATCAAGTTTCCAGTGAAATAATAGATTCCAGATAAGAAATCTGATGTAATATGCACCTAACACAGGATTTCCTGCAGTTTTTGCAATTGAAAAGTGTATGTCTGCAAGATGACTACGCAAAGTAGATTCTATTTTTTCTGCAGTGTAGGGCTTTGTAATTTTTGAAATGCCATCAGCATATTTTGTATTCTTGATTCTTGTCACAAGTTCATCCTAGTCTCGAGATTCTGCTAATGTCTGAAGAATATTTGGTAACAGCCTGCCTCTGGCTGTATGATTTTACAGATGCGTAGACTTTTTGTGCACCGGTAGAACCCATAAAAAGCTGATTTTTAATGATGATTTTAATGTTTGGCAGATTTAGCTTATCACTTGAACAAAATTAAGGACTTTTTCTTTTTCTAATTTTGATAATCTTGTAAATCCTTCAAGAATTTCTCTTTGAATCACAAGTGAATCATCGCCTATTTTTTTTAGGTTAGCAAGATTAAAGGGTAGCAAATTTTCTAGTTTCCCAATACAATAGGCTTTAACATATCTTTCAAAAAGTGAAAATACAAAGCGTGGTGTAATCTCAGTTAATTTTAGGATAGTATTTTGAAATTCGTGATCCGATTTAGACATGGAAAAAAACTGTGTTAAAAGCTGTTCCTTATTACCAATTTCCTTTAGTGAAAGTGCAACAAGTAAACCGCTTTGGGTTAATCGATAATGAGGTATTCCAACTTCTTGTAGTGCTTTTGGTCCACGCTTAAGAGGCAGTCTGCCAGCTTCTTCTGCTATCCCTAAAGGAAGTAAAACTTCGTTTAGATCATGAAAAATTCCAGAATAGATATTCTTCCACGCTATGCCATTTTCTCCTGCTATTTTTTGAGAAATTGCGGTTCGTGTTCTAAGAGAAGGGCTTGATTCTGTGGCTAATCGAACTATTATGGCTCGTTGTCTTAATGCCTCTCCAGTTAACTCATTTTTTGTTTTAAAGATGCTAAAAATCGATAATTTTGGATTTAATCGCAAGTCTTAACTCCTCCAGCAGCCATCAAATATTCATGATTTAATTTCTTCATTTTATGATATTATCATTATATCATCAACTATAATAATTTACATTTTTGGTAATTTACACCTATCAAGCCTTAAATAATTTCATTTTTGCTCATCATTAATGAATTCTAGAAACCGCAAGTATGCTCTATTACTTATCACAGCAATAGCACTAACTTCAGCTGGAGCACTCTCGCAGGCCTTTGCCCAGTCAGTCAACGACGGAATGGATGGCTATGTGGTGGGAACATCAGGAATCTACACAGGCAATGCAAACGAATGTTGGTATGATGACGGCGAAGGAAACATGCTGCCATGCAGAATCGATACAGGTGATACTGCTTGGATATTGGCTGCAACCTCACTTGTCTTGTTTATGACACCAGGATTAGCATTCTTCTATGGTGGACTATCAAGATCAAAGAACGCAGTAAATGCAATCGGAATGACCTTTATCGTAATCGGTCTTATCTCGGTTCAATGGGTTCTTTGGGGTTATTCTCTAGCGTTTGGTCCAATAGACAACGATGCAAATCTGTACATGGGCTCGCTTCAATATGTAGGATTCAATGATGTATCACATTATGCACCATTAGGTGAACTTGGTCCTTGTGCAGACACTTGGTCTGCAGCATACCAGATGAACGCAATGGTTGATGCTGATCAATGTAGTCAAGGATGGCCAGGTACTGTACCACACCAGATGTTTGCCATGTTTCAGGCAACATTTGCAATTATCACACCAGCACTAATCGTTGGCGGATTAACCGACAGAATGAAATTCAGCGCACTACTAGTCTTCATACTGCTCTGGGCTACATTCGTTTATGATCCAATAGCACATTGGGTATGGGGAGGCGGGTACATTGGTGGAGGATCAATTGATCTAAATCCAGATCTGTCACCTAGCTTCGGACTTGACTTTGCTGGCGGTACTGTGGTACACATCACATCAGGATTCGCAGCACTTGCTGGAGCGCTGGTCCTTGGCAGAAGACTAGGATATGGCAAGGTTCCCATGGAGCCACACAGTGTTCCAATGGTAGTCCTTGGTGCATCAATGCTATGGTTTGGCTGGTTTGGATTCAACGCAGGAAGTGAAGTGATGGTTGATGGAATCACAGTAAGCGCATGGACAGTAACAAACACAGCAACAGGCATGGCATCACTAACATGGATGCTAATGAGCTGGGCTCATACAGGAAAGCCAAGCATTGTAGGTGCAGCAACAGGAGCAATAGCAGGTCTTGTCGCAATTACACCAGCATCAGGTTGGGTTGGACCAATGGCAGCAATAATAATTGGAATTGCAGCTGGAACGGTCTGTTATGGTGCTGTAGCATTCAAGAATGCACGCAAATGGGATGATGCACTTGATGTATGGGGAGTACACGGAATAGGTGGTACAACAGGTGCAATCCTGACAGGCACACTAGCTAGTCCTCACATCTGGGATACCGGCGATGGAATTGGCGCATGGACAGGAACTCCAGAAGGCTATGAGCAACAAGCAATCAACATCATTGCTGCAGCAATGTCAATAGGTTATGCCTTTGGTGTAACACTCGTTATACTGAAGATAATGGATGCTGTATGGCCTGGCGGAATTCGAGTCACTCCAAAAGAGGAAGAAATTGGAATCGATCTTGCACAGCACGGCGAACGAGCATACGTAAACGAGTAAAAACAAACCCTCCTTTTTTCCTTTTTATCTTTAAAAAAACAAATGAATTTACATTTTACAATTCTATAAAGAACATGTTAATACAAACCAGCGAACTTGAGAAAATACTTGATGATTCTAACCTCATAATAATAGACGCAAGATCATTTAAAGAATATTCAGAAGGCCATATCCCGGGCGCTGTAAATTTAGATCTTTTTGCATTTCATTGGTTTGATACAACAAAGGAAGGCATTGAGTCATTTAACAGACAAATGCAACAGCTTTTCTCTTTTGTTGGAATTACAAATGAAAAAAAAATAATCTTTTATGATGAAGTATCAGGGATGCTTGCAGCTCGTGGTGTCTGGCTTTTGATGTACTTTTCACATCCTCAAGTATTCATGTTAGATGGAGGCATGAAAAAATGGAAAAAAGAAAAACTACTACTTGAAACAAAACCAAACGGCTTCAAGCCAGAAAAATTTTCTGGAAAAATAAATTCCGAACTTGTTGCAAGCTTCGAATACATCAAAAAAAATCTAAACCAAATACAAATCATTGATGCTAGATCTCATGATGAATATGATGGCACGATTATTAGGGCTGCAAGAAAGGGACACATCCCAACTGCAATAAATGTAGATTGGAACCTTAATGTTGCAGATGATGGAACTTTGAAAAAAGACAATGATCTTTTAGCTTTATACAAAACTCCAAAAAACTCTGAAGTAGTAACATATTGCCAGGGTGCGTATAGAGCAGCAAATGTATTTTTGGCACTAAAAAAAATTGGTTTTAAAAAAGTTCGAGTATACTTGGGTTCATGGGCAGAATGGGCAAACAGGTTGGAACTTCCTGTTGAATAATCTACTAACACATTACATTTTTTAATTAAGCACTGAACAAAGCTTGTCATGACAGATCTTTATGAAAAGGCAGCAGAAAATTTTCTAGAACTTGCAAGTCACCAAAGATTGCAAATACTGTTTCAGCTTTTAGAAAAGAAATCCACAATTACTGAAATAGCAAAAGAAATAGACGCAACAAAGCAAGAGATTCACCGTAATTTTACAAGACTTGAGGGAAGCAAGCTAATTGTTAAAGATAATGACGGCAAGTACACGTTGACAACTTTTGGCAGAACCATGTGTACACAGGTACCATCAATTGTTTTTCTATCTAAAAACATGAAATATTTTGAAGATCATACCTTTGGTGATATTCCAATAAAATTTGTGATGAGGGCAGGTCAGCTTGCTAGCGGGCAGCACATAAAAGGTGTAGCCAAAGTACTAGAACAATGGAAAACTATCTACAAGAACGCAGATGAATACATCTACGAGTTGTTATCCGAAGTACCACTAGATCTTATTGAACCATTAGTAAAAAGAGTAAAAACTGGCGTAAAGTTTCACTATATCTTTTCAAAGTCGGCAATAGTGCCAAAAGGTAGGAAGGAACTCCTATCAAAACTTGGATTTTCTAAATTAATTGAGGGGGGATTAGTAGAAAGAAAAATGAAAGACAAGGTTGAAACCATGGTTATTTTAAACGAAAAGGAGGCATGCGTGTTGTTTGCTGACCTTAAAGGCGAATCTGACCTGAGCGAGATGTTTTACAGTAATGATCCTATGTTTCATGAATGGTGTCTTGATTACTTTAGGTATTGCTGGTATGGTTCTGATGTGTTTCAAGAAAGTAAGTTACAAGAATAAACTAACACTGCCAAGAAAGCTTATTTTCTATTTCAAGCAGTTATTCGTTCTTTCTTTAATGCCTCTAGATCGTATTGACCATACGTAAACTTTCGTATAGTTCCAAAAGGCTCGAATTTTCGTCCATTACCATGGTAAAATTTGGAAAAGAATTCTACGTAAATTAATCTAGCACCCTGAATGCCAGGTTCGAATACTCCAATTATTATATTGAACAAGTGTCCCACAAACAGTATAAACGTGCCAAGAATGATAAATGGAATTGAAATGTTTAGTGCTTTTAAGAAAATGTAATCTATGGTATGTGCAAGTATGACTGATGCAAGCAAAATTCCAACCAGCCTAGTATATGATAGTATGTGACTTACTATAGATGGCAATTCCATCAAGGCCCTCATACCTTCTCCAACAAACATTAATCCAATTCCTCCAAAAAGTAATCCATAGTATACAAGTCCTGCTGGGTTGTTTGAAATAAAATGTGGATTCATCGGGTTGAGGGCTTCGTTATGAATAATTCCTAATCCAAAAAGAACAATTCCCCAACCAAATGCCAGCCAGCCAATTTTTCCAATAGCTTCTCGTTTTTCGCCTTCTCTAAGAGAGTTCATTATGCCTAGCACTAGACCAAATGATACCATTCCGATGCCAATATACCCAGATATTAGCAAAAGGGTGCCTGCGTCGTGAATTGGATCTAGAAACGCTTGTGAAGGTCGGTTTAAGATCTCACCTGGTTCAGGAAGACCAGTAACTCCAACACTACTTAGATAATCAAATAGATAACCGTTAACATGGAATCCAAAATGCAAGTCAAAGATAAATCCCAAAATTATACCAATAATACAGCCAGGAATCATTGCCTTTGATAATTTTACCATCTGTCTTTTTTTCAATATCAACATTGCAAAACTTCGCAGTTGCCTTGGCATGATGTTTAGATTACGTTTTCCTCCCTCTACACGTCTAATCACCCACAAACAAACAAGAAGTATTACTAGACAATAACCCGTATCGGAAATCATTAATCCATAAAATACTGGGAAAATCAAAGCAAAAATCATTGTAGGATCAAATTCTTTGCCAGTTGGCAGCGAATAGAATCTTATGAAAGCCTCGAATAACTTGAATCTTTTTGGGTTCTTCAACAGAGTGGGGGGCTTTTCCTCAGTTTCTAATTCATAAATTGTAGTTCCAGTGCTATGTTTTTGTAAAGTAGCCTTTACCTCTTCAAGCTTTGGTTTTGGAATCCATCCTTCTAAAGCAAAGGCATTATCGGTTACTCCCAAATTACCAATGACTTCTTGTTTTTTGTTTTCTATTTCAAGTTGTTCTTCCACACAAACTATATTTTTAAAATGTTTTTTAGAAATTTCTGTAAGTCGTTGATCAATCTGCTTTAGTTTCTGAGAAAGATTATCTAGGATATTTTTTTGACTTTTTATTATTTCGTTTGGTCTTCCGCTCAGTTTTGGCACTGGTTCAATTTTTACATCGTGTGACTGAATTAAAGTAGCAAAGGCTTGTGGAGGGAAATTTGGAAAAACAACAAGAACTAGGTAAGTGATTTTTTTCTCTTCTTTAGAATATAGAAAAATGTCTTGCCGGTGTGCTTCTATAGCCTTCTTAAAGTCTGGAAATTTTTCAGACTGGATACGACCAAAGTAAGAATTAGCAGATGATAACTGAAGAACATCCAAGTCTTCAGGAAAAAATGAATATTCCTCAATGAGTTTGATATTGTTTTCTGTCCCTTTTATTTCGGTAAGGAGGCTTTCCTTTTGTCTTTCTAGAGAGGCAACTTCACTATACACATCAATTGATTTGGTAGCTTGCATGAGATCTTCAATTGATGTAAAACGCTGACATTGGGTAACTGGTATGGACGGAAGTACGGTCCTTAATGCTCTAATTCGTAGAAGTTCATCTGAAACCTGTCTAGATGACTCAATATCACGTTCACTCTTTAGTAGTGCAGCAACATCTTTAGACAATGATTCTAGTTGTACAACTTCTAGGTCATGTAAAATAGATACAACAGCTTGCCTGTATTTTCTCAGTCCAAGCACGGCTATACGTGCCATTGGAACTGGTTTTAGTACCATTAATCCATATCCTTTAGCAAAATATCGATTATTTCTTGTGTGGTCTGTGTATTTACCTGTGTTGTTATGTTTTTTGCTTTATCTTTCGCGTCTTCTATGATCTTTTTCGTTTCTGTTGTAGCCTTTTGTCTAGCTTGCACAATACTTGATTCTACAAGTTTTTCGCCCTCCGTTTTTGATTTTGTTATTGCTTTTTCCATGTCAGCTTGTAAGTTCTTGATTTCCTCATCAATTTTTTTTCTATGATTTTCAATTTCTGCTCTTGTTTTCTCCTCGGCCTGTTTGATTTTTTTAAGCGAGTGAACGTATTTTTCTTGTGTATCTGACATGACTATATCCCTAAGAAATGTTTGGCTAGAAACAATGTTACAGCTATAGCGATAACAATGTTGCCGATCTTAAACGCTCTTCTTATAAAATAAAATTTCCTGTGTTGTGGGTTTGCAAAATTATCCTGCAATAACTGCCACCTCTGTTTTTTCTTGCTCTCTCTCACCCATCTTTCTTTTTACAGTCTTTAACATAGTGAATGTATCTCGCTCAATTTCATCAAGTCTAAACATAATGAATTTTACAGCAGCTCCTAAATTCGGAATGAAAACGTTCTCTATTGCATTGGCTTTACGTTTTGTCTTTTCTATCTCATAGAGAAGTTTTCGTAAAGTGGTTTCTTTTTCTGCAACATCTAAAACTATTTTATGAAGCTCTTGGAATGTCTTGATTGCCTCGCTTATAGAGGTAGGAAGTTCCAATAAATATTCTGTAATAGCTTGTTCTCTGTTCCCACCTTCCAATTTTGGAATGCGAACTCCCATTACATTTTTTGGCAATATCTGTAACTTTTTTAGGTGCGGGATTTTCATCGCCTCGTTTTCGAGTCGCATTTCACCATCCAGCATCTCTGCCATTCTGATACTTTGATAACCCTTGATCAATTCGGATTGTAATTCACCCCTCAATCTAGCAGAAGTTTTACTAATATTGAAAAACTCAAGAATCAACGCCTGACGTTTTAGCTTTAATAGTTTTAGCCCCTTTTGTGCTATACGAATCCGTCGTTTGGCACGTATGTATTCAAGGCGTGTTGGACGTATGTCAGCACCCACAGCCACATCTAGTCACCTCATATCGTGGCTTTTTTTCCACCATTGTGTATCAGCCCTTGCATATTTTGCTATGAACTCTGGTTTGATACGAGTCATTTCTGCTTCTGAAAGACCGCTAAGTAGCTCCCAACCAAGGTCTAAAGTTTTTTCAATGTCACGATTCTCATCCAGACCTTGATTTACAAACTTTTTCTCAAACTCATTAGCGATTTTAAGGAATTTTCTATCTAGGTCACTTAATGCTTCTTCTCCTACTATAGCTGTTAGTGCTCTTGCATCTTTACCTTGTGCATATGTTGAATAAAGTTGGTCTGCTAGGCTTCGATGATCTTCCCTTGTACGTCCTTTTCCAATTCCCTGATTCATTAAACGTGAAAGACTAGTTAGAACGTCAACCGGTGGTTGAATATTCGCTCTGTGTAATTCTCTACTCATTACAATCTGTCCTTCCGTAATGTAGCCTGTAAGATCCGGGATTGGATGTGTAATATCATCCGCAGGCATCGTAAGAATAGGAAGTTGTGTTACTGAACCGTTTCTACCCTTTATCCTTCCAGCACGTTCATAAATTGAAGACAAGTCTGTGTACATGTAACCTGGGTATCCTCTTCGTCCTGGCACCTCCTCACGAGCAGCAGAAATTTCTCTTAATGCTTCACAATAATTTGTCATGTCAGTTAATATTACTAGAACATGCATTTCACGTTCATAGGCAAGAAATTCTGCGGTTGTTAAGGCAAGTCTAGGTGTGAGTATACGTTCCATTGAAGGATCCGATGATAAGTTCAAAAACAAAACCGTTCTATCAAGTGCTCCGCTTTCTTCAAATTGTTTTATAAAAAAGTTAGCCTCCTCACTGGTAATACCAATCGCAGCAAATACAACAGAGAAGCTTTCTGATCCTCCAAGAACTTTTGCCTGTCTGGCAATTTGTGATGCAAGCAAATTGTGTGGAAGGCCAGAACCTGAGAAAATAGGCAGTTTCTGACCTCTTACCAGCGTATTCATTGCGTCAATATTTGACATTCCTGTTTGGATAAATTCGGATGGTTCTTCTCTAGAGTATGGATTGATTCCAGAACCCACAAGATCATACTTTTGTTTCGATACAATTTTTGGACCATTATCTTTAGGATTTCCAAGTCCATCAAACACTCTCCCAAGCATTTCATCAGAGACGGACAATGTTGCAGTCTCACCAAGAAACTTTGTTGAAGTGCCTTCGGTGGTCAATCCAAGTGTAGGACCAAAAACTTGAACAACTGCTAAACCTTGTCGTGTATCGAGAACCTGTCCCTGACGTCTATCTCCGTTGACAAGTTTTATCTCAACCATTTCTCCATAGGCTGCGTTATCTATCCCTTCCACAAATATCAATGGCCCAGCAATCTTTGAAAGTGTCTTATACGATATTCCAGACATCTATTCAGACGCCTCCTTTAACAGGTTATCAAACTGTTGTTTCATGTTGGTCCTAATTTCACTCACTAGCTGTTCTACTTGATCTTCTTTGGTCCATTTTATTTTTGATAACATTTTTCTTGCCTCAAGTGCACTTATTTTTGAGGATGAAATTCCCTTCTTTATTGCGTCGGCTTCCATTCTACCAAATTCTAAAATGACAGAAAGCATTATGTGTTGTTTTTTAATTGACGTATAGGTATCGACTGCATCATAAGCACTTTGCTGAAGATAGTCTTCCCTAATCGAGCGAGAAGTATCCAAAATACCCTTTTCGGGTTCTGGCAACGCATCATACCCAACTAGCTGAACAATTTCTTGTAATTCAGCTTCTTTTTGTAAAATTTCCAGTGCTTCAATCCTTTGGGTAGTCCATTCTTTGGATACATTATTTTTGTACCAATCTGACATATCATCAGCATATAGAGAATAACTTGTCAACCAATTGATAGCTGGGAAATGTCTTCTCGAAGCTAAACTTGCATCCAGTGCCCAGAATACGCGTGTGACCCTTAACGTGTTTTGTGATACTGGTTCTGAGAAGTCTCCACCTGGTGGAGAAACTGCTCCCACTATAGATAGAGAACCTACCCGCTTATCTGGAGAGATTGTTATGGCCTTGCCACCTCGTTCATAAAATTCTGCCAATCTTCTCCCTAGATATGCTGGATATCCCTCTTCGCCTGGCATTTCTTCTAATCTTCCTGATATTTCTCGGAGTGCTTCGGCCCATCTAGATGTGCTATCTGCCATCAGTGCTACTCCATATCCCATATCACGATAATACTCCCCCATTGTAATGCCGGTATAGATACTTGCTTCACGTGCTGCTACAGGCATATTGGATGTGTTAGCAACTAGAATTGTACGTTCCATCAATGGCCTTTTTGTCTTTGGATCTTCTAGTTTCGGAAACGTTGAAAGAACTTCACACATCTCGTTTCCTCTTTCTCCACATCCAACATAGACTATAATATCACTATCTGCCCACTTTGCGAGCTGTTGTTGAATTACAGTTTTTCCGCTCCCGAAGGGACCCGGTATTGCAGCAGTCCCGCCCTTTGCAATTGGGAAAAAAGTATCCAGAATACGTTGACCGGTAAGCAATGGTTCCTCTGGTGGTAGCTTCCTAGCAACGGGTCTTGGTGTTCGAACAGTCCACCAACTTGATAAACCGATATCGGTCGTAGCACTATTTGTTTTTACAGCTGCAACATTTTCGTCTACAGTGTATTTTCCCTCAGTGATTTCTGTTAGTTCGCCGTTAACATTATGAGGAATCATTATTTTGTGCTTTATTATAGGAGTCTCTTGAACTTCGCCAATGATTTCACCAGGTGATACATGCTCACCTTTTTTCTTGACTGGAACAAAGTCCCATTTTTTCTTTTGATCTAGAGCAGGAATGATATTACCTCTACTGATAAAGTCACCACTTTGCTCTCTTAAGATATCTAATGGTCTTTGAATGCCATCATAAATTGATTTTAAGAGTCCTGGTCCAAGCTGCATCGAAAGTGGCCGCTTTGTATTGATTACCTTTTCTCCTGGTTTCAGACCTGTAGTATCCTCGTAAACTTGAATCATGGCACTTTTCCCTTCTAGACGAATGATTTCTCCCACAAGACCCAATTCTCCAATACGAACAACGTCAAACATCTGCGCACCATCTAAACCCTTTGCTGCAACAACCGGCCCAGAGATACGTGAAACTATAGCTTCTGTCATTTTAACATCAATCCATTTTGATACTTATTCCAAGC
>Ga0213870_1001233_pt1 | contig 11615 bp, 11 predicted proteins | sample WICALVC2017_Meta_FD_160119 | JGI IMG/M metagenome (GOLD analysis project Ga0213870, IMG submission 160119) | Freshwater microbial communities from subterranean cave lake in Wind Cave National Park, South Dakota, United States - WICALVC2017 | ecosystem: Environmental > Aquatic > Deep subsurface >... | reverse complement strand
AGGCAGATTGTTGAACTGTTCCAGCGTCAGCTTCGATGCCCCATGTTGCACACTTACTTTTACTCCATGCAAATGTTTCGTCCTATCCATGATCACGAATACAAGCATGTTCGCTACACGACCAGCCACACCATGTGCTGTTTCATTCTGATAGGCTGCTTTCACAGGCCCCAGTAAATGAGCGTCATTTCCCCACTTTTTCTTGAATTCTACATTTGCCTCCATGAGACCTTGGTTAATCAATTCCATCATCGCAATCATCCCTTCCGCTTCGCTTGGCTTGTCCTTTAAGAACTCAAGGTCAATGTGTCGCTCTTCATTTCCTATCATAAAGTGGAAATCCTTCGGAATGAGACCTTCAGCTTGCATCTTCATCTCTTCGTCTCGCAAACGCACAATATGCAGCACTGCTTCCGCAGCAGCGTATTGATGTATCTCCTTGTATTTTTCCACACGCTTCCAATCTATCAGAGAATCCAACTTCGTTTGCTCCATTTTTCGAAAGTGTTCTTCCACTTCCTCCATAGGTTTTCCTTCAGCCAACATACTCTGTGCTAACCGTATCGTAGGTGCAAATCCTGTATCTTTGTAAAGCTGAGTCAACAGCACTGGGTCAACCAAGGTAGAGGGATCGCTGTCTATGCACCACTGTCTCGCGTAGAGGCCTTCTATCAATTCCTCTTGGTATTTTCTCCGTGCTTTTTCACGGTGTTCTTGATCAACGTAGGGTTCTCGTTCACTGAGGGTCATCTCTTCATTAAACTTCTTTTGGAATGCTTCTTTCTCTTCTTTCGTTTTGCCAGGATTTTTTGTTTCGTCCAACTTGAAAATATCTTCTAATTTCTGTTGTCTGTGATCTGCCTGTATCAGCAACGGACCCTCATACCCCGCCATAGCTGCCGCCAATTGCATGGCACCACTGAAACGTTTCAGCGTGTCTAGACCCGAATAGGTCTTTTCACTCCCCGCCAGTTCAGCAATTCCTATTGCACTCAGATCCTGCAGATTTTTGTAGTAGCTAACGGCTTGTAATATTCCTCCGCTTCGCATGTTCTCAGCTGGCATCGTGAATATTTTAGAAATCTTGTCGAAATTCGCAAATAATTTATGGGAACTATCCATCCTCGTACCCAAAGCGTTTGTGATCGCGCTCGCAATCCAAAAGGCAAAATCCTGGACTTCCGGGTTCGGGTTTTCCACCAATTCTCGATGCAAATCCAGCAAACGTGGGTTGTCTTTCAGCTCCACAAGAATTTTTACACCTCCGTCCACCACTTCAATAATATCGGAAAAGTTCTTAACAAACTCGTCACCATTTTTAGACAAAGGGAATAAAGCACGAACATTAGGAATGGGATGCGGAAGTTGTATATCGGACAGAGGTGCCAGCATAGAACGAGGATTGAAATTTTCTTTAGAGGCTTCCAGCGGAGATAGGCCTGTGAGGATGAAATAAACACAGATTAAAAAAGATAGGCATCGAAACCCTTTAGATTTTTGAAACTTCTGCATCATAGACTCCTTTATCTATATGGAACATGCAATTTTTTTTTAAAAAGGCCTCTCACGCGTACCACACATTTACGAACTTGTCAATGGGGGAGAAAAGAATTTGACACCACACATAAACTTGTGTATAGCCTCTGTGAATGGAGGCCATTATGTCCACCCATTTACAGATTGACGACCATTTTCCAAGCAACAAAGCTCAGTGGACATAGCAGAAAGAAGTCTGCGGTCACTCAAGTTCTTACGGAGCACATCCCTAAAGCAACAGAAACTCATCGGTTTCTTTGGCAAAATCGAGTGCTAACAAAGCTACAACAAGCAGCAACGAAGACGCACATGTTTGTGATGACTAGCCAGGCACCGTTTTCTTCCACACGAACAGTTGAATCTATTCACTTCTTAAACTCTATGATGCCACAGCCAATTCGGTTACCTGCATTTCCGACGGGCTGACTGAAATCGTCTTCCTTTTCGTGAAGGATAAAAGACCTCCCAGCCACGTTGTATTTCCCGCCAGTCAGCGTCAAACCCTGGATCACAACTTCAAACTTGCCTGTACCGTTCTGGAGAATCTCGATATTTCCAAGATCACCGGCGTGGGCGTTTTTGAAGCCGTCTTTGACAAGAAGTCCATGAGGCACGCCATCAGGGTTGTAATGACCACCAGCTGCTTTTCCCAGTTCCCCGCACGCACCATGTTCGTGAATATGGAATCCGTGCTTGCCAGGTGGCACATTTTCTAAGCTCAAGGAAATTTTAAGCCCCTCCGCTGTATCGGTCAAAATGACCTTCCCAGAAATCTTTGAACCTTTTTCCGTTCCTTTAATTTCGGCTACACCCACAGTGCCTGTAACAGGTGCCGCAAACATTATACTAGAACTTGAAAGTAAAAATAAAACTAGCAATTTGAAGTATTTATTTTTCATCAATGCCCTCATTTGATTAAACCCAGATTACGCATTAGGGGAAAACATCCCCCTTAATCCCCCTTTGTTAAGGGGGAATCTATCCACTAGAAATTAAAAAGAACCGCTTTATTCCCTATTGCGTAATCTGGATTAAAAACATTTTGTCGAAATTACTAAGGCTCTGTCAAGAAATAAGGGTTGCAGAAATAGCTTTCGAGTCGCCTATCTGGCTAGGCGTGAGAAGCGTGCATACACTTAGTATGTAAGCAACGAACAACAACGCCAGATAGGATGAATCGGAAACCAGAATGCAACTCTTATTGATTGACAGAGCCTAAGACAATGTACAAATAAATCTCACCATTCTCCTCCTGTAGCTTGAATGGGGATGGGATCCTCTCCCGACGAAATCCAAACAACAATAGCTCTCCGAATGTCACGGCTTTCGGAAAAAGTTGAAAGATCCAGTTTCCCTTCAAGAACTTCACTAGATCGTTTCATCGGAGCTTGGACATGCTCCAATACATTGAAATGATGACGAAGCAGCTTACCTCTGTTTTCCCCCGATTTCACGTTTGAAATTTGGTCGAATCCCAGAACAGCTGCATGCACCAAAAATGAAGCTCCAAATTTCTGTGATTTTTCTGGAGAAAACTTGATTTTGATCTCACCCGAATCACTTGCCTCAGCTTTCAATATCCCCGGTTTAGGGAGATTTAAAGTATTCGGTAGAGTTCCCAGGTGATGCCAGTTTCTCCATTCCTTCCCATTAAGCACCATTTCCGGCGTATAAACACTGTCGCTGTTCCAAAGTGCCGCATAAGTTCTCTGGCGTTTTGAAAATTCGGGGGAAGACCAAGGATCCTTCCATCCCAAATAATCCCAGTAATCAACGTGAAAAACCATGGGAATCCACCGAGTCCACAGATCTTTACTTTTCTCCAGTTGATTCAGCCAGTCATCAGCTGGAGGGCAACTGCTACAACCTTCGGATGTAAAAAGCTCGATTGTGCCTGTTCTTTCAAGCGCGCTTTCAAAAATCTTCGTTTGGGCATTGGAGGACAAAATAAGCATCGAAAAGAAAGTTAAAAGAAAACTAAAAAATTTTATTTGACGCATATATTTTAATCCTTTTTTTAATAGGATAGCGGAGGAAGTTAAGAAAACTTTTATGGGTACAAGTTTTCCAAAACCCTTTCAAAAAACTTTAATTTAGAAAATTCCACGTTTTCAACATTGCCGTTTGGAACGACATTAAATCATTCCTTACCAGCAAGCAAAAAAAATACGGTCCGCATTTTCAGCAGACCGGATTTTTTTGAAAAGCTCCCCGAGCCGGATTCGAACCAGCGACAGGGTGATTACAAGTGCCCTCATGTTTCCATAAGGCTTGGACTATCTCTTCACCCGCTTATCTGTTTCAGCTTATTTCAACTGGCTTCAGATAAGAGAGGGTGTTGGGCGCTATGAGAGGATTATTGGTTGGGTCCTCACCTCTTAGTCTCTGCACGTTTCTGCTTACCTAATCCCTTTCAGCAGACTTCGCTCAGGATTCCCTTGTTTCCATTTTAAAAAATGGGAATTTAGGCTTCCCTGAATTCACCCAAAGTTTCAATTACGGTTTCCCGTAAAAGCTGCAATAATTTACAGTCACCTGCTCTACCAACTGAGCTATCGGGGATTTAATGCACATACACTTGTAACTGATAAAAATAAGAATGATCAAGAATATTTTCTTTCAAGCTTGGCAACCAATAGAAATGTCTGGTTCTGTAGCCAATGATTTGTCCACTTTTTCTCACTTTATTACCTCCGAACCACGCTCTTGCTTTTTAGAAGCAGCCTGAGAAGCAATAATTTTTATTTCTCAATCAAAATTTTGTGGCATTCGCCGTTCGCGGCGAATGCCACAGTCAAAGTTTTTGAAAGGGTCTGGGAAAACTTTTGTTCACAAAAGTTTTCCCAGTTCTCTTCTCTTCTGTTATCAATACTATAAAGGATTTTTTCTTTATGGCTAAAACCGATTTTCCAAATTTTGTTCTGGGAGAGGATCCTTCCATTCATCCCACTGCTTTTGTGGCTGCGGGAGCCCAAGTGATAGGAAAAGTGCGCTTAGGGAAAGATGCCTCTGTCTGGTACAATTGTGTGCTGCGCGGAGACATCAATGATATACAGGTGGGAGAACGCAGCAACATTCAGGATGGATCTATTCTGCATGTTGAAAACGAGACTCCCTGTATCGTGGGAAACGACGTAACAGTAGGACACCATGCAAATATTCATGCCTGCACGGTGGAGGATGCTTGCCTGATCGGCATTGGAGCGATTCTTCTCTCTGGATGTAAAATCGGAAAAGGAAGCGTCATCGGCGCCGGCGCCGTAGTGAAAGAAAGAACCGTGGTGGAGCCGGGCACTTTATGGGTAGGAATTCCTGCAAAAAAAGTAAAAAAGCTTTCTCCCGAAGTGATTGAAATCAATAAAAAATGGGCGGCTAAATATGTCTTACTCGCCAAAGCACACCGCGCACACTATCCGACCCACACGTCAGGAAAAAAACGGCTAAAGAAAAAAAAGAAAGATTTGGGAAAACTTTTGTGAACAAAAGTTTTCCCAAACCCTTTCAAAAAACTTTGACTAGTCACTCGCCGTGCGGGCACGGCGAGTGACAAAAGCTTTAGAAAATTTGGTAACGGGAATCGTAACCATTATAGTGTTAAATGAGAGCCTGTCCCATGCTGTGATTTTCAATAAAGACGGGTCTTTCAGCATGATTGAGTGAGAATAAAAATGGTCAAAAAAGCGTAGGGGCGCTGCTGGCTGCCCCCCGAACTTTTTTATTTCAATTAAATTTTTTATCACTCGCCGTGCCCACACGGCGAGTGACAAAAGCTTTAGAAAATTTGGTAACGAGAATCGTAACCATTATAGTGTTAAATGAGAGCCTGTCCCATGCTGTGATTTTCAATAAAGACGGGTCTTTCAGCATGATTGAGTGAGAATAAAAATGGTCAAAAAAGCGTAGGGGCGCTGCTGGCTGCCCCCGAACTTTTTTATTTCAATTAAATTTTTTATCACTCGCCGTGCCCACACGGCGAGTGATAAATTAAAGTTTTTTGAAAGGGCTTGGGAAAACTTTTGTTCACAAAAGTTTTCCCAATTTCCTTTTCCCGCCTTTTTTATTTTCTGAGCTTCGTGCGTATGAGAGAAGCCACAACAGAAATGGTCAGGATACCAATCACAACGCAGAGCGCAATGAAAACAGGGATTGGGAAGAAATGATCCAGCATCATTTTAGCACCGATGAACATGAGAATCACAGAGAGACCTTGTTGCAGGTAGTGGAACAGATGCATCATCCCTGACAACGCAAAAAAGAGGGCTCGCAATCCCATGATAGCCAAGATGTTGGACGTGTACACTAGAAAGAAATCTTGGGTGATGGCTAAAACAGCGGGAATCGAATCCACTGCAAACATCAGATCCGAAGTCATCACGACGACAACAACAACGAATAGCATTGAGGCATATTTTTTCCCATCTTTTACAATGAAAAATTTTTCCCCATTATAATCGTCCGTCACCGGGAAATACTTGCGCAAAAAAAGCACCACCGGATTTTTTTCTAAGTGCATTTCTTTCTCGTGATTTGCAAGCATCTTGATTCCTGTAAAAATCAAAAAAGCTCCGAACAAATAGATCAGCCAATGGAATTTCTCTACCAACGTCACGCCGGTCACAATAAAGATGAACCGCATCACTACGGCGCCCAAGATTCCATAAAACAAAACTTTGTACTGATTTTTCGGGGGCACTTTAAAATATTTGAAAATCATGAGGAAGACGAACATGTTATCCACACTCAAGGATTCTTCGATCAGATAACAAGTGAGAAAAGTGAGAGCTCTCTCCGTCCCCTGTAAATACCAAATCAATCCATTGAACAAAAACGACAAAGCAATCCAGCCTGCACTCCAAAGCAATGCCTCTTTGATGACCATTGGCTCCTGTTTTCTGCTAGAGATCTTGATGTCTAAGGTGAGCAGAGAAAGCATCGAAACGTTAAAAATGATCCAAAGCCAGGTTTGAGTTGTCATAGGGATTTTTTCTTAACAAATAACACAGTAACCTTACAAGACATATAGCATGAGATAAATCAAAACACCGGTGACAGACACATACATCCATACAGGAAAAAGTGGTTTTGTGATTTTTTTATGGCGTTCAAATTGACCTCTGATGGCAAACCATACAGCAGCAACAATGAATGGAACAATGAGTATCGCTAGAGGAATGTGTGTGAACAAAATGAAAAAGTAAATGGGACGCAAAAATCCCTGTCCCGTATACTGAGTCACCATGGCCACATGCGTGTGGTAATACACATAGGATGTTAGAAATATCGTGGACGCAATCAAAGCGCAAATCATCATTTTTGCATGACGCTTCTGATCTTTACGCCGGATAGCAATCCACCCGAGTAAGAGAAACAAAGTTGCGCAAGCGTTCAGGCAGGCGTTTAAAACTGGTAAATCAGTGACTGTCATATTACATCAATCCATGAATATCTTTTTTTAGTTTTTTAAAATCTTCGGCATCCTGCACGTCATAGTATCCGCGAATGCGCAAAGCGGAATCCATTAGCACAAAACGATCGCTGTGAAACACGGGATTATCTATAGAACCCAGCTTAAATCCCTCTACTGACAGACGATGAATATCTTTCCTCTGCCCTGTCAAAAAATGCCAGCGTGAAAAATTGGCTTTGTATTTTTCACCGTACTTTTTCAAAATATCCGGAGTATCGTAATCAGGGTTTACAGAAACGGAAACGCATTGAATTTGAGGTGTGTCTGAAAACTCTCCCATCAACTCCGACATCTTTTGAGTCATGATTGGACAGGGTCCAGCACAAGTAGTGAAAATAAAATCCGCCACCCAGATCTTTCCCAGCATATTTTTTTCTGTGAACGATTTTCCGTCCTCCCCCAGCAACGTAAATTCAGAAATCTGTCCTAAAACAGGCAAAGCATTTTTCTTATATTGCTTTAGCTGCAGAAGCAGGAAAGGCAGTAGAATCCCTAGAATCAAAAACAGCAAAGTCACTCGTCGTGACAGGCTATGTTGGGAACAAAAAAGGGTCCTAGTCAAAGTTTTTTGAAAGGGTCTGGGGAAACTTTTGTCCACAAAAGTTTCCCCAGCTCTCCCCTCTCCATAATTGCATCCTCTTATTTCTCATCGTTCCATATCTGACGGATAAATTTTTCCCGTCCTGATCCTTTTTTATAGAGTTTATACTGGAAAGGATTTTTTTCGTAATACTTTTGATGATAATCTTCTGCTATGTAAAATGTGGATGCGGGAGTGATTTCGGTCACAATGAGGGATGAAAATTTTCCTGATTTTTCCATTTTATTTTTGGATTCTAACGCTAATTTTTTCTGTTCTGGGCTATGATAAAAGATAGCTGTACGGTATTGGGAGCCATGGTCAGCGAACTGTTGATCCACAGTAGTGGGGTCAACATTTTTCCAAAAGATATCCAATAACTCTGAATAAGTGATTTGTGCAGGATCGAAAGTGATCTGGATCGCTTCTGCATGTCCTGTTTTTCCTGTACAAATTTCCTGATAACTTGGATTGGGTTGGGCGCCACCCATATACCCCACTTCTGTGGTCAACACGCCCTTTTTCAACCACTGGTCAAAAGGGTCCTGCATACACCAAAAACAGCCGCCCGCAAATGTTGCTTTTTCGTCTTGCATTTGTTTTTTCTCCTCAGCAGAAAACACATAAAAATTCAATAGCCCCGTGAATAAACAAATACAGAGGAAGAAAACAAGGAAAGGAAATCGTAAAGAATTATTTAAATTTGACAAAGCGCCCTCTTGAGGTAGAGTGAAATAGTATTCTATCCTATTAAAAAAAGGTTTCTCAATGAAAATTGAATCCCTATTCTTCCTTATTCTTTTCACCTTGCTTTTTGAGCCTATTTCCACGCTCCTTGCAGAAAATCAAACTCTGGCTCCTATAACAAATGTCTCTAACAAGCTAACAAATAAGCAGAAAAACACTGACAGGCGTCTTGAAAAAATGTTGTCAGATTCCCACATTAATAAAATCATTCAAAAAATTTTTAAAGACAAAAGAAAAGAACTTAAAGATATAAAAGAACCGTATCTAGCTCTAAACACTAAACCTATCTTAAATGAAACTCTTCAGAGAGAAGAGCTTCTCATGAAAGAAATAATTACCCTTACAAAAAAAAATAACGTTACGCATATAGAAGCTTTAACTTTAGTTGCAAAAAAAAATGCTTTTGCAATTCAATTGATGAAAGAGATAGCTCAGAAGATAGGTCAAGAGTTAGCTTATTTTTATAAAGAAAATTTGTGGATGGTTAGAGATAGGGATCCGTCGTTTTTAATAAAAATTAATGGAGATTTTGGGAGAGATATTTACTCCTTTGAAAACAAGAATGTGGATATTTATATCCAAACAATACGTGAATCTTTCATTAAAGAATTAAAATTAAGAAAATATTTTATTCTTTCTCTTGCAAAGAAAATTGTGCGTTCTCTACCCACATCGCTCCCGGAACCATCACGGGCTGCTCTTTCTGCATGAATAAAAAGGCACTCACCGCGACTCTGTCACGGTGAGTGCCCCAATCAAAGTTTTTTGAAGGGGTTTAGGGAAACTTTTGTTCACAAAAGTTTCCCCAACTCCCCTCTCATCCTACCCATCTCCTACCCATCCTATCTCCCCGCTCCAAACATTTCAAAATCCATCGGCCACCATTAAAATCAAGAGGATGGGGAGGTAGATAACTGTAGCTTTGAGGTAGCGTTTGGCATCGAGCAGGGATTTTCTTTTTTGGAGTACGAGTCCTTGGGCTACGAGCAGGGTTCCGATCAGAAGCGCTCCACAGAGATAAGTTTTACCAAAATGTCCTACCCAGCAGGGTAGTAAGGACACGCCTAGCAGTGCCAAAGAATAAATCGTGATTTGTGAAAATAGGGTGGATTTCTGAGGATCTACTACGGAGAGCATTTGAAAGCCTGCTTTGCGGTAATCTTCCTGGTACATCCACGCTATCGAATAAAAATGAGGATGCTGCCACAAAAAAATAACGAGAAAGAGAAAGTATCCGTATATTGCCAGATGCCCGTCTGTGGATGCGGCAGAACCTATGAGTGGCGGCAAGGCTCCTGGAATTGCACCGATAGTTGTGTTCCACCAAGTCAGAGGTTTTAGCGGAGTGTATACAAATACATACAAAAAAGCGGTCAAGAGCGCTAGAAAACCTGTCATCAAATTCACTTTCAAGACCAATATTAAAATTCCAAAAAGCACAGAAGTAATCCCAAATAGCAACACGTCTGTGGGCGATACTACTCCCCTCTGAATCGGACGATTTTTAGTTCTTTCCATCAAGGAATCCAAATCTCTTTCTAAGTAATGATTGAGGGAAGCCGATCCAGCAAAGCAAAGCGTAGATCCCAAAAGCGTGAATAGAAGTTTTGAAAGCGAATGTGTCTCCCCCCCCATCCAGAACCCCAGTATCAAGGTGAGCAAGGACATGAATAGGATGCGCGGTTTAGCAAGTTCCCAATAAGCAAGAATTTTTAATTTTGTTTGCATGAGGATTTTTGTTTGCCTAAAATTTAAATGGATAGGTACGCAATAAAATCAAAGCAGAGATGCCCAGGGTGACTGCGCCCGCCACCACATGAAAACTGGTGAGCAGAGGAGACTTTTGGGTCAATACAGTCATGACTCCCAAAGAAATTTGCACAAGTAAAACAATCATAAGAATACCTACAGAATATTTCACACGAAACGGAAGATTAGAATTTCGAAAAACTTGAAAAGACAAACAAAGCGCCGTGATCGTCACAAGTAAAGCGCCCACGCGATGGGCAAAATGAATACTCACTTGTGCGAGATTCACCGGTTCCAAATCCGCTTGAAAACGAGCTGCATTAATTTTTTGTAGCAAAGTATCGTTAAAAATCGGTATCCATTTTCCCGCAACAAGAGGAAAATCCAGAATGGCTAGACCGGATTCCGTATGCCGCATCAATGCGCCCAACACGAGTTGCATAAAAATAATACCCAAGAGTATTGCAGAGAGTTTCCAGAAATTTGTTTCGATAAGAGTTTTTTCTCGGATTCTTTCCTGCCATTCGTTTGAAAGTACGTATGCAATTAAAATTGTGATGAGGAAAAATGTTTGTGCTAAAACAGCGTGTGCGCTTGAAATCAAAACCGGGAGATAAAATTTAACGGTTATACCGCCCAAAAACCCTTGTAAAATCACGGTGCCCAAGGCTGTGTACCCAAGAACGCGCACCCATTTTCGAGATTCTTTAAAAAACAGTCCCAGGGACAAAACAAGAGTCAAAAAACCCACAAAACTTGCCACCAAGCGATGTGTGTGTTCGTAAAAAATTCCACCCACCCACTGAGAAGGATGAAAGAGGAAAAGATTTTCGCCATACGTTGTCGGCCAATCCGGAACAGACAAGCCTGCCTCGTGACTTTTGACAAGTCCGCCCATAAAAATCAAAACCAGAGTAGAAAAACAAGTCACTTTCGAAAAATGGGTGAGCCCGGTAGTATTCATCCTCTCCCTTGAGGGGAGAGGGCAGGGTGAAGGTGGAGAAAGAAAAACTGCAGACATCTTGTCAATCCTACGATTTAGAGTTTGTAAAAAAATAAAGTATTCATTCTGGCTTCCGATTCATCCTATCTGGAGTCGTTGTTTGTCGCTTACATACAAGCCTCTTGCAAAAGTCTTGAAAAATGAAAGTGCGTCATTCCCACCCATTCTGCAGGCTCAGGGCAGGCTCCAGTGGGAATCCAGTCTTTTCAAAGTATTATCTTACCCGTGTCTTGATTGAATACAAACGTCTTATTGGTCTGCAGATTGAGAACTGGGCTTACAAGAGGCTCACATGTTTAAAGGGAGACTATGGTTTTTACTCAATTTCAACTAAGTTTGGGATATTCCCTAACCCTACAGGAAAAAGTAAAGAGAGAGGTACAAACATCAAGATCAGAATTGCAGATATAAAAAATAACATCCTCTTCGTTTATGAATAAGGGTTACATGCCAAAACTCCATTCGAAATAGGGAGGAAGTTCCGTTAAATGGGCTATTGAGAAGCTATGCTTTATTTTTTCGCTACTCTCATT
>Ga0213870_1001232_pt1 | contig 11619 bp, 18 predicted proteins | sample WICALVC2017_Meta_FD_160119 | JGI IMG/M metagenome (GOLD analysis project Ga0213870, IMG submission 160119) | Freshwater microbial communities from subterranean cave lake in Wind Cave National Park, South Dakota, United States - WICALVC2017 | ecosystem: Environmental > Aquatic > Deep subsurface >... | reverse complement strand
TTTTGATTCTTATTAAATTGTATTTAGCTTGGACTCAGGAGCTTTGTGTAGAGTTTGGCTGTGTCCTTTTTGCTATATACGGGAGTGTAGATCTTTACCTTTACTGCATCCTTTTCCTGCAAGATCAGATTTCTTCTGACAAGTTCCTGTTTTCCAAGTCGTATATGTAACATCGAGTCTTGCACTCGGTTTTCAATATCACCCATTATCTCATCTAGCTGGTCTTCTGGCAGTTTAGAGACTAGTTTTTTTATGAAATTTTTTGCCTTGTTTTTTGCAATTTTTGCACGAAGAAACATAATCGGATTTTCATAATGGCCCATCAGCTGCTCTTTTGCAAATTCCTCTTCCTCTATCCCAAACAGCTCAAAAAAAGAATCAAAAATTTTCCTTTCGTCTTCTGTTGCATGCAAGATTGCCTCAATTGTTACTTCGACTTTCTCTTCCATTTGTATATCTTGGAAAAATTTTGTAAACGCTTTAAGCCTTTAGAAGTGCGATTTCTGCTTCTGCTGTTCTGACTAGCTTTACCTTTTCTAGTCCAACATGTCTTATTCGAATTACCTTTTTTGCAGCTGCCATGATATCAGAGTTTATCTTTCCATAGCAGGTTGCCTGCACAAACTGATCAATGCTCATCTGAGGTATTGTCTTGTTCATAACATCGCGAGCAATTAGTCTTAGTGCATGCATTCTTGAGGTGTTGAGCTGCTTGTGTGTTAGTGCTATGACCTTTATCCTAAAGATGTGGCCGTCCTTTGTTTTGCATTCTGTTATGTAGCTGATTTTTGTAGAGCCACGTCTTATCAGGCTTCGCAAAAATTCTTTTGCATACTCGTAACGCTTGAAAATTGTGGTTGCCTTTTCGCCTTCGACTTTGTCTATTTGAAAATAGATCTTGTACTGGTACTGTGATGGGTCCCCTTTTAGAATATCAAACAAGGTAACCTCGATTACTCTTCCCTTTGCATGCTCATCGTCTGTTATTGGAATGTATGCAATTGGAACGTTGTTAAACGAGTCAGGGGCGTGTACTGTGACCCATTTTTTTTCACGCCACTTGTCCTTTACCTTTGTTTTTCGTGCCAATTAACATCCGACCTTTGAACCCAAAATATAAGTTGTACACCTAGATTGTACTTTTTCCAAAATACTTTTGCAAAACTTGAGGCACCGATATGTGTCCGTCTTTTGTCTGATTGTTTTCCATGATTGCAACAAGTGTCCTTGATGTTGCAACAAGTGTGCTGTTTAACGTATGAAGATATTTTGTTGGCTCGTTTGTTTTATCGCGGAATCGAATCATGAGCCTTCTTGCCTGATAGTCTAGGCAGTTTGAACATGAAACTATCTCACGATATGCATTTTGTCCTGCCATCCAAACTTCAATGTCGTATGTCTTTGAAGAAATTTTTCCCATGTCGCCACTTGACAAAAGCATAACCTTGTATGGGATTCCAAGCTTTTGGTAGAACTCCTCTGCAGTTGATAGCATCTTTTCATGTTCACTCCAGGAATCTTCTGGTCTTGAAAAGACAAACTGCTCTACCTTTTCAAACTGGTGTACGCGAAATATTCCCTTCTGGTCACGTCCATGTGCGCCTGCTTCTTTTCTAAAACACGGGCTTGTGCCAGCATATCGTAGCGGCAGCTGGCTTCCCTCAAGAATTTCATCTGAGTGCATTGCAACAAGCGCATGCTCTGATGTTCCAATAAGATAAAGATCCTCGTCTTGGATTTTGTAAATGACATTTTCAAAGTCTTCGGCAATTATTGCACCTTCCATTGAATTTCGGTTAATCATAAAAGGCGGCTGGACAAGTGTGTACTTTTTTTCTGATAAAAAATCAAGCGCATAGTTGATTAGTGCTTGGTTTAGCCTTACTAGATCATTTTTTAGTGCATAGAATCTTGCTCCTGCAATTTTTGCAGCTCGCTCAAGGTCCACAAGATCAAGGGCTTGTGAAAAGTAGATGTGATCTTTGACTTGAAAATCAAACTGGGGGATTTTCCCCCACCCTCTTATCTCCTTGTTTGCAGATGCGTCAGGACTTATTGGAACAGATTCATGAATAAGGTTTGGTATGGTAAAGGCAAGCTTGGTGTATTGCGATTCGATTTTGTTTTGCTCTGATTCTAGTTTTTCAAGATCAGATGATACTTTTTTCATCTCATCAAGAAGCGATGAGGCTTTCTTTCCTTCCTTTTTTGATTTTCCAACTTCTAAGGAAATGTCATTTCTTTTTTTCCTGAGCTCATCTGTTTTTATGATTAGCTCACGCTTTTGCCTGTCAAGATTAATCAGCGCATCAAGCTCAAAGTCGACGGCCCGAGCCTTTAGCATGTTGCGGATCCTATCAGGTTCCTCTCGAAGAATTTTAGGATCAAGCATTATTCTATCACTTTGAGCGAAACTTGAACATGTTCTAATACCTCATCTATTGTAGCAATCATTTTTTTCATGTTATCTTGGCTTTGGAAAATAAAAACAAGTTTGTTATCAACATTTTCTATTCGTAGTGACAAGTTTTCTGGAAAGTTGACATTGTCAGGCTCTAGTGCGCTTTTTACTGCCTTTGCTTTTTGCGGAGAGATATTGTTGATTGTAACCTTAACCTTACACGCTAACATTGGCTTCCAAATAGTCCAAAAACCCATCCAATTTGTTTTTAGCTATTCTGGCACCTGCTGCCATGTCATGACCGCCGCCAACGCCTTCAAACTTTTCAGCGCCATCCCTCATGAGCGTACTTAGGTTAACTTTGGACTTGCAGCCAATTGACTTTCTTGATGAAAACTTGATCGTTCCTTCCTCGCCATTTGTCCGCAAGATTACAATCTTTCCAATGTTTTTTGGAGATCCTGCAAGAAGAGACGAAATTGTTCCAGTCATTGTCTCAGGGATTAGTCCCTCGCCATTTACCATCATCCAGTTTTCAGAGTCAGAAATTCTCCATCTCTCAGTTGATAAAACATTCATGTAGTCTCGTATCATCTTTCTATAGTCTAAGAGAATTTTTTCACCTTCCTGCAACATTTTGTTTCTGTCTCCCATGCAAATTGCGATCCCAACACCGGCCTTGTGGATTCTTCCACAAGAGTTTAGCATAGTTGAAAATTCCCTACAGTCTCGCAGAAAGCTTCGCTTGTCCTCTTTTGGAAACGTGTAGGTATAACCTATCAGCTCTGACATTATCTCTGTGGCGTTTTTTCCTGTAGTGTACTTTGTTATTGCCTCAATGACTGTCCTTTTTTCTTCCTCTGTTAGTTCGGCTGGGACGCGCCACCTTGCGCCTTCCTTTAGTTTGATCTTTGCCGAGTTTAGCAAAGAAAAACTTGCATCACGATTCCATGTCAGGCCTTCAATGAATGGCTGTGATGTAAAGGCAAGCGCTTCTGGTAATGGTCTTGTTTCCCGTCCAGTAAGGAGAAGATCAAGGTCAATGTTTAGCTGGCCTGACTCTTTTGCAATGTCTGCAATCTCGGCGTTTGGTCCAGTAAATGACTTTTTTTCGCCTTGGTCTTGTCTGTCGCCTAGTGCAGAGACAACAGCAATTGCAGCAAGGTCTGAATTTTTGTTATCAAGTGCTTTTGCTGCAAGAAAGGCCATTCCACCTGCACTGATTTGAGTGCCGCCGTCAATTCCATACTTCCATGCATTGATGACTCTTTCATTGTCAAACTCTTCTTTTGGTATTTGGTGATGATCCAAAACAAACCAGTTGTCGCCTAGTTTTTCATCAAGATCCTTTGCAAATCCGCCGCCAAGATCCGTAATAACATGAAAGTCTCTTGCATCTTTTTGCAGATTTGCAATTACGTTTTTGTTAATCTCAGGAAATGTCCTAATCGTGCATTTTGCTCCAGCTCGGATTAGTGCCTTTGTTATGATGCTGCCAGATGTTATCCCATCGCAGTCAATGTGGGTTACAACAAAAATGCTTTTTCCAGCTCTTATGCAATCAGAAATCTTGTTTTTAAAATTAGTGAGTGCATCGTCTAGTGTTTCTGGCATTACTCAAGTTGAGCAACCACTGACTTATATTTCCAGTTTTTAGGTATGCGACCAATTTTTTTATAATATGTTGAGAGTCTGTGGATTTTAGCTTCGATTAGCTCAAGCGATCTGACATTTCGATTATCCGACTTGTTTGACTTGAGGTGCTTTTGCAGGCCAAGTGCTTTTTTGAGTATGTTGTTAAGATCTTCTGGCAGCTCCTGTGTTAGGTTATTTTGGCCCAAAACTTGGCTGACTGTTTTTTTTATGATTGGTTTTACAAGTGGGATCGCGTGTTGATCGCGCAGCTTGACTCCTATCTGGCTTGCAGTCAGGCCATCTTTTCCATATTTTACTATTAACTCCTCTACATCTTTTGGACTCTGTGAGATCCATGATGGTACTCTCAAAGTAGCAGGTCTAGTAGAGTGTGCCTTTCCATGATTATGGGTATGAACACGTCCCATTACACAAGCCGTGACTGCCAGAACAAACATAAACCTTACTTAAAAAACACATAAAAAATCAAAAACTGCACGGGAGAAAAAAGTTAAATAGCAATGGCAGGCATTTCCACAACAAGGAAACGATATGAATAAGTTCGTATTATTTGGAACTCTGTTTGCCGCTGTTATGGCTACAGGAACTATTGCCCCAGCATTTGCTCAATATCTTGGAAGTGTTGGGCCAGGTGGAGAAACGGGTGCTAGTACACTTGAGGAAACACTAGAACTAGCAAAAAGAAGAGTTGAAGCAACAGAAGCATATCCATCTACAGGTTCAGGAACCCCATACCTTGCAGCTGAGGGTGTCATAGGTGCATCTGCAATTGCAGGCGCAGTCTTTGGTGGCATTGCAATTGCCTTTTTCATGAAGGCAAGAACAGGAAAATATGCTGCCCAAGGCAGAGGATAAAACAAAACCTTTCCTTTTCTTATTTTATTCATTTTAAATAAGATACTGTGCGATCTACTTGGTTTGGCAGCCAGAGAAATGTATATATCGCACGTTTATGGTTCTGTTAACTAATGATTTCCATATTCAGCACGTTCTTGAGTATACTGTCTTCAGTCACACTACAACTTGGACCAAACTATGACCCATTATTCTACGATGTTATGGTTTACATCTTTGGAACAATGATGTTTACAGTGTTCCTACTTGGAGTAATCGCATACTGGTTACGTGTTCACGGCTGGTCATACAAAGACACACGTGAAAGATGGGTTGATGAACTAGACAGACACTTTGAAAGAGAAGGTGTCGGTTTGATACCTGACAACGGAAAATACTGGTAAATCCATTCTTTTCTTCTTTTCATTATTTACAGTTTTTACTAGCTAGTTTTCTGGTGGCAAAAAGTCTCTGTCCTTTGATTCATCATAGGCCTTTGTTGTAAACTCGGCCCGGTAATGGTACCCTTCAACAAGTGGCGCATGGATAAAGTCAGGCGATTCCATGCCATTTACAAAAACTCTTGATTTTGATTGTTCCATGTCGCGCAGTGGAAACTCCCAAACCCACAAAAAGTGACCAATCTCAAATGGATATTCTGTTTCCCATTCTGCATAAATTGTGCCATCATTGCTAACTGTATATAGCGACTTTTGGCAACCTTCTTTGAATCCAATGTTTGCAGGAATCTCAGCCTTTTGTCCATCTACGTAAATCTCTAATGTAGCAGAAACTTTGTATGGTGTGTTTCTGTCATTTATACAAACCTTTAGTGGATTGTCTATGTTTAACCACTGCTGAACTGTCATACTTCCAACGCCAACAGCTATTGCGATTCCTGCAGTTATTGCCAAAAACCTAAGTGTCTGTTTGCGTTTTGCGGGATCTCCCATCCCAGGCCAAATCATAGCTAAACTCCCTTAGAATCACTTAAAGTCGTTTCTGTGTTATGGTCTTCTGTGATTACTTCAAGCATATCAAACTGGTCCTGATGATCAGCAAGAAAAAAGGTGATTTGATCAGAATCGATTTCAACCCATTCTGATTCCCCCTTGTATGGAATATAGTCTTCAACGAATATGTTGTCAGGACCCGAAAGCCTGACTAGGATTCGCCCCTTTTTGGTGTTTGGCAAAAAGGGCAGCTTTAGGACTTTGCCGCGCCTTTCGTCTTGGATGTTGATTGTATATTCTTGGCCATCAAAGTCGACTGTACCCTTGAAATAACTTTCATAGATGTTGAGCCGTTTTATCTTAAAACTAAGTGTCATGCCAGATAAGAAAACCTAGAGCAAGATATCATTTTTGTATAATAAATGAAAAAGAGGAGGTTTGTGGTTTTAGATTACTTGCCAGGGTCGTGTTGCAAAAGTAATCACATAGCCAACTGCAATAATTATTGATTGGTATGCAATGTTGGTATATGGAATTGGCTTGATAATCGGGTCGCCTTCCACAACAACTGTCTGTCCTGGACCAAGTCCTGGACCAACACTCTCAACGTTAAGCTGAGTGTGGACATGGTAAACGCCGGGCTCCAGTGCTTTTGCAGAAATAGAGTATTGTACCACTCCGTTTCCTGGAAGATCAAAGACGTTTCCAGGTGGGTCTCTTGCTAAGATTTCCCATCTGTTACCGGCATTTGTTGACTCTGAGAATATTGAGGCCCATGCTCTCATATCTCTTTCAACAAGACTAACAAAAGTTCCTTGTACTGTCAGGGTCTCGCCGGTCTGTAGTGATTGTCTGTTAAATGTCTCATCTTCGATTCTTACGAAACGACTCTGTAGTTGTGCTTGTACTCCGTGTCCTTCAGCAGTCTGGATCATCTGGGCAATATTTGGTCCAAATGTTCCTAGCGCCAAAACTACACCAAGTGCAACCACTAAGATTTTTTTATCGACCATAGTTATCCCGTTAATTATTCCAAGAGGCAATCAAGTGCGATATATGTTTTGCCGTATTGGAGAGTAGCGATCAGACACAGATATTGATTAACATCAATGATAATCATTGCTATGCCTAATTTTGAAAATGAATTTAATTGATAATAGTATAAAGTTTATTATAAATTTTTTATACTTTTCAAAGTCAAACATAGGAAAATTATATCAAAAATCAGGAAATTAGAACTCTTACTTTATATTCGAAGGAGACGTCAGTTGAATCATGGCACAGATGCCAGCACTAATTCCAAAAGAGGTTGAGATCCAGAGACTAAAGAAGATCTGGCTCATCGTAATCGCTATGGGATCCACTGCTGCATCCGTGGAAGTCGACAACTTCGTCGATGGTTCACTACATCAAACTTCTATTAGAGATAGTGCATTCACACCAGCACATTGGTGGCTATATAGCCACTTTGTGGCCCTGCCACTAGGTTGGGGTGCAGTTGCTATCTATGACAGAAGAGTCCCAATTCTTAGAGGTCCAAACAACTCTATGAACACTGGCCTTAAGATGACCATTCTAGGTTATCTGGCAACCATGTTCACAATTGGAATCAATGAGATGTGGCACTTCTGGTTTGTAGAGGAAATCTTTGCAGTACCAAACCACTGGATGTTCAACATGGGTGTAGTCGTAGCATTTATGGGCGCTCTAGCATATGTCGTTAGAGTCTATGCACGACTAGTCGAACTTGGCGCAGAAACACCAGGTGAAAACCCCTACGTTGCTGAAATGTACAAGATGGCCCTAGAAGGCAAACTGTACAGCAGAGCAATCCCATAAACAAAAGCGACTTCTTTTTCTTTTTTCTTTTATATACCCTAAAAGTAGATCGGCCCCATTCCTTGAAGAAAGACTTAAAAGCATTCTGAATATTATTATCGCACATGACATTACCGAAAGGATTTGGCTCAGCTGGCGGCGGAGGAGCAGGATCTGCCGACGTTGAACGAATGATTGGTCGCCGTGTCGAAAACATGACAGGCATGATCACACTGGCATACATTGCAGCATGGCTAGCAACATTTGGAGGTACAGCAGCTGGATATTTCTTTTATCCATGGGCGTATCCAACACCAAGCGGTCACTATGCATTCATTGTACTGACGATTGTTGAATCCATTGGTTATCTGTTCTGCATCAAAGTAGTAGAAGAGGGCTCTAGAAAGCGAAGCAATGGCGTTCTAGCAGCAACACTTAGTGGAGTAGCAGTAGGAACAGTCTTAATAGTACTATTCGTAGGCCACTAGTCCATTCTGGACTTTTTTCTATTTTTCATGTTTTAAATTATATACGATCTCGCACACGCTCAGTAAAATTTTATATACTCACCGTTTCTTCTAGAGCAGTAATGGTCTGGCTAAGACGATGTACTCACTACTTGTTTATAGTAGTAGTAGCAGTTAACTCAACCCTGTTGACAATCAACGCGGGTGACTACATCTTCTACACAGACTGGGCCTGGACATCGTTTGTCATATTCTCTATATCACAAACGTTGATGCTCTCAGTAGGTGCAGCATATTACCTAACATTTACAGGAGTTCCGGGAACAGCAACGTACTACGCGTTAATCATGACAGTTTACACATGGATTGCAAAAGGTGCATGGTTTGCACTTGGATATCCATATGACTTTATTGTTACACCAGTGTGGTTGCCATCAGCAATGTTGCTGGATTTGGCATATTGGGCAACAAAGAAGAACAAACACTCGTTGATACTGTTTGGCGGAGTACTAGTAGGGATGTCATTGCCACTATTCAACATGGTCAATCTAATCACGGTAGCAGACCCACTAGAGACGGCGTTCAAATATCCAAGACCTACGTTGCCTCCATACATGACGCCAATAGAACCCCAAGTTGGCAAGTTCTATAACAGTCCAGTAGCTCTTGGAGCAGGTGCTGGTGCTGTCCTGGCAGTAACGTTTACAGCCCTTGGTTGTAAGCTGACTACGTGGACGTATAGATGGATGGCCGCATGGTCAAAGTGGGACTAAACCCAACAACCTCTTTTACTTTATTTTAATCTCAATTCTGCTTCACAAATTCCTGCATTTTTGATTTTGATTAAAAAATATTGTACATGTTGTGATCTTTTTTTCGCTCATCAAGTAGAAACCAAAATTGACAGTACTCTTTATTGAAGCAGCAGTACAGCCAGCTATTTACTACAGCGCCAAAGCCTTTTGTAAAATGGGCCGGAGGGAAAAGGCAGCTCATATCATCACTGGAAAGGCACCTGCCAAAAAAATTCAACACCTACTTTGAGCCGTTTCTTGGGGGAGGCGCGCTATTATTTCATCTCTTACATCAAAACCCAAATCAAAAATGTACAGTCTCTGATCTAAATTCTGATCTAATTTTAGCATACATTACAATACGGGACAAAGTAGAGCAGCTAGTCGAGTCACTTGAGAAACATTCAGACAAATATTTTTCAGACCAACGATCATACTATTATTATGTAAGAGAGTCGGCGCCAAAAAACCAGGTAGAAAAGACATCGAGGCTTTTGTTTTTGAACAAGACATGCTTTAATGGGCTGTACCGGGTAAACAGCAAGGGCAGGTTTAATGTACCGCTTGGCAGATACACAAACCCAAGCATAGTAAACAAAGAAAACCTTCTGACAGTTTCTAAAATCCTTCAGTCAAAAAATATCGCGATAAGGTGCCAGGATTTTTCAGCAATTTTAGATGAGGCAAAAAAAGACGATCTTGTATACTTTGATCCGCCATACCAGCCAGTAAGCAAGACTGCCAACTTTACAAGCTATACAAAGTGCGAGTTTACATACGACGATCTGAAAAGACTGGCCGATCTTTGCCAGAAACTGGACAAAAAAGACTGCAAGGTATTGTTGTCAAACTCTAACACAAAAGAGGTAAGAAAGCTGTTCTCATCTCATTGGAAAATTGTAGAACTTGCAGCAAATCGAGCAATAAACTCTAACTCTAAAAAGAGGACAGGCCACTCTGAGCTTTTGATAAAAAACTATTAAGCTTCGAGCGGGATTTGGACCCGCGACCTTTACCTTACCAAGGTAACGCTCTGCCAGGCTGAGCTATCGAAGCATAAAGTTGGCTCCTTTTGTGTTCTTTATAATTTTGATTATGAAACGACAAAAACACTAAACCGTTAAATTTCACGCAAAAATTAGCTAGTTTTGTGGAGGGGTAGTCAAGCCTGGCCAAAGAAAGCTAGTGCTTTTGGATACGCGAGACTTAAGATCTTAAAAAATGGGTGATCTCGTCTCTTAGGGGTTCGTGGGTTCAAATCCCACCTCCTCCACTATCTTGGATGTTTGATTCCCTTTGAATTCAAAATTTCGTAAACATCAGGAAGCGAAAATACAAAACCAACATGAAAACAGTTTTTCTCCTCACACAGCTGGCAGTAAAGCTCGCCGCGCTGGATTGCAACTTCGGCTATTCTGTTTTTGATATTATCCTTTACAATAACTCGGTCCTCATCAATTGAGATTTTTTCAAGCTTGGGGGCATATTTTGCAAATGTCTTGTCCTTTTGCATTGTCTGCTCAAGCATGTATGTGATATAGCCTGCAAAGCTGTTGACTCCCTTCATGACAAGCTCTTGCTTGTTTTTTTGGTAAATGTCATAGAACTTGTCGTATACTGTTTCCGAGACCGTTATTGATTTGAAACCTTCTTTTGGCATAGTACTTACCTATTACCGTACATTAAAGTACCAATTATATAACATTTCTTGTTGACTTTGTATCAAGTAATGCGTCAGCTTTTTTTCTTTTTTTTCAGCGCTGCACTAATCCCAAGCAATGTAACTGCTGCAATAAATGCTATTATCCCGATCTGGGTTATAATTGAGGAAAGCTTGAATGATTCCTTTGGCTCAATCATAAAGTAATCAATAAACAGCGTAGCAGCTGCAAACCCAAAAAGTGCGATAACTGCTGCAGCCTTGACATTTGTCATATAAGGCAGACTTGATTTTACCAGATATAAAATTGGTTAGTAGAGGTTTTGTTAAGTTAAGGGTTTATTTTGTAATGTATTTTGAATGCTGGAAAAAGTAAAAGCTGCCAAGCGGAAAGCTAAACCAGCCTCCAAGGGGAATGTTTCGTATTATCTCTTGGTGGACCAAGCTGATCTGATGTAAGACTTTTTGTAGTTCCAAGTACTCTCTGCTGTGATCTTTTATTTCCTCTAGATGTTCGGTAAATGATTCTGTTGCTGTGTGCATCTTGTCTTTTATCTCAATTGGCTTTCCAAGATATTTTGTTGTCTTTTTAAAACCATCCATTATCTTTTGTGCCCTCTTTTGATTCCACAAAATAATATGCCAAATTGGCGATAAAAACATAGTTACGCGTTTTAAAAAAACTAATTAGATTTTATACGATCCTGTATTTCTAAGAGTCATGGCAAAAGGCTACAAGGAAAGCGATATCAGGCAGAGGCTTGTCGAGATTTTACAAGACTCAAAAACAGGCCTTTCTGGGGTAGAGATATCAGAAAAACTCGGAATTAATCGAATGACTATTACAAAATACCTTAACGTCTTTGCAGCAGAAGGACTAGTACAGCAGAAAAATATCGGAAATGTAAATTTGTGGTTTGTAGAAGAGGGAACAGAGCAATTCAGCTTTCCAGCAGACTATTTTCGGGTAAAAACAAAGTATCTTGAGGCACTGATGAGCGCATCATCACATCAGGTTGTTAACTTGATTAGAAAC
>Ga0213870_1001231_pt1 | contig 11621 bp, 10 predicted proteins | sample WICALVC2017_Meta_FD_160119 | JGI IMG/M metagenome (GOLD analysis project Ga0213870, IMG submission 160119) | Freshwater microbial communities from subterranean cave lake in Wind Cave National Park, South Dakota, United States - WICALVC2017 | ecosystem: Environmental > Aquatic > Deep subsurface >... | reverse complement strand
TTGCCGCCTTTGTCGTTGACACCTAGCAATTTATATAAATACGCTCCGTCAAATTCAATAACGTAGCTAACAAGATACGGATTATTATTGCCAACAAAATCGAGAATCTGATTTCTAGCTTCCCACTTGGAAACCTTAACATTCGTTAGGCGCGGTAAGACATTTTTTTTAACCCAGTCTGTTATATAGTCTTCATCTGTGTATTCTAATTCTAAATAAAGACTCTCCCCATTTAATTTAACCATGCCAATAGAGATGATTTCTCCCATGTATGGGTCAAAGCTTGTAAATTCAGTATCAAAGAAAATGATATTGTTTGAAAATGGATTCATAATAAGAATGATAAAGCGGTACGGAGGTGCGTGTCAATTGATAAAGAAGTTAAAAGTTGAAAGGACATCAAGTTCATAAAGTAAAACTAAACAATAATACTAAGTCTTGAACTTAATTTTGATTCGTTGGTTTATTATTTTATTTAAGATTCTATATTCAATCTTTATTGCCGCAACTTTATAACTTTATGAACTTGACGAACTTTATAACTAATAAGCCAATTATGACAACAGCTGACATAATTCCAATTACAAAGCTACCAAGGCATCACAGGCAGTATTTTACGTATTTAGTGCCTAAGCGTCTAATAGGTCAAATACAAAACAGGAGCTTGGTTGTCATTCCATTATTGTCAAGGAGGATAAAGGGCGTTGTGATAAACATATCTGAACAGGGTTTGTCTTTAGTAAGCGAGAAAAAGCTAAAAGAGGTTGTTCAAGTCTTGTCTGCAGAGAATGCGCTTGAAAAGAACCAGTTAGAAGTAGCAAAATGGGTTGCTAATTATTACGCGTGCTCGTTGAGCCATGTGCTAAAAATAATGTTGGAGCCAGTATTATATGGCGCGACTAGGATATCTAATCCGATTGTGTCAATTAGTCACAAGAACGGGGAAGTATCGTTAGAAAATAGAACACTATGGGATTGTCTAGAAACAGTTTCCAATGCAAAAACTATTAAGGATATTTTGACGTGGTTTAATAGTCACCGCGTGGTTTTATTGCGAAAAACTGGTCAATATATAGACCAGTACGAATTAGTAAAACATTTTATTGATCAAAATAAACAAGTTTTGTATTTAGTGCCAGAAATTTCAGAAGCAGAAATTTTATATCAATATTATAAGTCGAAATTTTCTCATGAAAAAGTAGTCTTATTGCACTCAGATTTGTCGTCTGTCATGCTCGCGCGTCAATTAATAAGTATTAAAACAGGAGTTGCCCAGTTGGTAATTGGCGCTAGAATGTCTGTTTTTGCGCCATTTTTAAATTTAGGATTAATCATCATTGACGAAGAAAATAGTAATTATTATAAATCATGGGATCAGCAGCCTAAGTATAATGCTCGTGATATAGCGTTAAAATTAGGAGAAATACATAATGCTAAAATTTTATTATTAGCTGATACACCTAGCGCGGAATCATATTACAGTGCGCAATTGGGTACATACAAATTAATCAATGCGCCTATAGATTCGCGCATGAAACAGTTATCAACAGTTGTAATATCATTGACAGAAGAGCAAAAAAATAGAAATTATTCTTTGATAAGTAGAAAATTAAAATCGGAAATTAAATTTTTGTTGTCTCGTCACAAAAAAGTACTTCTATATTTAGACAGAAGGGGATTATACACTTTTGTTAATTGCAGGGATTGTAATCATATTTTTAAGTGTAAAAATTGCAATGTTTCGCTTCGCGCTTGTCAACAATCTAGTAATGCAGCCAATTCCGATTTCGACAATGATGCCGTTACAAATACAGCGTTTGTGAAAGTTGCAACAAGTCTTTCAGGTGTGCGACAATTAATATGCGCTTATTGTGACCATGTAGAAGACACACCACTGATTTGTCCTAAATGTGAAGGCACGTATATTAGATTCGCAGGAGTGGGTGTCAAGCAAGTAATGCATGACATTAAGGCAAGTTTTCCAGCGGCAAAAGTATTAGAGGTTGATAAGGAAACTAAGGCAAGATCGAAGAAAGCTAGCCACATCAATCCTGAAAGCGAGTTTGATATAATTATTGGAACGCAGGCAATTTTAGGCGTGGGTCAAATAAAAGATATTTCTTTAGTGGCTATGTTAAATATAGACATTTCTTTGAATCTCCCAGATTTTCATAGTGGAGAAAAAACATATGCCTTGGCGCAAAAGTTAAAAACCATAGCTCTTGATAAATTTATCATACAAACGTATAATCATAAAAATCCAATAGTGCAGGCTGTATTGGCAGACGACGATGATAAATTTTTTAAAAAAGATCTAGAAGATCGTAAAAAATTTCACTATCCGCCATTTTCTAAAATTATAAAATTGGAGTATAAGCATACAGATAAAACTAAATCAGACAAAGAGAGCCAGAAATTGTATAATCAATTAATGAGTTTTAGCCAAAGTAAAATGATAGAAATCAGCGCCCCACACCCAACTATTATTAATAAGATAAAAAACAAATATTCTTATCAGATCGTTATCAAAGAATTGGCTGGTATGGATATAAACAATAGGAATAAAATGTTTGAGATGACAGGAGACAAGTGGATGATTGACGTTGACCCAATTAACTAGCTTTTAGCTTATAGTCATTGAACTTTATAACTTTAAAAACTTTATAACTTTCAACTATTTCCGTTTATGTTCAAGATAGTTACAGAGCCAAATTTAATTTTGCATAAAAAATCTTTAGCTGTGTCTATAGGCGATATTAAAGCTGGCAAGTTTAATGGTCTAATTGATAATATGGTAAAGACGATGATAAAAAGCGATGGTGTTGGATTAGCGGCGCCACAGATTGGAAAAAGCATGCATTTGGCCATTGTGTCCATGAATCCTGAGCGTAGAGACAGTTTACAGCCCAAAGCGTTTTTTAATCCAACAATTACGTTTGAGTCCAAAGAAAAGAAGGTATTACACGAAGGGTGTTTGAGCGTGCCTAAACAATATGGACTTATTAAAAGAGCTGCTAAAATAAGAGTAAAAGCTATTGATCAAAACGGTGACGAAGTTAAGATTAAAGCCAAGGGGTTGTTGGCTCAAATTTTTCAGCACGAAATAGATCATTTAAATGGACAATTATATATTGAAAAGGTTGAGAGTATGGAATAGGCTCATTGTGCAGGTTATCTAATAAATTTATGAGTAATATTGTCTTTATAGGCACGTCTTCATTTGCTGTGCCGATTTTAAAAAAAATTGTAGAAAATAATTATATTCCTATTGCTGTAGTGACTAGAACAGATAAGGCTGTGGGTAGAAAGAAAGCCCTAATCGCAACTCCTATAAAGGTATTAGCTCAGCAATATGGTTTGGCAATTTACGATGCTGACAAAATAGATGACGCATTGGTAGAAAAACTTACTCTGCTAAAACCAGATTTGATTGTTGTAGTTGCTTATGGAAAAGTGTTGCCAAAGGCAATTTTAGATATTCCTAAGATTGGTTCGGTCAATATTCACCCGTCATTATTGCCAAGATGGAGAGGGGCTTCGCCTTTACAATTTACTATTTTAAATGGTGACAAAACAGTAGGGGTAACAATTATGCTTATGGACGAGTTGTTAGATCATGGGCCTATAATTGCTCAAAGAGAGGTAGTAGTGCCTGACAATACAAACGCGATTGAATTAGGCGATAGCTTGTCAAAAATCAGCGCGGAGTTATTGTTAGAAATTTTACCAAAAATAATCAACAAACAGATTAAAATAACAGAACAGGATCATACTAAGGCTACGTTCACTAAGCTTTTATGCAAAGAAGATGGATTGTTGGATTGCTCTAGGCCTGTTGTCGAGCTAGATAGGCAAATAAGGGCGTTTTATGGTTGGCCAGGCACATTTATAGAGATATTAGGTGGGCAGAAATTAAAAATTATACAGGCGCGCATTGGCAACTCAGGTAGTATTATTAAAATTGCCAATGTTGGCAAGTTATTTGTAGATCAAGATAAAAAGTTAGGATTGGTGTGCAGTGACGGTTACCTCCTGCTTCAAGCTGTGCAACTTGACGGGAAAAAGCAAATCTCCGGAGAAGAGTTTATTAACGGGCATCGTAAGATGCTGCAAGTTGTCGCACCCGAATTATGAATTATGAATTAAGTTTGTGGTCAAGGCAGTATTGCATTTTTTCTATTAAATCTGTTTTATTATTTGTTTTGAATAGAAAACCAGCTCTATGGTTTTGTATCATTTCTGGGATGCCACCTATAGAAGAGGCTAGTATTGGTATGCGCATATTAATACTTTCTGTGATAATCATTGGTGCGTTTTCGTAACATAAAGACGGGACAATGCATAAATGCGCTTGGGTCAATAAGTTCATTGCTTCTGAATTAGTTTTTCTTCCATGAATGATGATATTATTGCAATCTTTGGTTGCGTTAATTAAGCGATTCATATCTGACCCGTCGCCAACAATATGTAAAAATATTTTTTTATTTTTATCATTTTTATATATTTCCATAAAAGCATCAATTAGTAATAAAATACCTTTGTGCGTTTCTATTTGTCCAATATATATAAAATTAAATACAGAATTATCTTTCTCAGTATGTGTGTTACTATCTTGACGTATCATGATAGGATTTTGCAACACAAGCTTGTTGGATTGTTTAAAAAATCCGTATTGAGTATAAAAATCTAACAACCACTTGGACGGGAAAATAACTGTTTTTATGAACGAAAAGCTAAACCTAGCCCATAAACGATAAGCATTAATAAGAGTATTATTATGTTTAAAACCATCTTCTTCGCCTGCAATTAAAATACCGCTGGGAATAATGAGTTGAATGTCGTGCACGGTATGAATATGTTTTCGTTTTAATATTTTTAATAAAATGGGAATTAGGCCAGAAATGCCTTTTAAGCCGTGTGTTAATACGATGTCTGGTTTTTCTTGTTTAAGAATTTGTCTAACGACAAAACAACCATGAATGTTAAAAGTGTCAATTAAATGCCAGAAACAGCGTAACCAAAACGGCTTGCTGTCGATATTGAAAAACCAAAATATATTTAGTGGATAAAAACGAAAAACAGACATGTCATCCATTACGGTTTTATGAGGCAGTAATGATTTTAGTCCTATGTATGGGCCCGTAGTTATAATGATTACCTCATAGCCTTTATTGGCATATGCAGAAGTAATATTTTTTACAGCTGTTTCAACGCCACCTTTTGAATACGGGTCATACAATGAGGAAATAATACAAATTTTCATAATTTGTCTTGAATCGCTTCGGCCCCTCTCGATATGACTTTTTAACAGGGACGCTGTATTTTTCTGCTGAAAAATCAGCTAGCGCTCGGCTACCCGTCCTGCTTTGCTGGACTGCTGTTTGTAACTAATCACTTCGTGATTAGACAAACAGGGAGCCTGTGCGACTCACTGTAAAAAGCATATCTTCGACGAGCCTCGGGATTATTAGTAATTTAATTTTATGCCGACAGTGTTTTGTATAATTTGTCTAAAGACGCGCCAATCTTTTTAGAATCGTATTTTTCTGCCGCTTTTTTGTAAGCGTTTTGACCGAATTCAGCAACCATATCTTTGTGTTCTAAAAATATTTTAATCTTTGTGGTTAAGTCTTTGACATTATTAGCTTCGGCCAGCAAACCATTAATATTATTATCTATAACGCTTCTTACGCCTCTAATATTAGAAGCAATCACAGTTTTGCCACAAGCCATAGCTTCTACGAGAACCAAACCAAACGCTTCGGAAGAATCAATAGATGGTAAGACTAAAAAATCGCATAAATTATAATATTTAACTAATTCTTCATTACTGATTGCCCCAACAAAAGTTACTTTGGTACCCAAAATAGACAGTTCGTATGCTATTTGTTGATATTTTAATTTCATATCTCCGTCTCCAATAATCAATAATTTATAGTCGTATCCATCTAGTCCAGCAACAGCTTTTAATAAAATATCCACACCTTTAAAGTAATGAGCCTGATCGAGATTGCCAACAAATAGAATTACTGAGGCCTTGTTTATATCGAGATGGTGTGTCTTAACAAAGTGTAAGTCTTTATTGGCAGGCTTAAAATGATCTATATCAATACCCAGTGGCATTTCTATTATTTTTTGTTGATTGTATGTTGTAAGTTTAGAAATAGCGCTTTGATTAGCGTAATCAAGAGAGGTAACAATCACGTAATCGCTTAGTTTAATAATTTTTGGGAGGATAAATTTTGTATGTAGCTGAAAAATCATTTTTTTATAAAATCCTTTGCCAAAAACATCCATGTGATAAGTTAGTACTAATTTTTTACATAGCCCCATTTTTTTTGCTAATAAAACAATTTCAGCCGTACCGAAAAATGGATAGTGGAGATGTACGATGTCGAATTTTTTTAGTTTCCATAACAATGGAAGCCAGAAACCAGCATTTCCTTGGCAAAAAAACTTAGACAATCTTTCGACTCGAAATGGTAAAAATTGTGCTTCGCGATTTTTATTATCCTTTCCATGGCCTGTTGTAAAAATAGTAACTTCATGGCCGAGCTTAGAAAGTTCAGTTGCGTATTGGTGGGCAACGTTGCCAATGCCACCTCTGTAAGGGGGAAAGCTACAGACAATTTGTGCAATGAGCATAATCTAATTTATGATTTGAGATTAAAAATTCACTAAAGCCTAGTGCCTAAAGCCTAGCAACCTAGCTACATGAGCCAGTTGGTGACATGCCTGCTAAAGAAAGTAATAATGCTGCTAAAGAAATTCAGGCCTAAAAAAGAATCTGCCAAGACAAGACCAATTAAAATTATAGGCCCTTGTGTTTCTAGAAAATTTTTTATATTCTGAAACTTATATGGTAACAAGGTTAACACTATGGACGAGCCATCTAGGGGCGGTATGGGAATTAAATTAAAAATCATCAATGCTAAATTGATTAACAAGGATAGGTGTAGAAAAATAACTAATAAATTATTGCTTGTTAGGTATCCTGACAACATTTTAATAAAAAAAGTGCACAGGAGAACGATCAAAAAATTTGATAATGGGCCAGCTAGCCCAACCATGGTGGGTCCAAATTTTTGATATTTTAAATTATATGGATTGAAAGGTGTTGGTTTGCCCCAACCAAAACCGATCAGCAGCAACATTATAAAACCCATTATATCTATATGTGCTAAAGGGTTTAATGTGAGGCGTCCAGCATCGTCAGCAGTGTTGTCGCCTAATAATTTCCCAGCTAAGGCATGACTAAATTCGTGTACGGTAATGCCAAGAATTATAGCCAAAGCCCAAAGCGCAAAGATGATAGGTGATTCGCTCAACATGTTAATGGGCATATACTTGCGCGTTGTTATATTATGTGATAAGATACTTACGTAAATTTGATTCGTCGATTGGCGGATTTAGCTTTTGTAATTTGTAATTCCATATTCTATGTCTTTAATTTGCACTGTGTGCCATCGACACTCTAAAGGGTCGCAAACAAGATCACATTCTAATATTGTCACCAAACGACGTGTGTATATAAACTTACAAAATAGAGTTGTGGATGGGAAAAAGGTCAAAATTTGCACTCAATGCTTGAAAACTAAAGTCAAGATGGCAGTTAAAACAAAAACTAAGATAAATACAAAGACGAGTTAATTCCGGTCTGCTTAGTTATTTTTTATGTTGTCAATCAGTGCTTGGTAGGATGCTATTTTTTCATTCTCTGGATTAACCATTCGTAAAGCCTCTAGGTTTTTTATCGACGCCTCTTTATTTTTAGATTCGATGCTTGCGTCTAAAAGCAGTCCCAAATATCTTGGATGATTAGGTTGTAATACTAGAGCATTCTGAAATGCTTCTATAGCGTTTGTTGATTTATGCGCGTCTTGATATATCAAGCCGAGTTCAAGATAATGGGCTGCCAACAAGGCAGTTGTATGATTTGCTTCGTCATTGCTTGTGCCATTGTTCTTCCCAGCAGTTAATCTTTTTCTTAGTTCTATGAGATAAGAAATGGTCCCAATGGCATTGTCATAATCTTTTTTGTCCCAATAAATATGAGTTAGCATTTCGTACAGGTCAGGATTTTGTGGATCTAGACTAATCGCTAATAGACATTTTCTTTCTGCGTCATCCATTTGATTATTTTTGACAAGCTCCTTCACGTCCTCTGTTAAATCTTTAACCTTTCCAATAGTTTCTGTTTTCTTTAACTTAACAGAGTGGTAATAAAGTGATTCGTAGTAGTGTTCCAGGCGCGAGATTTTTTTGCGAAAGTTCTTGCTCAACTGCACGCTTTTATTGCCAAGGAATAAACATATTTTAACTATCTTGCCTGTTTTGTTTCTGATAAGATTTTTTAATCTAGACATGACAATCTTTCTTCTGATTTTATCAGCATCAGTGTTTGGTACAGAACTTACATCTATGGCCGCTAATTCGGATAGATGTCTAACAATGATGGCGATTACGGCACCAACGCACAAAATAATAACGACAATTGGAATAAGATTATAAGCCATAGTAATATTTAAATAGAATTTACTCATTTGGATGCAGTTCCCGCCTTCGCTAAAGCTTCGGACGGGCAAAGCAAGGAAAAGGCGACTGTGTCCGCCGTAGCTCACCGTTTCGGTGAGCGAAGGCGGAGCACTGGAGCTTTTGACGCAGAAATGTGCCAAAGGGGGAAGTTCTATTATTGACTGAATTTAATTTTAATGTATCGTTCTTCTTTTTCTGGAGATTGCTCTACCATTTCTGCTCCACTGCTGGCATTGCTTAACGTTGTAGTTGCTAGAGAGTCTCGGCGTTCAATATTGGTCAGTCCGGTAATTTGAAATGTTGGCTGTACATTGCTTGTATCAACCATATTTAGCTTTTCGATATACGCTAATATTTTAGAAAATTGCTCAGCGTATATCTCTTTTTCTTTTTCATTAAGAGATAATCTGCTGAGTTGTGCAATATGTTCTACCTCTTTTATAGTAAATTGCATATATGTATTGGTTTAGTATATAAAATAACTAGCCAATCGTCAATGGTTTACGATGCCACATGCTCATGATTTATTTTAGATATTATTTTCTCTCTAACAATATCTGGATTAGCCCTACCTTTAGTTAGTCCAACCACTTTACCTACTAAAAAATGAATGGCATTGACCTTACCATTTTTATAATCTTGAATCGCTGTAGCGTTCATGTTTATGACTTCTGCAATATGTTTATCTATTTCAGCAGAGTCATCGATTTGCGTTAAGTCATTTTCTTCTAAAATGTGGTGTGGGTCTCGTCCAGTTTTTAGCATAATTTCGAATAATTTCTTGGCCGAGGTAGAATTAACATTGCCTTTGTATATTAAAATTATGAATTCCGCAAAATCTTCAGCTGTAATTTTAAGAGATTCTAATGTCGCGCCAGATTCGTTAAAGAACTTGAATAATTCTACAGTTAGCCAATTAGCTACTGATTTAGTAATTTTTTTCTTATGCTTGTTCCACATCTCTTCTGTTGTACCCTCTTCTAATCCGCTTGTTAGAAGCCATGCTTTTAGTTCTGAAATAACATTTTCTGTATAGCCAGATAATTTTTTGTCGCTTGTTAAAATGTATGCTGTTTTATAATCTAGTTCGTATTCGCTGACAAATCGCTCGCGTCGTTGTATAGGTAACTCACACATCTCTGTTTTTATTCTTTCTACTTTTTCTTTCAGGTCAGTAAGGGGTGGCAAGTCTGGTTCAGGGAAATATCTGTAATCATGAGCTTCTTCTTTTTTGCGTTGATGGTATGTCGTTCCTTTAGTGTCATCCCAGCCGCGCGTTTCTAGAATGACTGTTTCGTCACTTTCGAGCGCTTCGCTTTGTCTTTTGATTTCATATTCTATTGCCCTTTCTACGGCTTTAAACGAATTAAGATTTTTAACCTCCACTTTAGTGCCAAGTTTGTCACCAGGTTTGGCGATAGAAATATTGGCCTCACATCTCATCTGACCTTTTTCCATGTTGGCGTAGCCAACATGGAGGTACCTAACCATCAATTGCAATTCTTGACAAAATGTTTTTACTTCTATGGCAGAATGAAAATCTGGCTCAGTTACTAATTCAATTAAAGGTGTTCCAGCGCGATTAAGATCAATTAATGCATAGTCGGTATGACTTTCGTGCAATAATTTCCCAGCATCTTCTTCCAGATGTAATCTTGTTATTCTAATTTTAGTTGTTTGATTATTTATTGTTAACGAAATATGACCGTTAATAGCTAGCGGTTGATCGTATTGAGATATTTGGTAGCCCTTTGGGAGATCTGGATAAAAATAATTTTTGCGATCAAATTTAGTAAAGTTTGGCACGTCGCAATTTAGGGCAAGCGCGAGTTTTATTAATAAATCAACAGCGCTATTGTTTAGAACTGGCAAAGTGCCCGGATGCCCAAAACATATAGGGCAAACATTAAAATTTGGTTTTTCTTCCATGCCTAAACTATTTTTGCAGCCGCAAAAGAGCTTTGTATTTGTCTTAAGCTGTATGTGAACCTCTAAGCCAATTGTTGGTAAGAACATATTTGTAGCTTTTAATTTACAGTTATTATTCTATTTCAAAAACTACAGACATTGTAACAATTATTTCTTGAGAGCCTGATTCGATTTGTGGCGACTCAGATTGATCACTAGACAGAGCCTTGAGAGAGTATCCTCGTTGTTCAAATGAATATGTTGGATAGTTTCCTGTTTCTGAAAATGAAATGACTGGACCAAGTTTTATGCCTGCTGTTTGTGCCAATTCCATTGCTTTTTCTTTGGCATTTATGATTGCAATTTTTCTAGCCTGATTTTTGAATTTGTCAGTATCTTCAATAGAGAATTGTACGTCGCCTATAGAATTAGCTCCTTGTCCAACGACACCGGATAAGATATCGCCGATAATTTTGAAGTCTCTGACTTTAATTTGCAAGGTTTGATTTAGTTGATAATTAACGATAGTTGGAGATTTTGGTGGACATTCAACTCCAAAAGGGCATGGTAAACGAGGATAATCATAAGGGTAATAATACTGAGGTGACAAAGAGTAATTACTGGTTTTAATATCTTTTGGCGCAACACCTTTTGATTTTAGAAAATCAATTATCGCGTTGGATTTTTGAGTATTCTCTTGGGCAACTATTTTTGGATCTTTGTTTTGTGTAACGACAGAAACATCTATGCTAGCCAAGTCAGGAACCGTTAGTATCTTGCCTTCGGCTGAAAGAGTAATAGTCTGTCTATTGGTTTTAATCGATTTATAAATAGTATACGTTTCAAAAGCATATTTAACACCTAATACTAAAAAGAGGATACCCAGCAAAGCTATGGCAAAATACGCTATCTTCGGTGGTTGTGGTATTAAATGATGATAATATTTTTTCTCTTCCATATTAATGAATGTTAAAAATTTAAATTAACAAATAAAAGTTCACATTCTATGGAGAATACTATATCACATACCGTATTACATGGGCAACATTAGTAAATATTATGGAAGTCCGACTTTCATACTCGCGACTTCCATACTCGCGACTTCCATACTATAATGGACTGGGAAATTCGGACAGTGCCTTCATGAATAAAATAAGGTATAATGAAGAATATGTAAG
>Ga0213870_1001230_pt1 | contig 11629 bp, 10 predicted proteins | sample WICALVC2017_Meta_FD_160119 | JGI IMG/M metagenome (GOLD analysis project Ga0213870, IMG submission 160119) | Freshwater microbial communities from subterranean cave lake in Wind Cave National Park, South Dakota, United States - WICALVC2017 | ecosystem: Environmental > Aquatic > Deep subsurface >... | reverse complement strand
GGGGGTAAGGCTTTATGCGGCGGGACAACCGGGCGGGGCGAGGGCGGACCGGCTCTTGTATCAAGCGAAGCTTGCGTTGGATGATGATGCCCGGCTCAAGGTGGTGCGTAAAATGTACTCAATACGGTTTAAGGAGGAAGCGCCGTCTCGTCGCAGTGTTGAACAATTGCGCGGCATTGAAGGGGCGCGGGTTAGAAAAACGTACGAACTGCTTGCGCAACGTTATGGTGTTACCTGGTCTCGCCGCAATTATGATCACACGGATTGGGGAAGTGGGGATATGCCCAATCGGTGTCTTTCTTCGGCAACGGCCTGTCTTTACGGGATCACCGAAGCCGCCGTTTTGGCGGCAGGTTATGCGCCGGCTATTGGTTTTGTTCATACAGGAAAGCCTCTCTCTTTTGTTTACGATATTGCAGATTTATTCAAGTTTGAAACGGTGGTTCCTGTGGCCTTTCAAGTTGCCAGCCAGAAGCCTGTTAATCCGGAACAGATGGTTCGATTAAAATGCAGAGATGTTTTTCGAGCCTCAAAAATTTTGGATAAGATTATTCCAATCATTGAAGAAGTATTGGCCGCTGGAGAGTTTGAATTGCCTAAGCCTCCTCCGGAGTCTGTGCCTCCGGCGATTCCAAACCCTGGGAGTATTGGTGATGGTGGTCATCGTTCTTGAAAATGCGCCACCCCGCCTTCGGGGCCGATTGGCAGTGTGGTTGCTTGAAGTCAGGGCTGGCGTTTATGTTGGGGATTATTCAGTTAAAGTTAGGGAGATGATTTGGGAACAGGTAGAAGCTGGGTTGGGGGATGGCAATGCGGTCATGGTTTGGACAGCGCCGACGGAATCTGGTTTTGATTTCTTGACGTTGGGAAAGAACAGGAGAATTCCAAAAGAAATGGATGGGGTGAAGCTTGTATCCTTTTTGCCCATGGATAAAGATTCAGGTTCTGATCAAATAACCGAAGAAATATGAGAAATTGTTATTATATTCATTGGCTGAAAAATTTGGTAGATTTTATAGGCCGTTAATTTTTTTTATAATTCAATAAGATACAAATGGAGTGTTCCCCGCACACGCGGGGATGAACCGACTTAACATAGTTACTCGCGTCAGAGTATCTGGTGTTCCCCGCACACGCGGGGATGAACCGACAATAGGGTGTATTCCTGATGGCATTGTCGCGTGTTCCCCGCACACGCGGGGATGAACCGCCTATGTATAATGCCGGTAGCATACGGGGAGGGTGTTCCCCGCACACGCGGGGATGAACCGGCAAGACCTACTCCATAAAGTCGGAAGCCTAGGTGTTCCCCGCACACGCGGGGATGAACCGTCTAAGGGTGGTGTGCGGTTTTACAATACCAGGTGTTCCCCGCACACGCGGGGATGAACCGGATATGATTTCAGTCGCTCATTACTACAGGCAGTGTTCCCCGCACACGCGGGGATGAACCGACTCATTCATAAATTACTTAAGAGACCACTCTGTGTTCCCCGCACACGCGGGGATGAACCGAGTTTATGGATAATCACGACTCAGACATTGTGGTGTTCCCCGCACACGCGGGGATGAACCGAGGGGACGTATTGCTTGTCGCACGGAGAGGCGGTGTTCCCCGCACACGCGGGGATGAACCGTTGTTGAGGCTTCCGACTACGCTTTTTACAAAGTGTTCCCCGCACACGCGGGGATGAACCGGTCGCATTTGGTCAGGTGTGTCGCAAGCGTGAGTGTTCCCCGCACACGCGGGGATGAACCGTCAAGAAATGACCCCAAATGTTTCTCCCAAATCCATCAGGACCTACCGCAATACCCTTTTTAAAAATTGTCCTGTGTATGAATGTGCAACCCGCGCGACTTCATCAGGGGTTCCGCACGCAACAACCTGACCGCCAGCAGGCCCCCCTTCAGGACCTAAATCAATAATCCAGTCGGCGTTTTGAATGACATCCAGATTGTGCTCAATCACAATCACCGTGTTGCCCATCTGCGTCAGCTTATCAAGCACATCCAACAATTTTTGAATATCGGCAAAATGTAATCCTGTTGTCGGTTCATCTAATATATAAAGGGTTCTGCCTGTAGATCGTTTTGACAATTCTTTGGACAGCTTGATTCTCTGCGCTTCTCCGCCAGAAAGGGTTGTTGCAGACTGCCCCAGAGTGATATATCCCAAGCCCACCTCACAGAGCGTATTGAGCTTCATGGCAATGCTCGGCACGGCTTTGAAAAAATCAAGCCCAGCCTCTATCGTCATATCCAAAACATCGGCAATCGATTTTCCGCGATACTGAATATCCAGCGTCTCGCGATTATACCGCCGTCCTTTGCAATCTTCGCACGTGACATAAACATCCGGCAGAAAGTGCATTTCAATCTTAATCAACCCTTCGCCAGCGCAAGCCTCACAGCGTCCCCCTTTTACATTAAACGAATAGCGGCCTTCTTTGTACCCCCTCATACGCGATGCGGGAAGTTGCGTGAAAAGATCGCGAATAAATGTGAACACCCCTGTGTATGTGGACGGATTGGAACGCGGCGTGCGGCCTATTGGGGACTGGTCAATATCAATAATTTTATCAATCTGATCGCCGCCTATTATTTTCCGGCAAGCCCCGGGCCTTTCGCTAAAATGTATCAATGGAGCCGCTAAATTTTTATACAAAACATCCAGCACCAGTGTTGATTTTCCAGACCCAGACACACCCGTCACGCAGGTAAAACAGCCAAGCGGAAAGGCCACATCAATCTGTTTTAAATTATTTTCACTGGCGCCAAAAACCTTCAACACCCGTTTTTGCACACGACGAGGCGTATTGCGTTTCACCACTTTCGCCCCTGAAAGATATTGCCCTGTGGGAGAGTTCTTATTCGCAATGACATCTTTCGGCGTCCCTTGCGCCACAACAGTGCCGCCATGAACACCTGCCGCAGGCCCCATATCAATCACCCAATCGGCATGACGTATTGTTTCCTCATCGTGCTCAACAACCAACACGGTATTGCCCAAATCGCGCATCTTCTTGAGCGTCGTTAATAACCGCATATTGTCGCGTTGGTGTAATCCAATACTCGGCTCATCCAAAATATAAAGCACACCGGTCAAGGCAGAACCAATCTGCGTGGCAAGCCGAATCCGCTGTCCTTCGCCTCCGGAGAGGGTCCCCGCAGGGCGATCCATGTTCAGATACCCAACGCCCACATTGATCAAAAATGAAAGCCGTTCCCGAATCTCTTTTAAAATCCTCTGTGCAATCGCCTGTTCCTTTTTGGTCAGCGTTATTTTTTCCACAAATTGATACGCATCGGCAATAGACAGTTTTGTCACTTCCGAAATGGATTGGTTTGAGATTTTAATCGCAAGAGATTCTGGCTTTAACCTATCTCCATTGCAGGCAGAACAAGGATGTAACAGCATATACTCCGCGATTTCTTCACGCATGTACGATGAGTCTGTTTCTTTGTAACGCCTTTTCAGATTGGGCAAAACCCCTTCAAACGGTTTTGTGTACGATTCTTTTTTTCCGTCTTGTGCATAATGAAATAAGATAGCCTCCGACCCCGATCCATGCAAGATGATTTTCTGATGCGCGTCCGAAAGTTTTGAAAACGGCTTGTTTAGATCAAACTGATAGTGCGCCGCAAGGGCTTCCAAAATTTGATAATAATAGATTGCGGAACGCTGATCCCATGGATGAATCGCGCCTTCCCGCAAAGCAAGAGACCGATTGGGAACGACCTTGTCAGGATCTATTTCCAAGGTTGTTCCGAGTCCACTACAAGACACGCAAGCGCCTTGCGGGGCATTAAACGAAAAAATGCGCGGCTCAATTTCTGGATAACTCACCCCGCAATCAATACAAGAAAGATGCTCCGATAAAAGGGTTTCGTGTGTATCGTGAATGATCCGCACCACGCCGTCTCCCATTTTTGCGGCCAGTTCTAACGAGTCTGCAAGTCTTCGTTCCAGCCCCGCCTTTAATATCAGCCGATCTACAATCGCTTCAATGGTATGTTTTTTATACTTATCCTTAATCGTCAGGCCATCTTCCATGGACAGATCTATCATCTTTCCATCAATGCGCGCCCGCACAAACCCTTTTTGTTTTAGAGATTGTAATTCCTTTTTGTATTCGCCTTTGCGTTCGCGAACAATCGGGGCCAGAATTTCTATTTTGACACCCATCGGATATTGCATGATGGCATCGGCCATTTGCGAGATCGTTTGCGCTGAAATAGGTTGATCGCACTTGAAGCAAAATGGACGTCCTACGCGCGCAAAAAGAAGCCGAAAATAATCGTAGATTTCGGTGACCGTCCCAACCGTGGAACGCGGATTTTTGCTAATATTTTTTTGCTCAATGGCAATCGCTGGAGAGAGGCCTTCGATGGTGTCCACATCCGGCTTGTCCATGCGTTCCAGAAACTGACGCGCATACGCAGAGAGGGATTCAACGTAACGGCGCTGGCCTTCAGCATAGAGTGTATCAAAGGCCAAAGACGATTTGCCCGAACCCGAAAGACCTGTGATGACAACCAATTGATCTTTAGGAATCTCAAGATCAATATTCTTGAGATTGTGCTGTCGGGCGCCTTTAATAATGATTTTTTTGGGGTTCATTATGGTTTTGCAATTGTAGGGACACGGCGCACCGTGCCCCTACTCGCAGTTTTGGCTTTGCCACAAAAGTAACGCCGCGGAATTTTGCGTTATTGTGCTTCGGGAGGAGCTGAGATTAAAATCTCTACCCGCCGATTTTTTGCGCGTCCGTCTTCGGAGTCGTTCGAAGCAACAGGCTGAGATTCTCCCTGTCCAACGGCCTCAACGCTTTTAGCAAGGGCACCGCCTGAAACCATTTGCAGTCGGACAGACTGCGCCCTCTTTTCAGAGAGTTTCTGGTTGTGACTCGTATCTCCTTTGGAATCGGTATGTCCCACCACAACGACCTTGTTTTCGGGATACTGTCCAATGATTTTGCCTAGCTCGCCAATTTGATCCATTGCGCCCCCTTGCAAAACGGCAGAATCACTTGCAAACAGAATATTGCTTTTTAAGGTGGTAACGATCCCTGCCTCCGTTCGTTTTGTATCGGCTACTTTACTCAATTCCTCCGCCTGCTTATCCAGTTTTCGTCCGATCAGGCCGCCGGTTACAGCACCCACAGCACCACCAATTGCGGCACCGCGTTCTTTGTGTCCAGACTGATGTCCGATGACAGCACCCAAAACAGCGCCGGTTGCGGCACCAATACCCGTACCCAGTTTCGTACGTTTGTTGTCTTCTAGTCCTGCGCATCCTGATACAATCAATACAGCCATTAGAACGATACTCACTCGTTTCATAATCTTCTCCTTATAGTTTCTATTTAGTACATCTTCAGCGCAAGAAGAATGTGACAGATGACTCCCTATTGTCAAGACAGCAAGATTGATGGGTGTGAGACATAAAAGTTCATAAGATTGATATTTCCTCCTCCAAACGCTTCAATTCCTTCTCGTTACCTTGGTTCTCACAAATAGGGTCACAAATAGCAAATAGGGTCAGGCTTGCGTTATTGCATTATTACTTTTTTAAAGGTAACTCTGTACATACCAAAGGGGTGCGACCCCTGCGAGGGTAGTCGCACGAAAACATGTGCCACACGGAACATGTCCCATGATAGGAGGCGTGATCACGTCACTGATTTTGGAGTTATTGGTCTACCCTGGCATTTTCTCAATATGGAGAAAAAAACCGATATAGGGAATTTTTAGTGAATAGATGGCATTTTATGGTCTATATTCACTAAACATTGTTATTTATAGGTGAATTTGTTATACCCGTTTGGAAGATCAGCGCGAATTACAAGTATAAAATCGCAAGCAAAAAAATAACATCCATGGAGAGACAAAAAATAAAATGACAAAGCAATTCATTGCCATCAAGACAGTCCTCTTTATTTTTCTCGTAATGGGGATAATTCTTTTGAGTGAAACCGTATCTTTTTCCCTGCCCGCTTTTGCCCGGAAGTACGATCTCTCCTGCACAAGCTGTCATACCAAACCGCCACGGTTAAACAGCTTTGGAGAGGCATTTCACATGGCCGGATTTCAAATCCCAATGGTTACAGAAGGTGAGATTCGGGGGAAACGAAGAATAGGCCGAATCTTTTCGGAGACAAACCTTTTGGATATTTTCTCGATCGTCAGTCATGGGGATATCGCGCGATATTCTTCACAGGTAACCCCATCCGCGGAAATCCAACGAGGGGAATTTGCGCTTCCTTTTCCAGAGAATATTGGGATTTATCTTACTGGAACCATTACCGACGCCATCTCCTACTTTTTTGAGTTTGAACATGAACGCCAAGACGGCTCCGGCGCATCCGAATTCGGGCTTGGAAAAGAAGCCTTTGTCATGATACATCTGCCCGCCCTGTTTCGTGAAGGTTCGCATACAATATCATCTCACGGGAATGCTCTTGCGGTACATGGACCCATGATGATGGTCGGGAAAATTGATCCCTCTACCAATTTTTCATATCCAACAAATCGCCAGATTATTGAAGCAGTGCCCGGGTCAGATGATCGGTTCTCTATAGCCCCATACGCGTTTGCATCTAAGTTTTTTGGCCTACTTAAGACTGCGGACGGAGAAAAACTTTCGGTAACTCAGCCGGCGCTCTACAACACGACGGGAAGTCCGGGGATTGATTTTCATGCCATGATGGGAAAAGTGATACTTCAGGCTGGCATAATGGAAGGAAGCAATGCGGGTTCATCCGATGATTACAATGGAAAGGATTTCTACCTGATGGGACGGATGGACTTTGGGGGCGCGTCGTACCTCTCCGGCAGTCTTTCTAGCTTTGGCTATTTTGGAAACGACACCGCGCGTGTTCCAATTTCAATATCGTCAACCAATAGCGTCATGGTAGATTGGCGGCGCATTGGCATTGGCGGAAATCTTAAATTACGATTTCTGGATCTGTACGGCGCTTATGTTATGGATACGCTTCAAAACGTACCTGCAACCCTTTCAGAAGACTTTGAGAAAAACGCGTCAGGGTTTACCATTGAGGGAGATTACCTAACGACAGACCGTTTGCTTCTTTCATTACGATTTGATCATCTCCGTGCCGGCGGTCTGATTGCGGAAAAACAGGATGGATCAATCTTTACGTTTCAAAGCCGATACTATCTTCGTGATAATTTTTCTTTCTATCTACGCAATAGCATCAACACCAAATCAGTCAGTCAGAATCAAATTCGCAATTTCAAAAATCTCATTGCTTCCGGAATAAATTTTGATTTTTAATAAGGAGGACAAATGCGCAAGCAAGCCATAGCAATACTTCTAATAATTGCAATTTTCGTTATGGGGGTTGCGATATCTGCACGAGCACAAAAAAATGACATGGATCATATGGAGATGGGTCATCATCAAGAAATGACAAAACCTTCTCTCCATTTGGAAACGGCAATGGAAATAAGCCATGGGAAGGAGATATATGCGATGAGTTGCGTTTATTGTCATGGCGTGACTGGAAGAGGAGATGGGGCGGCCGCCATCTTTATTGGGCCGTATTCTCATCCGCGCCCGAACGACTTTACGTCTCGCGTTTTTAAATTTCGGTCAACCCAATCGGGTCAGCTTCCTCTGCTCACCGATCTGATGCGAACCATTCGGGAGGGTATTCCGGGAATCATGCCCTCGTTTCGAAATATGAACGAAGGGGGAATTCGGGCTGTCGCGCGCTATCTTCAGGAGGCATTCATTCAAAGACCGCTTCCCGATCAGTCAACGATTAAATATGTTGAGCATGTCGGGCCATATACTTATTCGGTGGAGAGCGTTCAGCGGGGAATGGCCCTTTACCGCGAAATGGATTGTGCGGCCTGTCATGGCCAGAACGGCAAAGGAACGCGGGAGCCGCTTACAGATAATCGAGGGATGACCATACAGCCGATTGATCTTACCCGCACGGAGACATTTGGAAATGGATCCTCCCATGAAGATATCTATAGAACACTCATGACAGGATTAGACGGAACCCCAATGCCAAGCTACGGCGATTTCTTCATAGGCCAAGAAGACCGCGCATGGGACGTTGTCCATTACATCCTATCGCTACGAGAAAAATAGTCATCGTCAGACATGTCACGATCAGCATGTTTTTCTTTACGTGCCGCCCAGTCCCATTTGGGACATGTTCCGTGTGGCACATGTTTTCGTGCCGCCCAATCATCAACCAATCCTCTCACTTCAGACTTTGACGTTACCGTGGATTTTGGGCTTGACACCTCTCGTAAATCCCTCTCATAATGTGACCGATGAAAAAAAGAATACTGACAGGAGATCGCCCAACTGGGCCTCTGCATCTTGGCCATTATGTCGGATCATTGCAAAACCGAGTGAAGCTTCAGGACGAATTTGAAACGTTCATTCTCATCGCAGATGTTCAGGCGTTAACAGATCATTTTGATCGCCCTGAAATTTTGAAAAAAAATATCCATGAGATTGTCGCGGACTATATCGCCGTGGGGATTGATCCTGCCAAAACGGCCATCTGTGTGCAATCCATGATTCCTGAGATTGCGGAGCTTGCAATCTATTACATGAATCTTGTCACCGTTGCGCGTCTTTACCGCAATCCAACGGTCAAAGAAGAAATTCAACAAAAAGGGCTGACCGATAAACTCACGGCGGGCTTTCTCACCTATCCCATTCATCAAGCGTCCGACATTACCGTCTTTGAAGCCGCATTGGTTCCGGTTGGCAAAGACCAACTCCCGATGATTGAGCAAACGGTTGAGATCGTCCGCGACTTTAACAAACTGTACGGAAAAGTGCTGACAGAACCCAAAGCCTTGGTGGGCGCGTTTCCGCGTCTTCCCGGAACCGACGGCCATGCTAAAATGAGCAAGTCCCTGCACAACGCCATCGCCCTGTCAGACGATGCCAAAACGGTTGAAAAAAAAGTAATGAAGATGTACACCGATCCAACCCGCATTCATCCAACCGATCCGGGTCATGTAGAGGGCAACCCTGTTTTTATTTATCACGATCTTTTTAACGGCGATCAAGAAGAAGTCGCGGAACTTAAAAGCCGCTATACAGAAGGAACCGTGGGCGACGTAGAAGTGAAACAAAAACTGGCAAAAGCACTCAATCTTTTTTTAGACCCTCTTCGAGAAAGACGCGAGAAAATCGCCGGAGACAAAGAACAAATAAACGCAATTTTAACAGACGGCACAAATCGCGCGCGTATCGTTGCACAGGAAACACTGCGCAAGGTGCGAAAGGCCATGCAAATTGATTATTGAAATTGAATGGATTACGACACCAGCCTATGTTGCCAATATCCAGGCTCACGACTACAGTGCATGACCGCAATAATGAGTATATGCTCTCGCTCTATCGAGTAAAGCACTGCGTACGGGAAAACATGCACCAAGCAACGCCTAACATCACTTGCAATGATCTTCCAACTGTGGGGAGAATCGCATATCCGCTGGATCGTGGTCTCAATGTTTAAAATAAACCGCATCTCTAATCCGGGTTGACGCTTTGCGTAATATTGAGCAGTTGCCTCCAACTCACTGAGGGCATCAGGATGAAATGTATACGGCATCATTTGGCGACAGAACGCCGCACACGCTCAAGTGCTTCTGGGCCTGGAACGGCTGTGACTTTGCCAGAGCGAACCTCATCCAGCCGACGTTGCGCCTCCGTAGCCCAGAGCCTATGAATGTAGCCGTCTTCTGCTGGGTCTAGGCTTTCAACCAAACGATCAGCAAGCAATGCCCTTGCTTCACTGGGTAAAGAAAGCGCATCTTCTGTAACTTGTTCTACGTTCATGCCCATTCTCCGATAATACGGGTCTGCCACGTTTTTTGCAACTTACCGGTCGCATTCACCCATAACGATATCGTAACTCCCAAAGATGGTAACGATGTCTGCGATCATGTAGCCTTTTGCCATATGATCAAATGCGCCCATATGGATAAACGAGGGGGCGCGAATTTTTAGACGATACGGCTTGCCACCTCCGCGACTTACAATATAGAAACCAAGCTCCCCTTTATGCGCCTCTGTCCCGCAATAAATATCGCCCGGCGGGGCGTCAAACCCTTGTGTGAAAAGTTTGAATTGATAGATCATGCTTTCCATATCGGTGAGAACGCGCTCTTTGGGCGGGATAACAATTTTCGGAAGGGTGGCGACATACGGCCCTTCAGGCAGTTGATCTAAACATTGTTTGACGATCTTACTGCTTTCTTTTAACTCTTCCATTCTCACCCAATAACGATCATAAGTATCGCCGTTTTTTCCCAGCGGAACAGTCCATTGCACCTTATCGTAAGCACCGTAGGGCGCAACCTTACGGAGATCGTAATTAACGCCAGAGCCGCGCAACGTTGATCCAGAAAGACCAAAACTTACGGCATCGGCCGCAGAGATGACAGCGATATTCTGGGTGCGTGCCAGCCAAATTCTGTTGTTGGCCAAAAGGGTATCGTACTCCATGACTTTAGAGGGAAACGACGCAATAAATTTATAAATATCCTGAATAATTTTAGGAGTGAAATCGCGTTCGACCCCGCCAATACGATACCAACTGGTGGTAAGCCGCGCCCCGCAAAGGTCATCAAAAATATCCAACAAGATTTCTCGTTCGCGAAAGGTATAGAAAAAAACCGTCATGGCCCCGATATCTAATGCCTGTGTTCCAAGCCAAAAGAGGTGGCCAATAATCCGCTGCACTTCTGCGACAATGGTTCTTAAATATTCGGCGCGATCAGGAACGGTGATCCCCAAAAGTTTTTCCACTGCGCGCACATAAGCGAAGTTGTTGTACATGGCGCAAACATAATCGAGCCTGTCTGTATGCGGAATAAATTGGTGATAGGTAATGTTTTCGGCGAGTTTCTCAACGCCTCGGTGCAGAAAACCCAACACAGGCTCGGTTTTTACAATGCGTTCCCCTTCCAGCGTTAGGACAATTTTTAGCACGCCGTGTGTTGCAGGATGTTGGGGCCCCATATTGATAAGCAACTCTTCGGTCCGCAAAAGCGGAAGAGATTTCGTTGCGGGGAGCGTATTTTGTAAATCGGTATCAGCCATATCGTTGAAAACAATAACACCAAAATATTCTAGTTTGCAATCTAAAACCCTAGCCTCTGTGCTTTTGGATCCTTTGACACGCTTGCTCAAAGATGCTATGACTTTAAAAATGTTTTTGGGAGGAAAAAATAAAAATTGAAAGTTGCGTTGGTGCATGACTGGCTGACGGGAATGCGCGGCGGAGAACGATGCCTTGAAGCGTTTTGCGAACTGTATCCACAGGCCGATATCTACACACTGCTGTATCTCCCGGGAACCGTTTCACAGACAATCGAAAAACATAAGATTCACACAAGTTTTATAAATCTGATCAACAGCAAACGATACTATCGGCATTGTCTCCCGCTATTTCCAACAGCCATTGCCTCTTTTGACTTTGCAGAATACGACCTTATTTTAAGTTCCAGTCATTGCGTGGCGAAGGGGGTTCGTGTTCCAAAAGGCGTCTGCCATATTGCGTATCTTTTTACCCCCATGCGTTATATCTGGGATCAATATGATATTTATTTTAACAAGACAAAC
>Ga0213870_1001229_pt1 | contig 11640 bp, 10 predicted proteins | sample WICALVC2017_Meta_FD_160119 | JGI IMG/M metagenome (GOLD analysis project Ga0213870, IMG submission 160119) | Freshwater microbial communities from subterranean cave lake in Wind Cave National Park, South Dakota, United States - WICALVC2017 | ecosystem: Environmental > Aquatic > Deep subsurface >... | reverse complement strand
ACTGGAATGGTAGGGGGGGAAATTATAGATTTTAGATTATAAATATTGGTGTAGGTTTTGATTATGAATAATACAAAAATACGAGAATTAATTTGTGAACTTTGCCGAAATTTTTATCATAGTGGTTGGGCTACGGGAACAGGGGGAAGTATTTCTATTCGAGAAGGAAGTTCGATTTTTATGACCCCGTCTGGCGTGCAAAAGGAATGGATTAAGTCAGCGGATATTTTTGAGTTAGATTTGTCTGGTAATGTAATTTTTGATTCAGGTCATGGACTGAAGCTTTCTCAGTGTGCACCGGTGTTTATGAAGGCATATGATATCCGTGGGGCGGGAGCTGTTTTACATAGTCATTCAAAAAATGCTGTCCTTGCTACAATTTTATGTTCAGAAAAGAAAATTTTTTCTGTATCACATATGGAAATGATTAAAGGTATTAGTGGTATGTGTGCTTCCGACACATTAGAGATTCCTATTATTGATAATACTAATTTTGAATATGATTTGGCAGATAGTTTTGCTCAGGCACTTCAAGCGTATCCTAAAAGTCCAGCAGTACTTGTTCAAAATCATGGTATATATGTACTAGGAAATAATTGGGAGCAAGCCAAGACCCAAGCCGAATGCCTCGATTATCTTTTTGATCTTGAAGTTCAGCGATTTAAAATGGGGTCGAGCTTCTTTAATAATGTGCTATAATAAAAGGGTCGAATAGGAATTATTAGCGTGTGTAATTTGGGGTTTGCCTACCAATACCATGCTTGTTTTATTTCTACAAACTTTAAAATAAACCCAATAATGATATTAGGTATTAGACAATCCCTACAAATTTTTATGCAACAGAAAACATATAGTATGGTAACCGCAGTAGTTTTTCTTATTATTGCAATAGTACATGCAATACGAATGATTATGGGATTAGAAGTAGTTGTTGGTGACATGATGGTTCCCCCTTTGGTTAGTTTAATTGCTATTGTTGGTGCAGGTTTTCTTGCATATTCAGGGTTTAGGATTAAGAATGTATAATCTTATTTTTCTAAGTTTTATTCCTGGAAGAACTATTTTAGGATGGTTTTTGAAATGCATATATTAGATTTTAAACTTTCACTTTTTTAAAAAATGCGGTAAGGTGATGGTTATGGCACAAGGGACTGATACAATAATTCGATTTGAGAATGTTTCGTTTGAGCATGGACACAATAAACCTATTTTGGATGAGGTGAGTTTTCCTGTGCGACGGGGGGCGCGGTTGGCGTTGATGGGACAGAACGGGGCGGGGAAGTCCACATTGTTTGGATTGATTACGGGTGCGCTGCATACCGATAATGGAAATGTCCATATTGGGCAAGGGGTGTCAGTGGCGATTTCTCGACAGGTGATTCCGCGGGGCGACCTTGAACTTACGGTGCAACAATTTTTTGAAAAATGTTTTAAACAAAAAGTGTACGATATTGATCCAAAGATTGAGGAGGTACTTGAAGTAGTAAATCTTCATGCACCTCATGATCGGATTATGAAATCATTTTCAGGTGGGCAACAGGCACGGCTTCTTCTTGCGTCGGCGCTTATTCAAGATCCTGATGTTCTGCTTCTTGATGAACCAACAAATAATCTTGATAAAGCGGGGATCACACATCTTACTGATTTTCTAAAAAATTATAAAAAAACATGCATTGTGATTTCACATGATGCTCCATTTCTTAATTCATTTACGGAAGGTGTTTTGTATTTAAATATTAATACATTAAAAGTAGAACACTATGTAGGTAATTATTTTGATGCGGTAAAACAAATTACTGCACAAATTGAGAAAGAGAATATGAAGAATGCTCAGCTGGCTAAACAGATTCAGGAAAATAAAGATAAAGCCAATTTTTTTGCCATGAAGGGTGGGCAAATGCGTATGGTTGCAAAGCGTATGCGCGAGAAAGCCGAAGAAATGGAAGAAGCAAAAGTTGAAGTTCGAAAAGAGGATCGAACTATTCGGTCATTTGTTATTCCAGCACAACCAGAATTAACAGGGGAGCTTATTTCTATTTCATCATTTTCAGTAATTAAAAACCATAAACTAGTAGTCCGCAGCACAAAAATATCACTTAAGAAAAAACAGCACTTGCTTCTTGCGGGTCCAAATGGAATTGGAAAAAGTACACTTCTTGAGGTGGTTGCTCATGCACAGAAAAATATTACAGAGGGTATTAAAATTGCCCCTGATGTCCGTATTGGATATTATCGGCAAGATTTCTCAACCTTAAATTTTGATGATACTGTTTATCAGTCACTCTCCCGTGCGGCACAGTCTGTTGATGGGAGATTAGATGAAGAGAGGATGCGTTCCATTGCGGCTAGTTTCATCATTACGAGTGATGTTATTCATACAAAAATTGGTAGTTTATCAGAGGGACAGAAAGGCCTCGTTGCTTTTGCGCAACTTGTTCTTGAACACCCTGGTCTCTTGATTCTGGATGAACCAACTAATCACATTAATTTTCGCCACCTTCCTGTCATTGCTAAAGCCCTCGATCAATATGAAGGTGCGATGATTCTTGTTTCTCACGTACCTGAATTTGTTCACCAAATTCGGATTGATGAGATACTTGATTTGAGTAATAGATAATTTATAAAAAATAAATTATTATTCTATTATACAGTGTTTAGTTTAAATGCTAGTGTTTGAAATCTTAAATTATGCGCGTCATCAACCTTGAAATTCTTGGTTTCAAATCATTTGCTCGGAAGAGTATTTTTGAGTTTGGGGCGGGGATTACGGCGGTAGTTGGGCCGAATGGGTCGGGGAAGTCGAATGTGGCGGAGGCGTTGCGGTTTGTATTAGGAGAGCAATCAATGAAATTGATGCGAGGGAAACGGACCGAGGATTTAATTTTTAATGGTTCAAGGAATATGGAACGACAAAACCGTGCATCAGTAACAATTTTATTTGATAATCGTGATCGGAGATTTGAAATTGATTATGATGAAGTGCGGATTACACGCACAATTCATCGTGATGCGTCGAGTGAGTATTTTTTGAATGGTTCAGTGGTTCGACTGAAAGATGTTGTAGAACTTCTTGCTGTTGTTCATATTGGCGCGTCGGGGCACCATATTATTTCACAAGGAGAAGCAGATCGGATTTTAAATGCATCACCAAAAGATCGGCGGGAGATGATTGAAGATGCGCTTGGTCTTAAGATTTATCATTGGCGGATTAATGAAAGTGATAAAAAACTTATTAAGACTGAGGAAAATATGCGTCAGACAGAATCACTGCGTCGCGAGATCGCTCCGAATATAAAATTTTTAAAAAAACAAGTTGAGAAAATTCAACAGGTACAAAGTTTGCGTGACGAATTGAGTGCCGCATATGGGGAGTATTTTAAAAATGAAGATGCATACATTAAACACACAGGAGAGGTATTAGAAAGAGAGAAAGAATATATTAAGTCGGAATTGATCATTAATAATGAAGAATTGATAATTAGTAAGGGGTATGTGGTGAGTAAGAATGGTGGGTCAATAAAGTTTGTTGAGCACTATAGGCTAGACATAATAAGTAAAGAGTTATCTATATTACGAAATGAACGTGGCATTCTTTCTAGAAAGATAGGGAAGTTTGAGGGTATGATTGAATACAGTAGGCAATTAACAACTGACAATAAACAATTGATAATAGAGAACAAGCGGGGAGGAGGTCGGAATATTTCTGCCGAAGAGAGTAGGATTTTTTCTACAAATCTTTATGATGATCTTGTACAACTAGAAGCGAGTGAAGATTATCTATACATTAAAGAAACAATAAGAAGATTACGAGAAAAGATAAAGGAATTTTTAGACCACGGAAAACCTCCCCAATCTTCTGGAGTTCAACTTCGGAATATTGGGGAAGGCGAAATCGATACACTTAGGCAGGAGCTTATGTTACTCATAGAAGACGAAAAAATTCTTACAGAGAAGGTATGGCAGTACGAAACACAAATCAGTGAGATTAATCAGGTAATAGAAAAAAAGAATAGTGAGAGTAGGGATGCCGAGCGACATTTATTTGAATTATCGGCAAAAAAAAATCAATTGGATTTTCGTATGAATATGGTGGACGAAAAAAGAAGTACCCTTTCTCGTGAACAAATTGCATTTGAGGAAGAGCTTCGAGAGGGGGGTATTCTTATTGGAAAAGTGATTAATATTAATCGTATGTCAGACAGAGAGGCTGTCTTAGTGGAAGAGCCACGAGCTGAGCAGGAATCACGGCGCAAAAAGATTGAACGATTAAAGATTCGTCTTGAAGAAATGAGTGGTATTGGTTCGAGTGAGGATATTCTTCGTGAATATGAAAGTCAAACAGAACGAGATGCTTTTCTGGGGCGTGAGCTTGAAGACCTAAAGAATACATCAGAAACACTTCGTACTCTCTGTAAGGAACTTGAAGGAACATTAGGAGATAAATTTAAAGAAGGAATTACAAAAATCAATAAACAATTTGGTGAATTTTTTAGTTTAATTTTTAATGGGGGTGTTGCATCACTTGAGTTGTGTTATCCAAAAAAAGTAAATAGTAATCCACTCGAAATAGACGATGAGAATTCTCAAGGATTAGAAAAAGAAGGAATCGAAGTTACCGTATCGCTTCCCCATAAAAAAATTAGGAGCCTTGTTATGCTTTCTGGTGGAGAACGAGCCCTTACCTCAATTGCATTAATTTTTGCAATGTCGCAGGTTAATCCACCACCATTTTTAGTTCTTGATGAAACCGATGCTGCTCTTGATGAAGCAAATTCAAAAAAATATGGTGATATGGTAGAAATTCTCGCTAAACATTCACAGCTTATCGTTATTACGCATAACCGAGAAACCATGAGCCGCGCCGGAATTATTTATGGTGTTGTGATGGGTTCAGATGCAATCTCAAAACTCCTCTCCATAAAATTTGAGGAGGCGGTGGTGTTGGCGAAATAGATAAAATATATAGGCCAAGCGTGTATATGAATTATGCATAAATTGCTTTGTAGTATGACAAAAGTTGCCTAATCATGACGGCCGTCATGATTAGGCAACTTTTGCTGGGAACCCAAATTTGAATCTATATTTTTAGAGATTTAATTAAAGACTGTTTTTAATATAAAAAAGTATCATTTTATAATGCTTTGTGGTCATTATAGTTAACAATAAATGACACCAAAACACTCTTGAATATTTAATAATTTGGGCACCCTGTTTCTGTATGAAAATGGTGACCGAAACGCTTCAACTAATATTATTAGTACTGTTACGAATGTTACGAATATGAAGCATACGTCGGTCATTCACAAGTTTAATTGTAGTCAAGTAAATATAAAAAGCCCCGCAAGATAATCTCACGGGGCTCAGGCAGCTAACTTTTTTTATACGTTAGCTATACACAATAAATGATTTGCTCTAGCTACAATACCAGCAATTTCCTCAAGAGAAATATCCATCCAAAACTTATCTACAATAAGTTTTTTTCCAAGTGAAATGAGATCATGTTGCGAAAAATATGGAGTAATCTTTGGCTGGATCCTTGTTGGCCAACAATGTTCATCATCATTAGCTTTTTTTCGAATTTCTTCCTTCTCCTTTTTATTTAGAGAATTAAAACTTTTTCCTAGTGCAAAGATTCGTCGCTGTACTATGTCTTCTGATGGGTGATCTACAAAATGACCAATACGGGCTACTGTTCCGGGTAACATCCGAACTAAAATATTTTTTGGAACAAGCGTGGGATTCCACTTTCGCAAATGTCCTAGCATTTTTGAAAGCTGTGCTTGGTGTTCTGGTTGAGTAGCATAATGGATCATATCTGGACCAGAGATATCATACCGCTCAACGCTTCCTGTTTGCCAATAGTGAACAAGCATACCAGAAAGCATTGCCATGACCCCACTATAATAAACCCCTCCGTGAGTTGTAATCTCCTTATCAGAAAAAAGAAGATCACTGAGCTCATTTAATAGCCCTACAAAAGAACCCGCCATATCTTGTATCTTTACACCACTCTCACTGATTGGCTTCATTATTCCTTCCGGAGTAATAAAACGATTAAAGATATCTTCACCACCATTATTATGAGCCAAATAATCAAACATCTCGCCAATTTTCTCTTTTTCAGAAAGGAGAAGTCGAGAGCAGGATGATATGACATTCGGAAAACATTCCTGCATCACCTTACTATGGAATCTTCCAAGCCTCGTCCCATCATTTGTAATTTGATAAGCTGTCACAAAACGATTATCTGGAGTAGTTGTTTCTATAATCTCACGGTGGAGTCTTTCAGGGATAAGAAGTTCATCCTTACCACGGATAAGACGATGCATTGGCCAATTATTAGAATCAGCTTTACAACAAGTCACATCGACTAAATGTTCTGGGATTCCACATGACCATAAGACAAGCTTATACAAAGAAGCATTGCCTGGGTGTGATGTGAGGGTTACGGGCACACCCGCTTCTTTTAAAGCAACTAGGTCATTTATGCTACTAGGATTTATTTTTATCATCATCAATCTCCTTATTGTTGTTAAATTGTCAAAGAACTCTTCCAAAAACCAAAACAGACCCTGTTTCCAGGGCCTGTTTTTAAGTTCATGAATTTATATTATTTAATTATTTCATAAACACAAAAATAGACCCTGAAAAAAAAGTCCAGTGTAGATTTAGTAAATAAGAGATGATATTTAATTTTTCCAATTTCATATAGTATATAGTATTTTAGTTTATATATTTTGTCAAATTTTCCTTTTCCTATATAATCAATAAATGAATACATTGTCCCAAAATAGTACCACCGATAGTGATATGACTAGAGACGATATTTTAAAACAAAACCCTAAAAACCCGGCCCCCCATGACGTTTTAGATTTACTTGATATTTTTAAGGTGGAATACTATGGATTTGATGGAATGATACACGCTGGTCAAATTGTTTTGAATAAGAATGTTATAGAAGATGTAAAAACTTTTTTTAAAACAGCGTTAGTAATAAAATTTCCTATTCAAAAAATTATACCGATAAGTAGTGAAGCATACAAATGGGATGATGAAACCTCTTGTAATGATAATAATTCTTCGGGTTATAACTTTAGATACATAATGGGTACTAATAGGATGTCGAAACACGCGCATGGTTTAGCGTTTGATATTAATCCTGTTCAAAATATATACGTACGGTATGATGAACATATGAAGGAGATTTATCGGTGTCCGCAAGAAGCAATTTATAAAAAAGATGCTGTGGGTACATTAACGCACGATCACCCACTCGTGATATTGATGAAAAATTTAGGTTGGATTTGGGGGGGAGATTGGACACCAGAAAGTGGTAGAGTAGATTATCAACATTTTGAAAAAAAATGTGTAATGGCTATGGATATATGAAAAATATTTTTAATAACCCTTCTCCTTATTTTTTTATACTCCTTATTTTTTTATTTGTTTTGATCTCTTTTTTAGTACAAGAAAATTTGTATCTTTTTGAACAGATGAAAATAAATAGGGGAGAAGGAATGTTTTTGTATGTGTGTATAACCATTATCGCGACCGTTATCGCCCCCATTAGCTCCCTCCCGCTTATTGTTATTGCTTCAAATTTATGGGGGTGGGTAGTGGCAGGGATATTGAGTATTGTTGGTTGGTTTATTGGCGCTGCAATTGCTTTTGAATTAGCACGCGTATATGGGAAGAAATTAATTCAAAGAATTATAAATTTAAAATTAATTGAAGCAACAAGCACGAAACTTCCACAGAAATACACACTTCTAATTTTAATCCTCCTCCGTATGTTTATTCCTGTTGATATATTAAGTTATGTGCTTGGTTTGTTTAGTACGATCGATCAGAAAACATACTATATTGGAACGGCAATTGGTATTGTGCCATTTGCCTTTGTTTTTTCTTATTTTGGAACAGTTAGTTATCACTACCAAATAATTATCATGGGAATAACAATATTTGCCATCGGTACGTACTGGAGTATTATACGATTTTGGCCCTCTAATAAATAGGATTTATACACCCAAAATATAATCTCGATAAAATTAAGTTTGCGACTGATGAGGCTACTTTTGTGCGGGCACTTGATTTATATGAGAAAGGGAAGGTGAAGCAGTTTAAGAGGGATTATCATGGATTTTCTGCACTTGTTTCAGGGACAAAACCGTACGAAGTGAGTGTCAGTAATCAATACTATGATCAAGGTAATTGTCAGTGTTACCTTGGTCAGAATGATACACTTTGTAAACATATGGTAGTGGTTGCAATTTATGCGGTTATGGATGGTAAAAAACTAAGTAATGAAGATAAGAAAATTAGTTTGAGTCCTGTTTGTAGTAATCGTTTGGGGAATTTAGAAAAAGGTGAATTATCAATAATTAAAAAATCAATCATCGCTTCTCTAGAATATACAAAACTTGAACCAGCATGTATTAAAACTTTTAAAGAATTAACGGGTAGGGAAACTTGTTTTGGTTGGGAGGAGCCGCTTTGGGAAATAAGTGAAAAGAAATAAATTTTATATTGTAACCCATACCAGATTTAGGCACTGCAGCAAAATAAATTGTTCGAGTTATTTTAAGATGATTCCTTAAATGGCCTTCTAAATCTGGTATGGGTATGATTGAAATTATCGGTACCAATTTTTTGTTTTTATGATTTTTTAGTGAGGGATGAGGAGTCTGACTTCCTAATCCTACTAATTATAGGATCTATTTTTATTAGTAATTATAATTTTGTTTTCGATAGTGTGTGTGGTATGGTTGTTTTTAGGAAATGTTTTTTTGTACGTAAACCCAATAAGGAGAATAAGATGGAAATTAGTAACATAGTATACCTTTTTTCAGTTTTTGTATTGCTATTATGGTTTGTTTTTATGATTATTCAGCGGTATCGATGCTCATCCTGTAAAAGGTTATTTGCTTTTCGATACGATTGCATTGTAATTATAAATAAAGAGGCTCATAATTTTTTTGCTTACGGAACTCGTCGTTGTAAATACTGTAAATACGCGGAGACGAAATATTATTATCGTGATCATAGTGAGAGTAATTGGGAGATTGGTCACTTCACTGGTTCGTGGGGCAGCTAGGAACTAAGCATTGACCAAGGGTATGTTTCAAATTTGTAGTTTTGGGAGAGTATTTTGTAAATTAATCTAATAAGGAGAGCGGGATTATGCAAATAGAAAATAATGAACCTTTTGTTCCTACAAGAATAATATCAGGGCATGTACCAAATGGTCACTTTGATACACCATTCGATACAATAGAAGACATAGAAATCGGGGATTACGTAATAGTTGAGAATAAGACTGGAGGAGTTGTTAATTTTATTCTTGCAGCGGTTATTTCTGTTTGGGGAGCTCCTGAGGGAGTTATTCCTAAAAAGTTAATTTTAAGACCTTTTTTCCAGATGAGTAGGTTGGGGGATGTCTATGCTCTCGATAAATCTTGCACACTTTATTCCTTAAGGAGAGTTATTAAGTTTAATTTAAAGAGAATGAGTGTTGATTTAACTGACTTTGTTTACGAGAAACAAGAGCAAGTCATGAGAATGATTCCGTTGGTTTTTGAGGATGGGGAAAAATCAGCGGTTGGTGGGGTGTGTGAAATATAAAACAACTAAAAACATATACTGAGCCACAGTCTTAGTTCTGATATAATTTTTATATATTAGATATGGGATTGTGGCACACGTACGTACACCAATATCTTTTTATATGACTTGGTGTATTTTTATTTTATATGTATAATGTAGATATGCTTACTACACAAAAAAAATATTATCAGATTTTTAAAATTATTTTGATTGGAGGGATTGTTATTCTTACTAATTTATTTTTGAATGCCGGTCTTCTTGATTCTTTGTATCCAGAACCACAGTATCAGACTTTTTGTCCATCATTACAAATTAATAATGAGTATAAAGAAAAAGAGATATGTATAACAGAGGGTGGGCAGTGGAATGATAGATCGTACCCATATAGTATGAGTACTGGAGAACCAGAAATGTGTGCGGGTGGAGAGGTCTGCCCGGCAACTATCCCTATATACTCACCAATCAATGATTTTTGTGATGAAAATTTTACCTGTCAGAAAAATTATGATACAGCATACCAGTCTTATAATCGTAATATATTTATTGTACGTGTAATTACAGGAATTATACTACTTATTGCTGGAATTTTTTTAACAGCGTATTCTACGGTTGCTATAAGCCTCTCTCTCGCTGGACTTCTTTCTTTAATAATTGGAACCCTTAATTATTGGCACTATATGATTGGATGGTTACGCCCTGTGATTCTTGGTATTGGTCTCGTCACTCTTGTATGGGTCGGAATTAAGAAATTCCACGAATAAAAACAGACGTTAGGCTTAGGTATTTAGGGGTTTAATTGAATCCTAACTCAAGTTTCCTAACGCCTAAAGCATACAGTCTATGCCTCCATACGATCATAAAAAAATAGAAAAAAAATGGCAACATGCATGGGAAAAAGCGGGCTTGTATCGTACTGATGAAAATTCTATTAAGCCTAAAAAATATGTGCTGGATATGTTTCCGTATCCATCGGGAGAGGGGCTTCATGTGGGGCACCCTAAGGGATATATTGCGACGGATATATATTCGCGAATGAAATGTATGCAGGGTTTTAATATTCTTCACCCCATGGGGTGGGATGCTTTTGGTTTGCCCGCAGAACAATATGCAATAAAAAATAAAGTACATCCTCGTGTTGCAGTCGACAAAAATACAAAACACTACAAAGAACAACTCTCGGTTATGGGGTTTAATTATGACTGGAGTCGCGAGATACATACAACTGATCCTGAGTTTTATAAATGGACACAATGGATATTTCTTAAGATGTTTGAAAAAGGGCTTGCGTATGAATCTTATGAGCCGATTAATTGGTGTCCTACCTGTCAGACAGGACTTGCAAATGAAGATCTTGAGGGTGGAAAATGTGAACGCTGTGATACTATCGTAGAAAAGAAGCCAATGCGACAATGGGTATTACGAATTACTGACTACGCAGATCGTATGCTTGCTGATATAGATGCTCTTGATTGGCCAGCTTCAATAAAAGAATCACAACGAAACTGGATTGGACGAAACTATGGTGTGAAATATAAACTTAAGGTAAAAGGAAAAGATACATACATAGAGACCTACTCAACCCACTATGAAGCTTTTTTTGCAGATACTTTTGCTGTAATTGCTTCTGATCATAAACTTTTACCTGAACTTGTTGGACATGTCTCTGGTAGCAGTAAAATTTTAGAACGAGCAAAAGAAATAAGTATACTACGGAACGGTGTTGGTTTTAAGGCAGATGAAATATGTGAAGGGATTTTTACCGGTGTGTATCTTGAAGATCCTATAACTAAACGAGACCTACCCCTTTGGGTAAGTAGCTATGCTCTTGCTGATTATGGTACCGGTATTATAAAATGCTCTGCTCACGATCAACGAGATTTTATTTTTGCAAAGAAATATGGAATAGATCTTGCAACCGTTCTTCTCCCTGATGACGATACCGTGCGGGCTAAGGTAAAAAATCAAGAAATTTGTTTTTCTGATTTTAGTCAGACAATTATTACTGAGCCAGAAGAATTTAAAAATAGAAGACCACAT
>Ga0213870_1001228_pt1 | contig 11647 bp, 11 predicted proteins | sample WICALVC2017_Meta_FD_160119 | JGI IMG/M metagenome (GOLD analysis project Ga0213870, IMG submission 160119) | Freshwater microbial communities from subterranean cave lake in Wind Cave National Park, South Dakota, United States - WICALVC2017 | ecosystem: Environmental > Aquatic > Deep subsurface >... | reverse complement strand
GTTTTCATACACGCGAATCATCGCAGAAAACAACCAAATTAGCCTGGAAAAGAGCCGCTTTTCTTTACTGGTCATCAACCAAATTTAGTCATTCATCCCAAACTTTTCTTTTCCCCAAATTAAAATGCAGTTCGAGCCGATATTTTTACAGGTTCTTTGGCAGTTTTTGCTTCCTGAAAGGAAGCGACAATTTCAAGTTTTTCTTTGGCGGCAAATTCTTTTAATTCAAAGACTTGGGCTTCAATGCTCAAGATTTGACGGTCATCTTCTTCGGTGCTCTTGCGAGCATAAAGTATATATTTCATATGGTTTTGATTAAAATTTTTCTTTTCCCAAAAGCAGAATCGCCAACTGCTTTTTTCGCCCAGAAAACCTTACGATTTGGTCGCCGAGCGAAGCGAGGCGGCTTCCAACTCCTTGTGGTTTTCTAAAATGTGGACCCAGTGGGAATTGAACCCACAGTCTCTGCAATGCGAATGCAGCGTTTTGCCGTTAAACTATGGGCCCACCAGAGTTATCGTGGATCCGCGATTTATTAAAAATTTTGAAATGTTTTAATCAATTTCTCAATTGAATCTCTTTTTTTCCAAGATTTAATTTGTAGTTCTCTTTTTCTGGCCTCTCTCAGGGTTTTAAACCCTTTTCGATATACTAAGCTCCAGGGTGCATATCTTTTTGTCGCCGGAACTAGATATCTATTATACTGATTTAATCTTTTATATATATTCTCGCAACTACCTATATAATATGAACCATTTTTATCAGATTTTATTATATAGCAATAAAACATTTCAAAATTTTATAAATCGGGACGAATCGGGTGTTCTACCAGATGAACTACGGGCCCGAAGTGAATAATTCGTGTTCTTTACTTCATAAAAATACTTTATAATAGTAAGGATGACAAGTCCGATTTTGGATTTAAAAAATCCTAAGGATCGAAAGATAAATAACAATCATTCAGTGAGTGATATTTTAAGCAGCTTGCCTTCTGAAGCTTCAGCGAAGGAGGGTGATTTACCGGTTGAATTAGAAACCGAGCCAGCGCCGGTTGAAGGAGAGGAGAAAAGTTTTTCCAAACAAAAAGATGATGATTATTTCAAAGAATACGAAGACATTGATCCGGCTGACAGATTATTTGAGAAAAATCTAACCGGCATTGACAAGCCCGGCCCGATTCCGAATAATGCAGGGGATATGACAGGGAATATGAGCCCGCTCGCAACATTTACCGGCTTAGCCTGGACCGGGCCGGATAAGCACCCCGAGCTTATCAGCCACGCTTTAAGAAAATGGATAATCGTCATTTTAGTAGCGATGGCTTTTGGGGCTTTGTTCTGGCAGAGAAGTATCTTTACCGGAATAACTTTTTTTGCCTTGGCCCTGGTGACTTCAATGCATTTCTGGCGCGAAGCGGTCCATCATCAGTATGAAATTCATCCCCACGGCATTACTGTTGGCGGCGAGTTTTACCACTATCACGATTTGGATTCTTTCTGGATTCATCATCACCCGGACGGTTTTCATGAGTTGAGCTTATGCACCGGCCGGTTCTTGAACTACTACATTAAGGTTTCTCTTAAAGATCAGGATCCTTTTGAAATCCGCAGCGCCTTGATGCCGTATCTGCCGGAAAAAAGGCACGAAGAAGGATTGGAGGATTTATTGAGGAGGAAACTTGGGTTATAGAATTAAAAAATTTGCCCTTGTCGTCTAATGGATAGGACGCGACTTTGCGGAAGTCGTAATGTAGGTTCGAATCCTGCTAAGGGCACCAATATCAAACTTTCCGATTTTTGTCCGACCGATTCGGCCGCGCGAAGCGCGGAAAGGTACGGAAACACTGGCTCGCCGCCTGACGGCGGCACAAAACCCGCAAAATTTCTTTTCATTTTCTTTCAGGGGCGCGCAAAGTGATCGTAAACACAAAATCTTGACATCCTGTATCATTCAGAGTATATTTCAACTATGCCACGTAGTTCGACCCCCACTATTGAAACCACAAAGGATTTTATCCTTATTAAAATTCCTAGAAGGATGTTTTCTGGGGATGTTGGGCGTAGAAAACTTTTCAGCTTGGAACGCGGTCTTGCACAATCCCTACGGGAAGCAGAACAAGGCAAGCTGTATGGGCCTTTTTCCAATGCTAAGGATTTTCTCCGCGCTCTCAAAAAACCAGAAAGATGAAGGCTTTCTTCACTCCGCATTTTCAGAGAAGTTATCAGAAACTACCAAAAGAAATTCAGGCTGCTTTTGATAAGCAGCTTGTTTTTCTTTTACAAAATCTGCACCACCCCTCTTTACGGGCAAAGAAATATGATGAAGGGCGGAATTTATGGCAGGCGAGAGTTACGAGCAGTTATCGTTGCTATTTTGAGATACTAGACAATCAGTACACCTTTCACGAGATACGAGCTCACGATGATTAATACGACTCCCTTCCCGGGCATTTCACAATCAAAACTGCCAAAGAACCTGACGAAAAACATCGGCTCGCTTGCCTGCCTCTGGAGGGAACCATATTTTTGGGAAAAGAAAATTTTTTCATACTGATTTTTTGAACAGAAACTCAACGGGTTTCTTTTTGTTTTGACTTGATTTTACTAATCATTTTTGCTAACTTAACCATAGTTCTAGAATGCATATTCCAAACAAAGGAGGTAATAGTTATGAGGCTACTAGGTAATTGTCCGAATTGCGGCGCAGATGACTCGATCTTGACTCATGAGAACGCTTCGGATTCGAAAGAGTGGAGCAAGGCAACTTGTGGTCAATGCGGAGGAACTTGGGAAGACTGGCTGAATCTGACCTTTAGTAGCGAGAGACAGAATGGGAAACAGCTCATTCCGGTTCTAGTCGAGGTCAGACAATGGGGAGCCGAAGTAGCATGGCCACAAAGCCGCGACCTACCTTGCGCTCGATTGATCGTCAGCGTTCTCAACACCGCTCTCATGGTCCGTTTCAAGTTGCGAGTGTGTTTCGCAACGGAAGGCGGCATCGAAGGCCGTGTCGAGGGTGAACCGATCGAACTTCGCAACTCTTACAACAAGATCGGGCTCTGGGACGACCATCACTTCGAGGAGAATCCCGTTTGCCAAAAGATTCTCAACTGGTACGCAGGAGTTCTGCGCGCACTCCTCGAAGAGGAGTTGGCTTTCGGCGACAAGAACTTCGGCCGAGGAGCGATCGTCAAGCTTTCTCCACAGGACCCTCTCTACGAGGAGAAAGCGAAGGACTTGCTGTGGCTCGCCCTCTGCAAGAAGACTGGCAGTAAGGGATTTGCAGATGCAGTTTTCGAGCAGATGAGGATCGAACTCGCTAAGCCGCTGAGCGGACCCTATGTCGCTGGTCTCACCGATGAACAAATCGTCTAGTTCTTCGTACCTCCCCGATGATGGTCGCGAGGAATCGCGCTGGCTCTGCGTGGACAATCCTGTCTGCGCAGAGCTTTTCTTTTTCAAAGAATTTGCCGCCAAAGAAAAATTTGTCCCGAGCTTGCCGGGGGGCGAAAACGGTTCGGACTAATTCAAGATTACTGCGCAGAAACAAAAAAACCGCTCTTTAAAGAGCGGTTTTTTTGTGATAAAGAAAGATTATCAATATGAATCTCGCCACTCCGGTTGAAAATTTAAGGTATGTAGGAAAAAATTATCTGCCCAAGCTCCGTAAATTAGGCATTAAAACAGTCAAGGATTTACTTTGGTATTTTCCCCAGCGCTACGAAGACTGGACGGAAACCGGGAAAGCGGAAGATATAAAGCCGAACGAGAAGATTTCTCTAATAGGGAAAGTGGCAAAAATAGAAAACAAAAGGATTTTTCCGAGAAGAATGATTTTGACCACCGCCTCAATTGAAGATGAAACCGGAAAGGCGAAAGCGGTTTGGTATAACCAGCCTTTTTTGGTTAATTCCATAAAACCGGGGAAATTAATCAGTGTTTCGGGAAAGGTTAAATTGGATAAATACGGCATGTATCTTCAAAACCCTTCTTACGAAATAATCAAATCTCCAACTTCCAACCTTTCACCTCCCACCTTTAAACTAAAGCATACAGCAGGATTAATACCCGTGTATCCGGAAACTGAAGGTTTAACTTCGAGATACTTACGCTTTCTCATTAAGCCGCTTTTGAAATTTTCCGGCAACGCGCCAGATTTTTTGCCGAAAGAGATTCTGGAAAGACAAAAGCTTTACGAAGTTAAGACGGCCTTAAATGAAATTCATTTTCCTTCAACTTTAGAAAAAGCCGAAGATGCCCGAAGACGTTTTGCTTTTGATGAGTTGTTTTTGCTTCAATTAAAGGCTTTAAGCGAGAGAAGAAAAATCAAGCAGCAAAAAGCCGTGGCAGTGAAATTTAACCAGGAAATCATCAAAAACTTTGTTTCTTCTCTATCTTTTGATTTGACCGGCAGCCAGAAGATCGCTTTGTGGGAAATTTTAAAAGATTTGGAAAAACCCTGGCCGATGAACCGGCTTTTAAACGGCGATGTTGGATCAGGCAAGACGGTCGTGGCCGCGGCCGCAGCCTTGGAACTGGCTTTGGCCGGCTATCAGACCGCGATAATGGCTCCGACCGAAGTTTTGGCCAATCAGCACTTCCATACCCTATACGGATTATTACGCGGATTTAATATGCGGATTGGGTTGCTTACTTCATCCGGAGTTAAAATATGCGACCCGAATATAACGAATTCTCCCGAATTATCCGAATCTAAGAAGAAAGCAAGGGAAAATTTTTTAGAAAAGATAGCAAATAACGAAATAGATATAATTATAGGAACTCATAGTTTAATTCAAAAAGAAGTTAAGTTCAATAATCTTGCATTTGTAGTTATTGACGAACAGCATAGATTTGGCGTCGCCCAACGAGCGCAGCTTGTTGGCGGGCAATCTATGCAAGATGATACTTTACCGCATTTATTATCCATGACCGCCACGCCCATCCCTCGAACTCTGGCTTTAACTGTCTACGGCGACTTGGATATTTCGATTTTAAATGAAATGCCCAAAGGCCGGATCCCGATTGAGACAAAATTGATTCCGCCTGACGAGCGGAAGAAAGCGTATGAATTTATTCGGGAACAGGTAAAAGCGGGGAGACAGGTGTTTGTGATATGCCCACGCATAGAAAACCCTAAATCCGAAACTCTAAACTCTAAACAAATCCAAAACCCAAATATCAAAACAAAAGAAAAACAATTGACTCTCAAGGATTATCTTAAATACGAAGTCAAAGCCGTCAAAGTCGAGCATGAAAAATTATCAAAGGAAGTTTTCAAAGATTTAAGGGTGGCGATGTTGCACGGGAAAATGAAATCGAAAGAAAAAGAATCAATAATGGCCGAATTCAAAAACAAGGAATCGGATATCTTGGTTTCTACCTCGGTCATTGAAGTCGGCGTTGATGTGCCTAACGTTGCGATTATGATGATTGAAGGGGCGGAGCGGTTCGGTCTGGCCCAGCTTCATCAGTTCCGGGGCCGGGTCGGCCGCGGCGAACATAAAAGTTATTGTATTTTATTCACCGAATCGCCTCTGGTCGGTTCAACCAGGCGGCTGGAAGCATTGCTTAAAACTAATGACGGCTTCAAATTGGCCGAGATGGATTTAAAAATCCGCGGCCCCGGGGAATTCACCGGCACCAGACAATCTGGCATTCCTGATTTGGCTATGGCTTTTTTGGCGGACATGGAATTGATTAAAAAAGCCCGGGCCGAAGCTAAATTAGTTTTAAAAAATTTAAACAAATATCCCCTGACTTCAAAAAAATTGAGTGAATTCAATAAACGAGTTCATCTTGAATAAGAAATGCCGCGGCATTTCTTGAATTTCCAGTTGCTCGCCCGTCATGAAAACAAGCTTTCCTACGGGCTCGCTAGGAAATTTAGTTTTTCCGGTATTTCGGCGTATTCCAAAAACCCATATAGCGGCCGAACATAAGTCGGGTTTGGGCGTCTAAAGCCGGAAGAGCGACCAGGACAATCATTATCAGGGGAGTAAAAAGCCACTGAAGAATCAGCCAGGCAAATTGACTTTTTTTATAACCCTCCATCTTTAGCAAAAGAAGATTAATGGAAAAGAAAGCCGAAAAAACCAGAAAAATCATGGCGATACTTCCGATTCCGCCGGCGATGTCAGGGAGATTAAGGGCTAGAATGCTTGTTTTGAATTCTATTCCGCCAACCCAGCCTGGCAGCCAGCCAAATATCGCGATAATGAAAGAATTAGTTGACCAGGACCAGAAGCTCTCAATATAGTCAAAGCTCTGGGCTATTTTTTTCCGGACCGGGATTTTTTTGTTTTTCAAAAATCCAAAAAGCATATAGGGGATTGTTTCCACGCCCCAGCCCCAGCGGCGGTGCTGGCGATAAACATTGGCCGCCGTTTCTCTAAAACTTTTGCCGACATTAGCATCCATATAAACCGGAAAATATAACGGAATAACCCGGTAGTTCCCGTCATATTTTAAAAAGCATTGGAAAAAAATGATATTGTCCTCGGTGACGATATTGGTCATCCAGAAATCAACGTCAGCCAAAGCTTTAAACGGCATTGAGTGGCTGGAGAATGTTTTAAGTCTTTTCGGCCTTTCCTGGTTCAAAAGGGTCCAGAAAGTGGTGGAGAACGCGGCGATTCTTGAAAGAAAAGGCGCTTCCCGGATATTATTGAAATAAAGGGGGACGGGCTGATAAGAAGCGTGAAGCCGGTCTTCGGCGGTAAGATAAGCATAAGTCAGGCGGCTGAAATAATCCGGCGGAACAGCCGTATCAATATCAAAAGAAGAGGCGATTATATTTTCGTAGGGAATATTAAGCCGATCAATCAATTCTTTTGCTTTTTTTCCGGCCCAGGCCGTGTTTGAGCCTTTGCCGGCCAGTTCGCCGGGGATGTTTTCTGGATGCTCCACGGCTAAAAATTTGAAAAATTTATTTCCGTACTTTCCCTCTATTTTTTGGGAGATTTTTTGAGCCTCTTGGCCGGCTCTAGCTTCCCTCGTTAAAATCACAATCATTTTTTCCTGGATTGGATAATTGGAATTAATCAGAGCCTCAATTGAAGGAGCGATTATCTCCTCGTTTTCCTTGTAAAAAGGGAGAAATACCAAATGATATATTTCCTGCCAGGTCAGATTCTCTGATTTCAGTTTTTCATGCCAGTCTGTTTTTTTTACTTTTTTCATTATCCTGAAAGCTGCGCCCAGATGAGAGTAAAAATAAGCGATTCTGATGAACCAATATAAGTCAAAGGCGATTATGAAAACCGCCGTCCAAAACGGCTTTATAAAAGACAAAAGAATTAAAAGGCCGATGCTTGACCAGGCCAAAAAGCCCGGCAGAATTTCAAAAGACCGATAAATCACTCGGTCTTTTTTATTTTTTAATTCGTCGGCTTTGCCGATTTTCAAATAATCCATTTAAACAAGTTGTTTTTTACTCAGCTTACTTTTTATGATATATCATAAAAAGTAAGCTGGCACAGATTCATAAAAATATTTTAAAAAAAATGTTTTCCGGTTCGGCTCGGCCGATTTTCAGGGCGATTTCAAAATCGGCTGTTTTTTGGAAAATTCTCTTTAAGTCGTTAAGGGGATAGTTTTTTGCCGCTTCGTAATTTTTTTTGAAAAAAAACGGGTGCATTCCGGTCTTTTTGAGGATTTGGGCATATTGCTGGTTTTTATCCATCAGTTCCCGAACTATTAGCATATTTTTCAGCTGGAAGGCAATCATTGATAAAAGATAAAGAGGATCGCCGCCGTCAGCCAGAAAATTTTCAAAAAGAATCAGGGCTTTGGCCTGATTTGAAAAAGCGGCGTCAATAATATCGAAAATATTATGATCAGTTTTAAAATTAACAAGTTTAGTCAGGTCGTTTTCATTTATTTCTTTTTTATTTTCTTCTTTCGTTAAACCGATAAGCTTGTCGAGCTCGTTTTTCAGCCGCCAAAAATCAGAACCGGTTTCTTTAATCAGTCTGACCGCCGCCTCTTTTTTAATTGAAATTTTATGCTTGTTTAAATAGCTTTCCGTAAATTTATTGGCCGCTTGAATTGTCGGCGTCTTGAATTCTTTGGTTTGGGCGGTTTTGGCCAGTGAATTAAATAGTTTTAAACTTTTAAATTTTTCTCGTTCTCCAATTTGGTAAAGAAGCAAGACTGAATCTTTCTGTTTTTCCAAGCCGCTTTCTTTGATTATTTTTTCTAAAAAATCACTTTTGGCCATCGGATTTTTGATGACTGTGAACTTGACTTCGTCGAAAAAAGAAATGCCTTTGATTGTGTTTTCAACTTCTGTCGGATTATCTTCTTCCAAATCAAAGCGGTACAGATTAAAACTGCCCGGATATTTTTTACGGTAGCGGGCGATTAAGTCATTAACGTACCGGATTAAGCTGTATGAATTTTGGCCGTAGAGGAAGATGATCATTTGAAACGGAAACCTTTCGCTCACCATATCAATATTCTTCATAGGGGTAGCCCTTCTTGTAAATGGAGTCTCCGTTACTTTATTCGAATGGCCGATAAATCAGGGTACCTCCCCCATAGATTTATCAGAGCTCGGCCATTCTTCATAAAGATACCGGCCATTTACAAGATACTTCCCAATTCAGAATATTGATACGGCGAGCCGGTTTCCTTTACTTTTACAAACAATAACTATGCCTCGCGCTTTATCCAGAAGAAATCAGCATACGCCTCCTACTTTCCAATCCTTCTGGATAAGCTTGCGACTCGCTTTTCATAGTAGAATAAGAGGCCCAGAATTTACATTTGACAAAGTGTGTATTCAGGGTGTGTAATTAAATATATAAGCTGACACTGGTTTATATCCATTCCAATTCGGATTTGGTTGGTTTTTTAATATGCTTTTGATCTGTGTTTAATGCGAAGTATAAATATTTTATTATTTTTAACATCAAAGGGAAGTCGCCAGTCTCCTATCCGAAAACGAAACTCGCCCTCGCGCGAATCAGTTAAATGCTCGGCAAAACTCAACGGATTTTCTTGAGAAGCGTAAAAACGCATCTTCTTGGCGATGCGTTTTTGAATGTCTCGTGAGAGTTCGTTAAAATCGTCTTGCGCCTTATAGGAGTAGTGAATCTCCATAAAGAATTAGAGCCCCGCTTGCTTGAAAAGCTTTTCTTGAGATATAATTTTCCCACTTTTTACGTCTTCACGAGCCTCTTCAATATCTCGCAAATGTTTAAGATAATTCCAAAACGCTTCAAAGTTTTTTTGAAGCTTTTTAAGTTTAGAATACTCTTCGCGCGGAATTTTTACGTAATTTGAAGCTACCAGCCTATTCATATGTTTTTATGATAACTTTTATTAAACAAATCGTCAATCTATAATTTCTGATGTCTCGGGCAGAAGTGGGTCGAGCGGCCGCCGACCTTGAGGCGCTGGATAATTCCGCCGTCATTTTTCGCGCATTTTTCTCCGGTCATCTGATAAGCTTTTTGAAGATACTGATAATTGCCCAATTCTCCGTTTAAGCGCCGGTAATCCTGCATACTGTCGCCTTTGGCATTTATGGCTATAAATAGAACTTTTTTAATTGTTTGATAAATCTCTTTTAACTCGCCCTCGCTTAATTTTTCTGTTCTTTTTAATGGATTAATTCCGGCATACCACAAAATTTCATCGGCATAAATATTTCCAATCCCCGCAATTACAGTTTGGTCCATTAAAATTGTTTTAATTTTACCTTTTTTCTTTTTCAAAATTTCCTTGAATTTTCCAAAGTTGAAATTTTTGTCCAGCGGCTCCGGGCCGAGCTTTTTTATCTCTTTTAATTCATTTAATTTATTTGTATCGATTAATAAAACTTTGGCGAACCTTCTTAAATCAGAAAGAGCCAGCATTTTTTTGTTATTCAGAAATAGAATAAATCTAATAAACCTGTTTTGCTTATCGTCTTTCATGGGGCCGGCCGTAAGAGCTTCCCAGCTTCCAGCTTTCAGTGTCCAGTGTCCATATAACATATGGCCAGAAATCTTTTGGTGTATGATTAGGGTTTTTCCTCCGCTTAAGTCTATTAGTATGTATTTAGCTCTTCTTCTTGCACTTAAAATTTTTTTTCCTTTAATTTGTTCTCCAAATTCCTCAATTTTTGGCTGTTTTATTAATTTTTTCCAATCATTCCAAAAGCCGGTTATTTTTAAACCTTTAACTGTTTTGTTTAAATCGTCTACAATTGTTTCGACTTCTGGCAGCTCCGGCATTTCAGTTTATTAATTTTAAATCTTTCCAATTATCTCCGACTTTCGCCTCCGCGACCAAAGGCGTCTCCAATTCATACACATTTTCCATTATGCCTTTTAGTTCTTTGGCAATTTTTTCGGCCAGTTCTTCTTTAATTTCTAAGACGATTTCATCGTGAACCTGAAGAAGTATTTTTACTTTGTCTTTTTCGTATTTTTTATGGATATATTCGCGTATTTTTATCATGGCCATTTTTGTCAGATCAGCGGCCAGGCTTTGAACCGGAAAATTAATGGCCATTCTTTCGGCTTGGCGGGCGAGCTCCGGAATGGACGAATAGATTTCGCTTAATTTTCTTTGCCGGCCGAATAAGTTTTTAATAGTTCCTTTATCATGGGCTTCGTTGCGCATTCTATCCATATATTCGGCTATTCCGGTGAATTCCTCAAGATATTTTTCTATGAATTTTTTAGCTTCAGTTTGGGTGATTCCGGCCGAACGGCTAAAACCCTGCGGTCCCATGCCGTAGATTATGCCGAAATTCAGAGCCTTGGCTTCACGGCGCATTCTCGTAGTGACTTCGTCCGGCCTTAGGCCAAAAACTCTGGCCGCGGTCCTTAAATGAATATCTTCTCCTCTTTTGAAAGCGTCAATCATGATTTTATCGCCGGCGATGTGGGCGGCTATTCTTAGTTCAAGCTGGGAATAATCAAGCGAAACGAGTTTGTATCCTTTTTCGGCGACAAAAACTTTTCTGAATTCCTGGCCAAGCTCGGTTTTAATCGGGACATTCTGCAGATTCGGATTTTTAGAAGCTAACCGTCCGGTTACTGTTCCGGTTTGAATGAAAGTGGTGTGGAGCCGGTTATCTTTCGGATCAATTGATTTTGGAAACGGGTCAATATAGGTTGTTTTGAGTTTTCGAAGCTCGCGGTATTCAAGAATCAAGGGAATGATTGGGTGGACTTCAGCCAGTTTTTCAAGCTCTCCGGCTCTGGTTGAAAGTTTGCCTTTGGGCGTTTTTCTAATTCTCCCGGGAATTTTCAGCTGGCCGAACAAGACCTCGCTTAATTGCCGGGTGGAATTAATATTGAAGTTTATGCCCGCCAGTTTATGAATTTTTCTTTCCAGCTTTTTGAGTTCTTTTTTTGCGAAACCATCCAATTCTTTAATCGCTTTTTGGTTAATTTTGAATCCGTTTTTTTCCATTTCGGACAGGATCGGGATCAAAGGTATTTCAATCTCTTCAAAAACTTTTATCAAACCGGCGCCTTCAAGATTCTCCCGCAAAGCCTTATGAAGTTCGGGAATATCTTTAGATTTGTAAATAAAATAAATTTCATCCAAAGTCGGTTCTTTCAGCTCCGAGTTCAAAAGCCAGGCCGCAATCTGGATTTTTTTTATTTGTTCCTTCAGGTTTTCCGAAATTTTGGCTGATTTTGGTA
>Ga0213870_1001227_pt1 | contig 11648 bp, 13 predicted proteins | sample WICALVC2017_Meta_FD_160119 | JGI IMG/M metagenome (GOLD analysis project Ga0213870, IMG submission 160119) | Freshwater microbial communities from subterranean cave lake in Wind Cave National Park, South Dakota, United States - WICALVC2017 | ecosystem: Environmental > Aquatic > Deep subsurface >... | reverse complement strand
CGTCAAATGAAGATGGGACTAATTTCAGTTCTTCTTTACTTAATTTATTTTTTAGGTAAAATTTCAGGTTTTGTTTCATCCAAAAAACTCTCCCAATCCTTTTTGGCTTCTTTTGTCTTTGACCTTTACTAAACCTTCAAGCTGGCTTCTAACCCTTTCTTCTGAGAAATCGTGCTCGTCAACTAATATTTTCATTATTTTATCTTCATCAGCATCTTTCCAGTTTAATTCGTACTTATCATCAACAGGAATGTTTTTTATCAAATCAAATACTTCTTCCCAAGAAAATTCAAAAAAATCACTCCATTTAGCTTCTGTAAACAAGGCATCAAAATTGTTTTCGTATTTTTTTACTAATTTCAATGCACTTTTCGGCCCAATTCCCTTTATGCCTCCAATATTATAGTCAGTCCCAATCAGCATAGCCAAAACAATCAATTGTTCTTGATTTATTCCAAGATGCTTTAAATTCGCCTCTAATTCTATCAAGTCAGGGTTTATTATTTCAAAGCTTAATTTATTGGCTCTTTTCTTTTTTCCAGCCATATTGACATTTCTGGCTATTCTTGTGGCTTCAAAAAGCAAAGCATCAGCGTCATTTGTTGCTATTGCAAAAGCATCTCCATTTTTTACAATCAAGGAAGCTTGCGCTTCTGCCTCAGATGGCGCTTCTATTACAGGCAGTCCAAATGCCCCAACAAGATTTTTTGCCTCCTTAATCATTTCGTCTGTAAGCCTTGAGGTTCTGGCTGCGTATTTCTTCATCAATTCCTCATCTGCTTTTTCCTTTGCCTTTTCAAATTTTTTTTCAGCTTCAATTTTCAATTCTTTTCTTTTTTCTAAAGTTAGATGCTTCAGCTTTGGAGGCTCTCCATCAAAAACAAATGCTAATTTAATATTCTGATGAGTTAAATTAGAAATCCTTGTCATCAAGCCCATCAGATGGGATGTAACTTGTCCTCTGGAGTCCATCAACAAAGTTCCGTCTCTTTGCCTTATAGAGCTTAAAAACTGGTAAAGCCACATAGGAGCATCTACAATCAGAACTTTATTTTGAAGAAAATCTAGCTCAATTTCTTTTATAAGCAGCAATTCAGTTAAGGCTACTCCCATTTTAATTTGGTACCATGAATTTTAATTAATTCAAGACGGCTTCGCCATAGTCTAGTGCTCGGTGTTGCTGTCTTGCCACATCGCAACACCTCGCCTATTTATTCAATAATAAAATCAAACGGGTTACCTTTTATTGCTTTACAGCATGAGGTCGTTCTCGTTTTTAAAAATTTTTTATTTTATTGTTTATTTCGTTATTGAGTTTTAAGTTATTAAAAATCTTTATATTTTCTTGAATGTTATATTGTTTAGCTCCCTTTTAAGAATATCTTGCGCCTTGGATGACAGCTCTCCCGGAGACAAAACTATAACCGGCAGTTTTTTGAATTGGCCTTTCACATAGGCATTGCTCAAGTCAGAATCACTAACTCTTTTCTTGTTCTTCGCTTTGCAGTAATATTGAAGATTTCCAACAACACTTGGGATTTCAACAATAAAATCAATTTCAGAATTTCTTTTTATCGTTTCTGTATTTATAATCTTTATATTATTTTTTTCAAAAAATTTCATTAAGTCTTTCAAAAATATATCTTCTTTTTGCTTTGGTTTTCTGCCCCTTTTTTCTCGAATCTTTTCAATAGGTTTTTCTAATTTTTGCTGCTGTATTTCTCTCAATGGTTTTTGAGCATTTTCAATTTGTTTTTCTTTAATTCTCTGTACAGGCTCAATTTTCCTCTCTTCTTTCTTGATTTTTTCTTCTGGCTTTTCAATCCCCAATTTTGTTTTAATAAGCTTTTCTGCATCTTCATCTGATGTCAGATACCACTTCCAGAATATCTCTTGATTATTGTTGTATTTTACATTCAAAGGCAGTGCAAAATCCTTGATCTCTCTTAAGACAACCCTTATTACAGGTTCTTGCTCACTATCTCTTAATATCTTGTTTTGGCTCAACAAGTCATAAGCCTTTTTTTCCTTGTCATTCATATTGCTTACGAATTTCTGCAGCATAGCTTCTTGGCCTGGCAAATAATACAAAGGTGAGCCACCAACCTTAATTCTAGAGATTTTTAGTCTGTTGCTTGCAGTTAGTTCTGCCAAATGCGCAGAAGCCATTAATATGTTTGTTCCGATTTCTTTGTATATATGGGCAGGAAGCACAGGCCCTTTTGCCTTTACAATCTCAACAATCTTTTCCCTTGTCTCTAAAGCTTTCTCCATAAAGTAGAAAATAGAAGTTTTGTTTAAATAAGTTTTGCTATTACAAAGTAAGAATCAAGGCCTTAACCACCTGACCTCCCAATAGGTAGTATCTCCTTCGTTATCAACACACCCAATCAACAGCCTTTTCTTTGTGGAATGCGCAACTCTATTCTTGGCTGAAAATTCATGCCATGTTAAGCTAGTAGCCTCATGTACAGGAAACACAACCCATCTTGCATGGTCTTCGCCTGGCTTTACACCCCTGTCGTAAATCCTGAAATCAGCTCCGAATTTTAATGCTGTTTTTATTATATATCCTCTGTTTCGTATGTCTTTATAAACACTATATCTAACCCACAAATTTGGCTCATTTTTCTGGGATTTCTTCATTAAAGTGTCAAAATCAATTAGCTTGTTTCTAGAATCATAGACAATAAGCCTTTTCTTTTCAACTAGGTAAAGTGCTTCAATCAAGCTTAACTGGACTCTGCCATCATCCAGCAATTCACCATATCTGCTTTGGTTATAGAGCTCTCTAGCCAAATCCGAGCTTTCTGTAAGCACCCTTTCCTTTGAAAAATATGCTTTGACAGGCTCCTTGTGTTCTTTAACTTCTTCCTTAATATCTTTTTTAGGAAGAATATCTTTAGATTCTTCCTTTTTCTTAGCTGTCATAAATGTGAATAATGCTGGTATATTGGATGGTTTAAAAAGGTTTTTAAAGCATTTTACAATACAAATATATTATGCAACTGACATTTTTAGGCACTTCTTCTATGGTGCCAACAAAGGAAAGAAACCAGATAGCAGTTTTCCTTAGCTACGGCTCTGAAGGCATTCTGTTTGACTGCGGCGAAGGAACTCAAAGGCAGTTTAAGATTGCAGGCATAAGTTTGCAAAAAGTTACAAAGATTTTATTGAGCCATTGGCATGGCGACCATGTTTTGGGGTTGCCTGGGTTAATGCAGACATTAAGCTCAACTGATTACACAAGAACGTTAGAAATTTACGGCCCAACAGGAACAAAGAAAAGAATGGAAAAGATGTTTGAGGCTTTTGTATTTGACAAGAGATTAAGCTTCAAGATTACAGAAGTTAAATCAGGAAGATTTTTTGAGAACAATGATTTTGAGATAGAAGCATATCCTCTGGAGCATGGAATAGAAACTTTGGGATACAGATTTGTTGAAAAAGACAAAAGAAAAGTTGACATGAAAAAAGTCAGGAAGTTTGGAATTCCAGAAGGGCCATTAATTGGAAAATTGCAGCAAGGCTCTGAAATAACGCATAATGGCAAAAAAATAAATCCAGATGATGTCACTTATATTGAAAAAGGCAAGATTGTCGCTTATGTTACAGACACAGTCTTATGCGAAGGCTGCTATAAAACAGCCCAAGATGCAGATTTACTGATTTGCGAAGCAACTTATTCTTCAAAACTTGTAGATAAAAGCGAGGAATACGGGCATTTGACTGCAAAGCAAGCAGGACAGTTGGCAAATAAATCAAATGCAAAACAGCTTGTTTTGGCGCATTTCAGCGCTCGCTATAAAAATACGCAAGAGATAGAGGAAGATGCAAGAAATGTTTTTGATAATGTAATTTGCGCAAAGGATTTTATGAAGATTGAATTGTGAAGAGAAGTGATATAATGTCAGTCAAAAGCAAAGGTGCTAATGTTGAAAGAGAGTTATTACATATGTTTTGGTCTAAAAATTTCGCAACAATCAGGTCTGCCGGCAGTGGATCTATGAAATATCCAGGCCCCGACTTATTAGTCGGCAACTTGACAAGAAGAATGTCTATTGAATGCAAATCAACTAGATCAAATAAGGTTTATCTTGACAATCACGATGTACAGCAACTTAAAGAATTCTCAAAAGTCTTTGATGCAAGGCCATGGTTTGCAGTAAAATTTGCAAGAAAAGGTTGGTTTTTTTTGGCAATAGATGATCTGGAGAAAACACCGACAGGATATGTTATTGATATAAAGACTGCGCAATTAAGAGGCCTATCTTTTGAAGAATTAATAAGTTATTAAATAAAGAAAAAATTATCTCTTCCTCACAGCCCTTTCAATCTTAATTTCTTCCTTCACAATCTTGTCAACTACCCTTTCAATGTGCATCTCTATCCTTGCAATCCTTCTCTCCATAAGAACTAGAATTCTTAAAGAATATACAATAGCAGCCAATGTGCCTATGATAATAGCAAGCGTAATTTCCTGAACTCCAAAAGCCATCAAATCACCTCTATTTTTGCTAATAGGCTATATTTATCGGCTTATTTAAATAGTTTTCGAAATAGAAGCTTTTGAAATGTCGAAAATATACCATTAGTCACTTGACGAATCCAAAGGATTCTCAAGTTCATCGAAAACCTATGGTTTTCGAGATTTGACTAATGGACGTAAGCCAATGTTCTTGCAAATTAGGTATATTTTCGAGCATGCTCAAAAACCACGCAAAAACATTTGCGATAGCAGCATGCCACTAGTCTATGACTGGTGGTTTTTGACAACTCAAAAAATACTAAACTTTATAAACAAAACTAGCCAATCTATAAGTATGAAAAATGTGCTTGTATTGACTACGACTTTTCCCAGATGGATTGATGACACAACGCCATCTTTTGTCTTTAAACTATCAAATTTATTGGCTAAAAAGTACAAAATAATAGTCTTAGCTCCGCATCACTTCAAAGCTGAAAAAAGGGAAAGATTGGGAGATTTAACAGTCCATAGATTTAGGTATTTTTTCCCTGAAAAATATCAGAAAATAGCCTATGGTACAGGAATATTAAAAAATGTTAAATCCAGCTTTTTGGCAAGAATCCAAATTCCTGGATTTTTAGCTTCTCAGATAAATAGTGCTAATAAGATTATAAAAAAAGAGAAGATAAATTTGTTGCATGCTCATTGGCTTATACCTCAAGGTCTTATCGGAATTATGCTTAAGAAGACATATAAGCTGCCACTTATAGTTACAATACATGGTAGTGACTTATTTCCTTTAAAAAGCAGATTCTTCAAAGCTTTGCAAAAAAATGTTGTTGAAAATGCTGATTTAATTACAGTCAACAGCGAAACTGCAAGCCAGGAACTTATTTCAAGATTTCCTAAAGTGAGAAATAAAGCTGTAATAATACCGATGGGCATCGATTTGCATGTATTCAAGCCAAAGAATGTAAAAAATAAATTTCCGGAATACAGAAATAATAAAATAATATTATTTGTTGGAAGATTAAATGAACAGAAAGGTATTGAATATTTGTTAATGGCGCTACAAAAAGTCATTTCCAAAATAAGTAATGCAAAACTGCTGATAATAGGGGAAGGAGAGTACAGAAAGTACCTTCAAAAAATTGTTGATGATTTAAAATTAAATAATGTTGAATTTTTAGGCCCAAAAGAACATAAAGAAATATCTGATTATTATAATCTTGCTGATGTTGTGGTATTGCCTTCTGTTGCATCAAAGCTTGGCACAGAATCTTTTGGCTTGGTGCTTGCAGAGGCAATGGCTTGTGGAACTTGCGTGATAGGATCTTCTAGCGGAGGTATAAAAGACATAATAAAAGATAATTCCAATGGCCTGATTTTTGAAGAAAAAAATTATAATCAATTATCGCAGAAAATAATTGAGATACTGACTAACAAAAAATTGAGGGATAGACTAAGCAGAAATGGGATAAGATATTCACGGCAAAATTATGACTGGAAAATTATTTCAAAAAAATTTCTGAAACTTTATGATAAACTGCTAAAATGAGATTCTATGATTTAAAGATCAAAGCGTATAGATTTGCTAACTCCAACCTAGGGAAATCAATATTAAGATTATTGTCAGGATTTGTTTATGTAAGTAATCTGGAAGGAAATAACACAAAAAATAAGCATCCATTTATTATTGCAATAACTATTGATACAGAATCTGGATATGTTGATAAAAATGACCATAGGGTTTGGCAAAAACAAAATCCAGAAGCTTATGTCGGATATTATAAAGGGATTGAAAACTGGAGAAAATTGCTGAAAAAGCATAATATAAAAGCCACATTTTTTCTTTCTACAAACTGCTTTAGCGCAAATGGAATTGAATTTGATGAAATAATCAAACAACTGAAATTATTGCTTGAAGAGGGACATGAGATTGGGCTGCATATGCACCCTGATAGTGACTTATCTTTGCAAAAGATTTTAGGCAAGAAATTCAATGCTACAAGCGCGAAATTCTATAGCAGAAAAGAAATTGATGAATTCATAAAAACTGGAAAACAATTAATTAAAAAACATCTAAATACCAATGCCACAAGCTTCAGATGGGGAAATTGGGCTTTGAATACAGACGCTGTAAAAGCATTGGGTAAGAATGGATTTAAGATTGATAGCTCAGCAACTCCAGGAATAAAAGGACATAAAAATGATGAAATGGCTTATGAATGGAGCAAAGCAAAGCAGCATTATCCATGGAAACTGAGTTTTAATGATTATCAAAATACAAAACATCAAAATTCTGATGTGCTTGAGATTCCAATTGCGACATTTAATTTTTTTTGGTTTAAGCTAAGAGCAGATCCTGCAAACTCTGTCTTATTACAAACTTGCTTTGATTACTATTACAAAAATGCTGACAGATCAAAAAAATCATTTGTTTTTGTGGTTATATCACATAGCATAGAATCAACGCATTTAGACAGCTCAAAGACAAGGGTAATCGATATAATGGAAGAATTTTTGAATTATGCCAAAAAATTTAGGGATATTAAATTTTCAACGTTGAATAAATCATATAAACATGATTAATTAGATTTTTTAGATTTTATTTTTAAGTTAGTGGATTTCTAGCAAAAATAAATTTATGCATAAATATTCATACTAAAACAGTAAATACAAAAATGCCAAACCCAATTTCAAGTATTCCAAAAATAATGTGTATTGCAGTTACAGTTATAAATCCAATGGAGTTTTTCTTTTGGTCATAATAACCAAATATAGTTTGCATTTTTCTTTTAGATATCCATTGCTTGGAAATATATATAGTGTAACCTCCTAATGCAATAAATCCTAAAGAAATCATCCAGCCAGCAATGTATTCCATTCCAATTGCAGCAAAAATAATGGCTGTTGTGGGATAGATTATATAGGTTGCAAGTATAATGTAGTCACTCTTACTTAATGGTATATCTTTAATCCCAATTTTCTTCAATTCGTACTCAAGATAATAACCAGCTATTATCGCCATAACAACTATGGCTACTCCAGAACCGATTAATACCTACATATCATCTAATTTAAGAATGGATTGCCGAAAAACAAATACTGCAAAAATCATAAGACTAAGCGTAGTGATTAAAATTGTTCTTTTAGTATCCATTTGAAGTTACTCCCTATATTTTCTTTGCCACAACAACATAATAAGTAGGCCATCTTTTTGTTCTGTCAAAAACGTCAAGAACACTAATCAGCTGCGCCAGAATATATGGAATGTAAAAAACAATGTAAGCCATTAATTGAATAAGCCATTTTACTGATTTAGGAGCCAGCAAAGGCAGGCCTTTTATCAGGGAATGGAGCATTACTGCTGGAATGTTGAAAAAGCCTCCAATTTCTCTAATTTTTTCAATTTTGAAATAATCCTGAAGAATTGTCTTTAATCCGTATTCAGTAAACCTATATTTATCGTCTGGAATGTCATGAATTGGGTAAAAAAACGGATTAACTATGACAAGCTTTCCATTTTTTTTAAGAAGGATGCCTATTCTTTCTATCACCTTAAATGGGTTTTTGAAATAGTATAAAGAATTCACAATTATAATCTTATCAAATGAATTTTTCTTGAATGGAAGAAAACCAGCATCGCCAACCAAATGGCTTTTGCCAGTTTTTTTGATGTCAAAATTTATTATAGTGCCTTTCATTATTTCCTGATAATTGGGATTTGAGCCGCTTCCAATGTCAAGAATTCTGCCATTTTCATTACTAAATGCACTGGCAATCTCTTTTTCAATCTGCCTTCTTAATATGAAAAATTCTCCTATCATTTTTGCAATATCCTGTCAAGGTCTTTTGCTATGTTATGCCATGAGTTCTTTAACTTAGCCCTATAATTTATTTTCCTTTTGCTTAACTGTATTTTTATTTTATCCATCATATCCTTCTTATCATTTTCTTTGCACAAGCTGCCCTTAAAATTTTTCAATAAGATGCCAACATCTCCAACATCAGTGGCAACAATAGGGGTATTGCAGGCCATATACTCCACAACCTTGTATGGAAAGCAATAATTTGTGAAGTCATTTGCAGGATTTGGCACAACAACAACATCAGCAGCATTGATTAATTTTACAACCTTGTCTTGAGTTAAAGAGCCAATGTAAATTATTCCTTCTTTTTTCAAGTCAATGTATTTAGCTTCATTTCGATAAAACCTTCCGGCTATTACCAAGATTAAATCTTTTATCTCTTTTCTTAAATCCTGAATTACATCAATAAGCAAATCAATTCCCTGCAACCTTTGGATAGAGCCTGCATAAGCAACAATTTTTGCATTTTTTGGAAGATTTAACGATTTTCTGCAGCTTAATTGATTCATTGGCTTAAATAATTTTGTATCAGCTCCGTTTTGTATTACAAAAACATCTTTGTTTCGTAAATTTTTTATTTTGTTTTTTAGGGAGTAACTGACTGCTGTTATAATGTCCGCATTTCTTATGACGAAATTGTCTATAAATCCAAAGAAAGGAATTTTGTAAGCGTCATAAGTCTCATAATTGTCGTGCAAATCATAGATGAATTTTACTTTATGCTTCTTTGCAAAAATGTAACCAATAATCCCCCATAAAGGATCGCTTGCTGAAATCAAAAAATCATATTTCTTATTTTTGAGCTGATTGTTTAAATTATTTAAAAAATTCAAGAAATGAAAAATCCCAAATGGCTTGATAATCACATTTATGCCATGAAGCGTTTTTTTCTTGTCTTCAAATTTCCTGTAGTCAGCGCATAAAAAATCAATATTATGATTGAATTTCTTAAGAGCAGCAAAAAGCCTTGTCTGCCTGCCAAAATCTTCATCGATTATGTCTCGATTTGCTGTGTACCTGCTTGTTAAGACTAGGATCTTCATATTATTTCCTGCTCATGTCAGCGATAAACCCGAAGATTATTATCTGCAGCCCTATGCTGAGAATCAATATGTCAAGCATCATCAAGCCAAGATGCCTGAAGACTCCGCTCCCAAATAACTGAAAATAAACAAGGTAAAGCCCCAGCACAAAACCCACAGACAAAATAATACCGCCTATAACACCAAAAAATTTCAATGGCTCAAAATCCCTGTAAATTCGTATAAGATCAATCCAAGCTCTTGTTGCATATCCAAAAGGGTTGCCTATGAGCCTGCTTTTGCCGTCTCTTTTTGCAAAATAAACAGGAACTTCCTTAATCTTGAATTTCTTTTTGACTGCCCTGATAATCTGCTCTTGTGTGTATGTATGGTTTGAGGTTATTGCCACTTTTTCTGCAACATCCCTTGTAAATGCCCTAAAGCCGGTTTGCGCATCGCTTATGGCAATTCCCGAAATCTGCGAAATAACTTTTGAGAATGCAAGATTGCCGAATCTTTTAATTAGCGGCATATGCTCTATTTTTCCTTTGAACCTGCTCCCAAGAACCAGGTCATAGCCGTTTTCAATCTCTTTGAGCAGCTTTGGTATTTCTTCAGCCTTGTATTGTGCGTCAGCATCTATGTGCACTATCACATCTGCTTTAAGCTCAGAGCATTTTTCTATCTCAGTCTTAAAGCACTCAGCAAGCCCATAATTTTTTGGATGTGAGTAGACTATTGCACCATTTTTTTTTGCAATTTCTGCTGTCTTGTCCTTGCTGCCGTCATCTACTACAAGAATTTTGTATTTGCTGCCATAATGCGACTTGCCAAGTGTTTTTTTAATTCTGCCTATCACATTGGCAATTGTTTTTTCTTCATTATAGGCAGGTATTGTCACTAGTATATTCATAGCCCTAAATAATGGCAATCTATTTAAATATGTATCTGGTTCTAAGAGGCAAATAATAGACGGGAAAATAGAAGATGGCAAATAAGTTTGAATTGTCAGTTATAATACCAGTATTTAATGAGCAGAAAAGGATAGTGCAATTTCTTAAAGACATGAGAGTTGCAGCTCAGAAAAACTGGGAAATAATTTTTGTGGATGACGGCTCAAAAGATGATTCTGCGAATATAATAAAAAACAGCGGCATAAGGAATTTGACTGTAGTGTCATACAGGAGCAACAAAGGCAAGGGATTTGCTGTAAAAAAAGGCGTTGATGCAGCAAGGGGCAAATATATCATATTTATAGATGCGGACGGCTCTGTTCATCCGTCTATGATAAATAAGATGCTGAAGTTTCTTAAGAGGCATGATTTTGTTGTGGGCAGCAGGACTCAGGAAGATTCCAAAGTTGAGCAGCCGATTTTCAGGGAATTTGTGGGGATTTGCTTCAATGTCTATTCAAACATACTTTTCGGGTTGTCGATAAAGGACAAATTGTGCGGCTTCAAAGGCTTCAAGTCAAACTTGGCAAAAGAGCTTTTTAGCAGCCTGAAATCAAACAGGTGGGTGTTTGACATTGAGATTTTCTTCAAGGCAAAGAAAAATAACATTCAGCCATTTGAGATTCCCATAAAATGGCAATACAAGGACAAAAGCAAAATGAAAATTTATGACCCATTGAAGATAGCTTTTGAGCTTGTAACTTTAAGATTAAAATTATACTCACGGACAAAAATAATTAGACAATTGTTGTCCGTTCGTAATACAAAGAAAACCTAAGGTTTTCGAGTGCTCGAAAATCTTTGATTTTCGACAAGCAAAAGACATAATTATGTCTAAAAACTTGTGTCTTTTGCTATAATGTAAAAATGAAAAATCATAATGAAAAATTTATTTTGGCAGCTGCTTTGATATTGGTATTCTCCTTGGGATTCTTCAGCATCCTTGATAAATCAATAACATGGGATGAGAAGTGCTACATAGGAGCTGGAAAATATATACTCAAGACAGGAAATTTGAAAACTAATGCAATCGGCTACCATCCTCCGCTTTCGTTTTACATAAACAGCATATTTCTGCTTCCTTTTAAGTTTGGAGACAATGTTTATTCAACCAACGATTGCTGGAATACGGGATATAACATGGTTTATCATTCAGGATACAGTCCAAAGCTGGTGCTGGCATTGGCGAGGATGCCGTTTATTATAATGTCCATGATTCTTGCCTTGTATGTTTTTTTCTGGGCAAAAAACCTTTATGGAATAAAAGGAGGGTATGTTGCGCTGACTCTGTACACATTCAGCACCTCAATCATCTCATTTTCAAACTTGGCGC
>Ga0213870_1001226_pt1 | contig 11654 bp, 12 predicted proteins | sample WICALVC2017_Meta_FD_160119 | JGI IMG/M metagenome (GOLD analysis project Ga0213870, IMG submission 160119) | Freshwater microbial communities from subterranean cave lake in Wind Cave National Park, South Dakota, United States - WICALVC2017 | ecosystem: Environmental > Aquatic > Deep subsurface >... | reverse complement strand
CTTAATCACAGTAATTTATCTACCACTTTGCCTTAGCCCTGGTTATCTGTTGAAAATAGAGGCACACTCGCCACACCGCTTTTGCCGGAGTTGGTCATTCCTCTCTCCGAGATATTTGGCTGACATTTTGTGTATCTGTTGCATTCAAGATCTTCATGGCCTCGGCATATTCCTTGGCGTGACCTTTTGATTCAAGACCCGACATGAGACTATAGATGCAGGGGACGACATACAGCGTCAAAATGGTAGAGACAGACATACCCCAGATGATCACAGTGGCCATGGGCGCCCTTTGCTCCGCACCCGGCCCCAGATGGAGCATAGCAGGCAGAACACCTGCGATGATGGCAACGGTTGTCATGAGAATAGGCCGAAGACGCGTAGGACAGGCGGACATCAGCGCATGCCGCACCGAAAGACCCGCCTCCCTTTTCTGATTGGTAAAATCGACCAACAAAATGGAATTTTTCTTGACAATGCCCATCAAAAGCAGAAGACCAATCATTGATAGGATGTTGAGCGATTGATCCATCACCAGCAGTCCCATAAACGCCCCCGTAGCTGCAAATGGCAGCGCCAACAAAATAGTAAAAGGATGGATAAAACTGTTGAACTGTGCACCCAGAATCATGTATGCAATGGCGATCCCAAGCAGTAGGGCAAACACCAACCCTTGGAATGATTCCTTGAAATTTTGGGAACTTCCAGACAGCGCCAAATCATACCCCGCAGGCAACAGCTCACGCGCAATTTTCTCTGTGGTCTCAAGTGCTTTAGCCTGTGATTTTCCCGGCGCAACATTGCCAAAAACATGTACAGCGCGCCGTCGGTTCTCACGCGCAATCACCAACGGCTGAGGTGCTTCGATGACATTCGTTACCTCAGACAGTCGGACAATATGTCCCCGTTGATTACGTACCCCGATACGAGAAATATCTTCAGGCCTCTGCCTATGCGCATCGGTGAGGCTGACCCGTATGTCGTAGCGGCGTCCATCCTTCGTAAATTTGGCGACCCGAGTTCCACCTAACGTCGCCTGAATCGTTCGCGCAATAGCATCAGTCGTCACCCCCTGATCTGAGGCTTTCTCTCGGTCTGGAACAACATGCACCTCGGGGAAATCTGCTTGAAAGTCTGTGTCTAAGTCTGTCGTCAGTCCCGTGGCCGTAAGTTTCGTCATCAGGACTTCTGCATACGCACCGAGCTTTTTCCACTCTGGCCCGCGAATAGAAATGTCCACCGGAAAATCCCGTGCGCCCGCGCCAGCCGCGCCTGCAAGCTCTTGTATCGTAGCACGCATCACGCCGGGAATAGCGTTAAATTTTTCGCGGCAAAGGGCCATGAACTCCCTCTGTGTAAGCGGCTTGCCCGTCTTCATATCCACAGGCCGCACATTTGGTTTTTTCAATGTCGTAAACAAGATACCCGTGTTCACATCGCCACCGCCAAAACCGCCGACAGCAGCGAAATAGACGTTTAGCTCTGGCCGTAACAAAAGAAACGCTTCAGCCTGACGTATCACGTTATTTGTAAACGCCAGAGAGGATCCCGGCGGGGTCTGAATCCGTACCAGAAATCGGCTGATGTCCTGATGCGGAACCATCTCCTTGCGCAAACGCGGCAGAAGCGTGAGGGAGATGACAAAGATCACCACTGAAAAAAATACCACCCACCACCGATAATTGAGCGCGACCGACAGACTGTTGCTATAAGCGTGACGAAGGCCATTCATGAGGTGATCCATCACCTTGCCAATACGCGTGGTGTGCCCCACTCGCAACATTTGGCTGCATCGGGACGGGGTGAGTGTTATCGCTTCCAAAAGAGAAAAAGCCACGGCGGCGGATACCGTAATCCCAAACTTAAAGAAAAACTTTCCGATCATCCCCTTCATAAAGGCAACAGGCAGGAAGATCGCAATCACAGCGGCAGAAATAGTCATGACCGGAAAGGTGATTTCTCTGGCACCCACAATCGCCGCAAGAACGCGGGGCTTCCCTTCCTCATGGTGCCGGGTAATATTTTCTAGCACGACAATGGCATCGTCCACCACAATGCCAACGACAATGGACAGGCCCAAAAGCGTGATGAGGTTCAACGTAAACCCCATGAAATAGGCAACGATAAAAGCGCCGCCGAGGGCCGTCGGTATGGACAGAACAACGTTGACCGTAGCGCTTAACGACCCTAAAAAAAACCAACAAACAAGCCCCGTAAATAGGACGGAGAGGATCAATGTCATCTCCAGCTCGTTGACATTTTCTTTGATCTGCTCTGTCCCATCGAAGGTGACGGTCAGCCCCATTCCTTCAGGCAAAGTAGGTGCCAATAGCCTCACCTTCTCTTTGACCCGATTTGCAACCTCCACGGAATTGGTTCCGCGCTGTTTCCTGATCCCCAGACCAACAGAGGTCTTCCCCATCACCCGCGATATCCTTCGGACATCTTCCAAACCGTCTTCAATATCGGCCACATCTTTTAGCTTTATCCTCTGCCAGAGGGAGCCTTCGCGCACGCGATAGGGGATGGCAATCTGGCCAAATGATTCAATACTTTTGGCTTCGCCAAGGACGCGCACATTCCTTTCCTCCTTTCCTTGCAAGAGACGCCCAGCAGGAAGCTCGACATGCTGTGATGAAATCGCCGCGACCACATCTTCGGCGGTCAGTTGCAGGGTGTCTAATTTTTCTGGATTGAGCCAGACACGCACATTTGGCTCTGAATAACCGCCTAGAAAGACGTCACCCACACCGGGTACCGTTGAGAACTGGTCTTTAAGCACATTCCGCACATACTCAGATATCTCCCGAAGTTTTCTGTCACCCGATACGCCAATCCAAATAATCGGCTGGTCTTCTGGGTTCACTTTGGATAAGACTGGCGGACCCATTTCCCTTGGTAGCCGCTGTTGGGCCTGTGCAATTTTGGTTTGCATCTCCTGTACTGCGACATCAATATCAACATTAAGCTCAAATTCCGCCGTGACATTGGCCCGGCCAAAACGGGAGGAGGAGGTCACCTTCTTGATCCCTGACACCGTCATGAGAGATTCTTCGACAATATCAACGACATCAGATTCCATCACTTCTGGGGCAGCGCCTTCCCAGTTTAGGGCAATGTTGACAACAGGAAAGTCGATGTCTGGTGTTTGGGAGATGCCCAGACGTAAGAAGCCAATGCCACCAAAAATCAGGAGGGCAGACATCAGCATCCAGGCGAAGACCGGTTTTTTGATGGAAAGATCAGAGAGGGTCATTTTAATGCCTCCTCTGCAGACGCGCCTGCAATGAGTTCTAAGTTTAGTCCGGACAAACGGAACTGAAGCCGAAAATGGGTCAATGCGTGTTCAGCCTGATTCAGGCGATTGAGGGCCTCCAACACCTCTAAACTTGTGACCAGCCCTTTTTTTTCGTCTTGCGATTGAAGCTCATAATCCTGTCGGGCCAATGACACCCCCTCCTCCGCAAGCGTCATTTTTTTTCGATTTGTGAATAGATCTTTGTAGGCGTTGCGCACCTCTAGCTCGGCCTGACGACGTACCGCCTGTAAATCCTGTGCCCGCTGATGCACCAACGACTTCTCACCGGCGATTGCATAATGATTCGCGCCCCAAGAATAAAGCGGAATCTGGAGGGTAAGGGAAGCGTCCCAATCAATTGGTTCCCGGGAACCCTCGCGATGTGTATAATAGTTTACGCCAATGTCTAAACTTGTAAAATCCTTTGAGCGCGCGATCTTTAACGCGCCTTGTGCCGTTTCTAAAGCCGCTCGTCTGGCCTGTATATCGGGACGAGACTCCGCCTGTTTTATGTAATACTCCAGTCTAAAATCACGCACGTTTACACGGATAGGTCCGGCTAAACGCGCATGCGTCCGATCTGACATGAGAAATCCCAAAAGGTCTCTCTGCACAGCAACCAACCGCAAGGCCTCCTGCTCTTCTACGCTTAATACCGTCAATTGAAATTGCGCGCCCAGAGGGTCGGTTGCGCGGGAACGCCCGACCCTGGCGCGTTCGCTCAACACCTCTAATCGTTTTCGGGTGAGGTCAATCAGTTGACGGGTCGTAGCCAAATTCTCCTCGGCCTCCAATATCCCGTAGTAGGCAATGGCCACGCTAGATAGAAGTGTCTGATCCACCTGTTGTTTCTCATAACGCCGCTGATTGATGAACGATTTCCCTGCACGGAGTGCCGCCCATTCCTTGTAGAAGGTCAAGCCGGTCTTCTTAAACTGAAATACCCCTTCTGATTGAGGGCTTTGCGTGAATATCCCAAGCCCCTCCGATTGCGTCAGCCCAGACTGATCCTGCCAAAGTGTGCTGTATCGATAGGAAAATGAAGGCAGCGCTGCGCTGAATGTTTCTTGGTATAATGCTTCTGCTTGGAGAATCGCCTGCTCACCCATCATTACGCGCTCACTCTGGGCCAGCGCCTTTTGATAAGCCTCTTTGAGCGTCAGGATTTTGCGCGAGGAAACCGCATCCTCTGCCATTGCATCGTAGACTGGCAGTATTAATAAAGCAAGAAGAATGATAAAACGTTTCATCAGTATCCTTTATTTCTAAACATAAAGCAAAAAATGTGCCATAAACTTGGTAAATATGAGGTGAAGGTTAAATTATACTCTTTTTCGAAAAAATGGCATCACCCATAGCCTTTTTATTTTTCAAATTTGACTTAGCTACGTCTTTTTTGCTACCTTGACTCCTATTTTTTATGGATACAGTAGGGGAATGAAGTCGTTTTTACGGAGTGCCGTTTTATCATTATTGCTTCTGCTCGCAGTGGGTCTACCCCATTTTGCCTTTGCGGAAGCCCCTTTTCTCGTAACGCAATCGGCTGTTCCAATTGATAAGGAATCGTATCAGGTAGAGGGGGGACTTACATTTGAAAAAGCGAGCACACAGCTCACAAGTTTATCCACATCTTTGAGATATGGCCTTATCAACAATCTGGAGATAGCGGCAACGCTTCCTTATCTCTTCGCGAATAATGACAGCACATCGCGTCATCAATTTGGAGACATTTTCTTAGCGGCCAAGGTTCGTTTCATAAAAGGAAGGGAAGCAAATCCTTTGTCCATAGGGGGTACCATTCAGGTGAAGGTTCCTTTTGGAACCAGAAACAGTTTGGTGGGAGTAACCCGTGAGGCCGATGTTGGCTTTTCTATATTAGCAACCAAAGAGCTTCCTCCCTATCAAGCCCATCTAAACGCTGGCTACACCTTTGTTGGAAATCCCGCTGGAGAAAATCTTCCTGATCGGCTTGATTATTCATTTGGAGTAGAAAAAGAAGATTTTCGACCCAATGTCGGATTGATGGGGGAATTTTTTGGAACCTCTAATCCGTTCGGTTCATCTCGTGAACAGTTCTCTGGTGCGGTAGGCGCCTCAACTTTTGTCAGAACCGACATCAAGCTCGACGGTGTTTTTGGCCTCGGATTATCCAAACAAGCCCCAGACTACCTCTTAAGCCTAAGAGGCAGTTATTTTTTTAGATAACGCTATCGCAGAATTTGGGTTATTTACAGATCAGGACGATATCCATGGTCAATAGGGAGATTCGCCTGATGAGCGGCCTGCACAGCTAGGGCATCACATCGTTCATTTTCAGGATCGCCCGAATGCCCTTTTACCCATCTAAACTCTACGTTAAAGTTCTCACATAGAGAGAGCAGATGTTCCCACAGGTCGGGATTGACGGCCTTTTCTTTTTTATTCCGTTTCCAGCCATTCTCACGCCAACGCACTGCCCAGCCTTGACTCATGCCGTCAACAACATACTTTGAGTCGCTGTAAAGCAGAACGTGACAATTCCCCTTAAGTGCTTTGAGGCCCATGATGGCGGCCATTAACTCCATCCGATTATTGGTTGTCAGGAGATAGCCACCACTGACTTCTTTTCGGTGATCCCCGTATAATAGTACCGTTCCAAACCCCCCCGGACCGGGATTGCCAATACATGCGCCATCTGTATATATTATAACTAATTTGGAATCCTTCATGGAATTGTCAGAGGGAGAGGCGACTGATTTCTTTACAGCAAGTTAAACGCCATACGGGGTGGGGATTCGACCGACCTTAAGTACCCCATTAAAATATCTCTTCTGGCTACAATTCCAACTAAGACTCCATTTTTATTGATAACGGGAACACGGATAAGGTGTTTTGACTGAATAATCGATATCGCCTCCTGAACAGAAACATCTTCTGAAACGCCAATGGGATCTTTTGTCATAATTTCTTTAGCAGTGATTTTATTCAAATCCTTCCCTGCTTGAATCGCATTCAAAATATCATACTCACTGACAATCCCCACAACAATGTCACCCTCTTTTGTAATCGGAACCGATCCAAATCCACCCATTGTTATGGCGGAAAGGAGATCAACCACAGGGGCATCCTCCGAAAAATAGTAGACCTCCGACTGCATCACATGACCCGCAGTCATTTTTGTAAAATCCTCTCCACCCAACATAAAATCAACGCGTCTACTCATAAGCATCTCCTTAATTCTAACTCCCCCTATCCCCCTCTTTATTTAATTCCGATATTGTGAAAATGGATCATGACCGGCCAGTTTTGGCAGGTACGCTCTTGGAATTCCATCCACTTTCGGGTCTCGAAGCGACATCACAAATACAGTCAACGCTGTTGCCTCATCATCAGAAAGCCCCCAGTTTGGCATAATCGTGGGAGGAACGCGATCTTTTGGATCTTTTGCATTCATTGTTCCGGGAACAATTTTTTGCGGGTCTTTAAAATGTTCAAATTCCCATTGTTGAAAGGTATGGTCGTGCGACTTGATCTTTGAAAAATCGTGCACCAGATAAAAAGCAAGCTCTGTCTTACTGCCAACCCCTGAAAGCTCAGGCGCCAATGTCGAGACAGTTCCTAACTGCCGAATGCTATGACACGCCCCACAACCCAATTCCCTCGCCAAAGAAATCCCTTTCATCAATTGAGGCGCTTCCGGCCAATGGACGGACTCCGCATAGAGATCGTAATGGCACTTTGTACAAGAGCTTTGAACAGCAGGCGCCGTCCGAAGCTGGCGATCCAGATGATGTACGACACCATGGGTTCTCTCTACTGTAACCGCCTGACCATCTCCTTCATGACAAACTGTGCAACCGACTTTCTCAAATGGATGTTTTGACATATATCCCAATAGGGCTGGATGTGTTTTGTACGGTTGCGGTTCATTTTCAAAAGCGGGATTCCCAATGCCGGCATGACAGGTCGTGCAACGATCAGCACGATTCAAACTGCCATTCCATATCTGTTCAACACGCAACGGTTTGTTTGCAATACTTGGATCATTTACAATTTTCGATAATTTTTTATTATAAGCAGATTGATACTCCTTCCACTCTGGATTGATATCTCGATAAGCAAAGATACCTATCATAAAGAGGACAGCAAAACTTAATATTACGAATAAGAAATTCTTTAACATAATTTCTCGTAGGGGCAGGTTTAAAACCCGCCCCTACTTCTTTTCTCTTTTAAACGAATTTTCCAGCCACAGGGTCATGCCAACAAAACCAACCGTAATCAAGGCTGTCCCTACAATTAAAAATATCGTAATCCCTAACCGGTACGGATAACCCCAAATTTCATCCATATAATCCCACCCCCACCTAACCTCCCCCTGAAGGGGAGGAAAAATTAAATCTTAAACCACGGCGTAACCAACAAATACTTGATATTAAAAGTCAGCCGTAAAAGCATTTTCAGCGGGACACCGCACATCGAAAGAAAGAAAAACATCATTACATTATATCTAATGATTCCCAACCTATTGAAAAAATTTCTGAAAAGCAAAAATGGGATTGTAAAACCAACCACATAATAACCAGCAAAGAGAATAACCGTAATGATATTAGACACAGTCGGCGCGTACCGCCCTAACGTGATAATGGGCGTTTCTGGAAGACCAAACATATTCTGGATGATTAACTCCAGATCAACCAGTTTCACTGCGGTAACAGACATGTGGACATGCCAGTCACTCCAAGGCCAATACCATGACCAATCTAATCCCCGAGTCCAAACGCCCACTACAATAAGAATGTACCAGAGTGCTAAACCAAATGAGAATCCAATGACAGAGAATTTGCGTTCTGAAAAGGTGTAATACCCCTTTCCATTCGGATTCGGATCAACATAAGGAATGATAATGAGGCCGATAATAATCATCGTGGGCAACACCACACCCGCAAGCCACGGATCAAAATAAACCAGCAATTCCTGCAGACCGAGGAAGTACCAAGGAGCCTTCGTGGGGTTGGGCGTTGTGTCCGCGCTTGCTAACTCTTCCAGAGGAGCGGGGGAAACAAGGGAGAGAAACAAAAGAACAGCCGTCGCAAATAACATGCAAATTAACTCAATGTAGACAAGATTGGGCCAAGTCAGAACCGTATCTTCAGGAGAACGCGTTTTTTCTGCTTCGTTTTTAATGAGCGCTGAAATATCCATTTTTTATAGTGGTCCTGAGAAACCGTCTTTTCGAATCCGCCAAAAATGAACGGCCATTAAAACTGCCGAGACGAGCGGCAAAGCCAAACAATGCAAAACATAAAAACGAAGAAGGGCCGATTGCCCTACAACCGTTCCCCCCAAAAGAACAAACCGGACATCATTTTCTGGCGTCATACCAATCTCCGGCCCAAAAGGCCCAGCATTTCCTAACAGCGGCGTTGCCTCTGCCATCTTGCTTCCGACTGTAACCGCCCAAAGTGCCAACTGATCCCACGGAAGCAAATACCCAGTCCAACTCAACACCAACGTCAGCACCAACAAAATCACGCCGACGACCCAGTTAAATTCTCTTGGTGGTTTATAGGATCCGGTCATAAAAACACGGGTCATGTGCAACCAAACGGATAAAACCATTGCATGAGCCGACCACCGATGCATATTTCTAAAAAGAGAACCAAAATAAATAACCGTTCCCAAGTCCTTAATATCGTTATAGGCACGGCGCGTATCGGGAACATAATAGAACATGAGAAAAACACCTGTTATGGCAAGCAAAATAAAAAAGAAAAAGGTAAGGCCGCCAAGACACCACGTGAATCGAATTTTAAGTGCTCCACGCCGCACACGGACAGGATGCAGATGCAAAATAACACTGCTAAACATGACCAAGGCGCGATTCGCATCAGTAGTCGGGAATCCATGCCGAAAAATAGACCGATATACCTGATTGTCTGTAATCAGAGAGACAATTTTTGCAATCATTTCTTTCATAGTTGCCTTATTATACCTTTAAGAAAAATGGAGAGACTTCTCGAAGCGACGTTTCAACGATGAGTCCTTCATCTGTCCCCTTCGGGTCTGGATCTTGTCTTTGATTAAAATTCACAATAATCTGTCCGTCTACAGCATCAAGAGAAACCCCAGACCGCCATAACGTCCGCGGTGCCGGCCCGCCCCGGACATTACCATTGATATCATAAATAGAGCCATGACAGGGGCATCGAAACCGTTGTTGATCTGGAAACCAGTTTGGGGTACAACCCAAGTGGCGACATATTCCAACCAAAACATACATGCCGCGTTCATTTCGAACTACCCAAACCTGCCGTTCCTTCATCAAACGGGTATCCACCCCAACACCATAATCAGCAGGCTTCCCAATTTTAAAGATAGAAGAAGGCTCATACAGTACATTAGGAATGAGATATTTAAGGGTGCCCACGCCGACCCCGCCAAGGGAGGCCGCAATGCCACCCCAACCCGCGCATTGGCCAACAAGCGTCAAAAACTTTCTGCGACTTAATTCCTGTTCTTTTACTTTTGGATCGTCTGCCATATCAACACTACTTCTTACGTTTTTCTTTTTTTAAAGACTGCTTCTTCTTTTTTATGATAGAAAAGTAGATTGCCATACAGAGCAATAATACCCCCCCGCCTCCTAATACATAATAGAGAAGAGGTTGCTCTTTCTCCTTCGCCCCAAAATCGACCTGACTCTTTCTGTCTGCAAACTTATCCTTCGGGTCAAATACCGTTACAATCGTCTTGATCTCTGACCCAACGGTGACGATCATCTCGTCCCCTAAATTCCCATCGTGTAAATGAAATAAACTCTCGTAATATCCAGACGGATTCGTCTTCGTCTGCTGTTTCTGCCCACCCTTATGTTCAATCGTTACAGGAATATCAGCCTTCGCATCACCCTGCTCATTCCGAACATAACCCAATATGGTATAGCGATGATCCATTTCGTGCATCGCAAAAACAGCATTGCCAAAACCGATAAAAATGAGTAAAAATAGAACGGTTTTCATCCAATGGGCTTGCGCCCTTATGCACCCTTATCCTTTCCTTCTGGAGGCCCTTCTGGAGCCGCTTTTAATGTTTTTAAATAAAGTGTAATCGCCAAGGCGTCTTGATCTCTCAACTGAAAATTAGGCATCTTTGTGTCCGGCTTAATCGCCTGTGGATTTTTAATCCAATTAAAGATATACGCCTCCCTTAATCGGAACCCAACACGAGACAAAGAAGGCCCTACCTTTCCCCCAACCCCACCAATCGCATGACAGCCATTACAGCCGTACTTCTTTTCAAATAAACGCTCACCGGTCTGAATCAATTTCGCTTTCACCGCTTCTGGATCAACTGGCGTACCGTCGTCTGCAACCTCTGCTGGAATCTCAATCGTCTTTTTTCGAGAGTACGGAAATTTTTGACGTTCCATTTTTGCGGTTGCCGGAACAACCACTTTCGGCTTGTCATGCTTGTGAAGCGTTCTCATATAGGCCACTAATGACCAGATCTCTTTTTCAGACAACACCCCACCCCAAGGCGGCATGTTCGGTGATTTACCAATTGCCCTTCCACCCATTGCAACCGCTTCATAGAGTTCTTCATTGGTACGGCCCGCCATGTACGGCTCACCGCCATCGGTATGATCCCTCGGTTTTGGGTCTACATTGACGGCATTAAAACCATCCCCATTCCCTTTTTCCCCATGGCAATGGGTGCAATAATAGCCATACGTCTTTTTTCCTTCCGCTACTAACGGGTCTTTAAAAAGAGTACAGGAAGCCATCCCCCCGACGAGAGTCATCCCAACAATAATGCTAAGAACTAAACCTCTATTCACTTATATACCTGCTTCTATACTTTTTTGGACTTCACTTTTTTAATCACAAAAAACTCTAACCCAACAACGAGCAGTATCATGCCAAGGGTATAGGCATACGCCTCTTTCGGAACCTCTTTCTCAAGAACCATAAAGTACCATGACGAGATCGACATCTGCGTCCCCACCTCTCCATTGCCCCCATCCCAAGCATGAAACGCAACAGGAATCGCTTTTCCAGCCTCAATAGACGTTACAGACGCTGGATCTTCAGAAACAAGCGGTCTTTTAATAACCGTCTTCCACTGACCATCTTTAAAAACCCCTTTGCCCATTGCACTTTGTATTTTAGTGGCCTCTGGGGCTTTTTTATGACCCTTCGAAATCAACATCTCAACAGGACTCTTTTTTGCGGGATCCTCATTCCAATCCGCCTTCCATTGCCAAAGATTGACTGGCTTGTCTTGATTGCCTGCCACAAAATGCGGCAACTCTGGACTATTTGGAATCTTCACCGCCATCTGTATAGCAACCGCATCTCGATATCCCGTGGAACGA
>Ga0213870_1001225_pt1 | contig 11665 bp, 11 predicted proteins | sample WICALVC2017_Meta_FD_160119 | JGI IMG/M metagenome (GOLD analysis project Ga0213870, IMG submission 160119) | Freshwater microbial communities from subterranean cave lake in Wind Cave National Park, South Dakota, United States - WICALVC2017 | ecosystem: Environmental > Aquatic > Deep subsurface >... | reverse complement strand
GCCCAATAATTATTTAGCTTCCGACCCCTGGGGTTGACGCACGAACATTTAATAAATTCCTTAGGTTTGAACCTAATCAACCTTAGGTTTGAACCTAATCAACACCCGGTGTTGTTTAGCTTTGAACATCGGGATTAAGCGCTCACTCCCCTCAAGATTTAGACCTTAGTCTTTTTGCCAAGGCAAACGTGCATTTGGTTTTGAGAATAACCAAGCATCAGACAAAGCCATAAAGAGTGCTCCAACCAAAAAACTCCATGCAAAGGAGTCAAGTTTCGTAAGATCACCGAGATGTCCGCCTGACATTTGTAAAAATAAAAGTCCCAAATAAATGTTGACAAATGACCAAACAACATTAAGCCAAGCGGGAGAAACTCTTTTGAACGGAGTCATATGGGATTGTCCGGCAATTCCTTTTACAAGATGTGGAATACTGTTTGCCAAAAACATCCCTGCTAAGAAAGGATATAAAAGGTTCATTATTCACCTCCTTTCGCTACATCCAGCATATTAGATACGAAGAGGATTGTCAAATTTACCTAAGGACTATAAATGCGGTAACTCCTAGAGAAGTCAGCATAGCAGCGGTCGAAAGTGCGGCAGTTCTTATTTTGGGATCTTTATAATGCTCAAAGGTATTGATAACTTGTTGGCCTGCTATCAGAAAGGTAGAGGCAAGAAGTAAGGAAGAAGGAATATGCCTGTCAATAGGCACAAATGAATCTATTAATCCGCTCGAGGCACTTGCTGCCATAGCAAGTGGGCCAGCAATTCTTAAGGCTCGCAATACAGCTTCATCATGTCTTTTTCCCAAATAATATGCGCTAACCGACATTCCAATCGCCATTCCTAATGCGCCAGCAAGTCCTGCCCTTGCATAATTATTGTCAAGAAAATCAGCAAACTGTTCATTCTTGTCTTGCACAATCAACGTGATTGGGGTAGGAGAAGCAATTTCTTGAAATTTTTCCGGCGAAGCATTAGCAGAGTCGCTTGCGCAAGATATCATAGCAAAAGATATTCCACTTGCTAAGGCAATACGTGCAGTATTAATAAGCGTTTTCTTTCTTACAGAATTTTTGCTCGGAAGTTGTAAAATTTCTCTGGACATGATAATCTATTATAGATTATTGCTATAGGCTTTTCAACTTTTTTATTATTGATACTATGGCTGCAGAATTACAAGATAGCATCATATGCCCAAACGAGAATCCTAAGTTTCCTGAATATAAGGGATTTACTGTAAATTTTGAAGATATAGATATTCAGTGGGACAAAGGAAAATGGGAATTTCAGCACCCAGCTGTTGGTAGAGTCGTTAAGTCGACATATCCTCTTTTAAATCCTTTGTACTGGAATGAAATAAGTCACAGACTTAATAAAGGAGAAACTGCTGCTGTTTTTATGTTGGGAAATTTTGGTGTGGTTAAAAAACTTGAATCGCCTGAATGGGAAAATGCAAAACAAAAGGAGGGTTCGGCTGATGCTCTTTTTGATAAAGTTAAAAAAAGACCTAGAGAGCAAAATTTTGTAGCTTTGGCTCACCCAGAAGACATGATTGACATAATTGATTTGGATAGAGTTGTTGACAAAAGATTTAGAAGTCAGTTAAGATTTCCTGGTGGAAGAGAACGATTATATCCTGGACCCCTTCACATAATTCTTCCTGTTAGAGATAAAGGTTTTGTAAATAAGGCACTTATAAGAGAAGAAGATAAGACAATAGCAGTTTTCTGGGCAAATCATTTTGGTTTTGAAGGTTTGGTTCACGCATCTCGCAGAAAGATTAAGCATGGCATATTAGGAGGTGGTTCGCTTAATATTCACGGAAAAGAACCTTGCTACACAAAGGAAGAATTGTATCACGAAATGGGAAATCAACCGGATTGGCTTGAAGAAATAGACTTTATCGTATTTGATGATATTGCGGAAGCGGGCAACATTGGCAGATCACATACTATGATACGCTTTTTGGGGCAAGAGCCAGAATTAGTAAGAATAGGGTCATTGAGTAAAGAAAAAATTGAACAAAAGACTGGTCATAAATTAACAGTTCTTCCAAATATTAAATATGCTTCAAGCACAACTGTTTATTCAGATGAGGCAAACGTTTTAGCTAACAGAAAAGTAGAAGAAGTGTTGTTCAGAATAAAAAGATTTGAAAACAAGTTTAGGACTCATTCAAGTCATTCGGGCCGCAAATAAACCCTGCAATAGAGCTGGCTGCAACAACTGCTGGACTTGCAAGATAAGTTTGTCCTTTTCCGGTTCTTCCAGGAAAGTTTCTATTGGTTGCAAATATACCAATTTCTCCTTCTTCTGTTGACCCAGGCCCTGCATTCATGCATGCTCCACAGCCAATTGGGAGAAGACTTGCTCCTGCATCAACGATATCTTTTATATAGCCTTTATTTTTTGCTTCATCAAGATTACCTAAAGAACTTGCTTGAACAAAAAGTTTTACTCCATCTGCTATCTTTTTTCCTTTTAAAACTTCTGCAGCTTGTTTTAAATCTTCAACTGTTCCATGAGTGCATGATCCCAGATATGCTTTTTGTATTTTAATGTTTTGTTTTTTAATTTCAGATAAGGGTTTTCCGTTTTGGGTATCGCCAGGTTCTGCAACTGTCGGTTCTACTTTGGAAAGATCAATAATACTCCTATAAGAATATTCTGCGTTTGCATCTGGCATTATCATAAGAGAACGAATTTCTTCTTCACTTAAATTTCTATGTTTTTTTAAATATTCTACAATCTGTTCATTTGGTTCCACAATTCCAGTATATCCAAGAAATTCAACGGACATGTTGGTTAGTTTTATCTGTTCATCAAAGGGGATATTTTCTAATGCTTCTCCTCCAAATTCAAAAACTCTGCCACTACCTACTTTTCCGTCCTTGAATTCTGGCATAGCTCCTAGTTTTAACATAAAATCTTTCATAAAAATTCCTTTTGGAAGTGCGCCTTTAAGATCAATTCTTAAAGTTTCTGGAACTGTGGCAATCATCCTGTCATAAGCTATTGCTCCTGCAAGTTTTAATGCTCCTTCACCAATTGCGAGGTTGTTTAAAACGCCGAGAGTGCAAGTATGAGAATCATTTCCCAAGATTAAGTTTCCTGGCAGGGCATGGTCCTCAATCATCTTGGTGTGGCAGATTGCAGGAGCGCCATTTTTAGATAACTCATAGACGGTAATACCTAGAGATTTTCCCCAGGCTGATTGCTCATTTCTTTGGGTCGTTGATGCTTCTTCTTGTAATAATGCAGTATGATCATTGTGAAGCGTTACTTTTTCTTTATGCTTGACAGGGATTTTACTTCCGAATTCTTCTCTTAATGCTGCTCTAACTACTGGAGTTTGTAGTTCGTAACCATAATACTTATCAGGAACTAAAACACATTCGATACCTGGCTTGATAAATTGAACACCTACGCTTCCGTCAGGTTTTATAGTATGTGATGCAAAAATTTTCTCAGACATTGTCATGGGGCGCTCAGGTACATTTATTGTGGGAACTCTTGTTTTTCCTTTTTCTAGGGCATCAAAATATTTTAAAAGACCTTTCTGTTTTACAACCTCTTGAGATATTGGAGATAGATCATCCAGGATGTCTTCAAACTCAATTGATCTTTGAGAAAGAAATGTAGATGCTTTTGATGTTGAATCAATAACATTAACACCAAGATCAACACAGTTGCCTTTAAAAATTCTCTGAGCTTGCGCAACAACAGTTTCAATTCCTGCTTCCTGTAATGCTAAAGGAGCATGAATTCGGGATGAGCCTTTTGCAAAAGAAGAACCTGCAACAAGAACCTGGAAATTACCAGTAGTTACTTCTCCAGGTTTAATTATTCCACCCCTAAGTCCTGTGAGTGCATTTTCCCCAAGATGTCCTTTTTCTTTTCCCGTGTAAGAAAGACAAGCTTTGTTTGGAATAATTTCATCAGTTGAAATATCTGTTAGTAACTCATCTGGAGAAACATTAGGTAAATCTTTACCTTCTAGTTGTTGTCTAATAAGAGAAGGATCTTTTGTGAGATAAAGAACTCTTCCAGTGATGCGAAATTCTTTTTCTGGTTGTGAACTGAGCCTTTCGCTCATAATTGCAAGTCTTATTATATAGAATATTATGGATTTTTCAATGTTGCATTTCTTGACCGATTTATTTATCCTATAATGGTGAGTATAGAAAAAGGCATTTATAATTGGGAAAAACATGATGGACCCGATAAGCCTATACGTAGGTTAAAATCTTGTATTGAGATAGACGATGAAACATGGAGAGATGGCATGCAAGGAACTCAAGTTGTTCATCACCCAACTACCGAGCAAAAAATGCATTATATTAAAACAGCAGCAGAGCTTGGATATGTAGACCATTTTGATATAGGTTTTCCTGCAAGCGGATCATTGCAAAGGGATGAGATCGTTCATCTTATTGAAGCTTCGAAAAAGACTAATCTTACTTTTAGCGCAGCCGGACGAGGAGCAGCAGTTGACGATGTAAAAGCAATAATAGAAGTTGCGCAAAGAAGCGGAAAGGAAGTTGAGGCAGACCTTTTTTTAGATGCTAGTAGTCTTCGTAGTAATATTGAGCAATGGGATAGGAACGAAAAATTAAGACAACTGAGAAGAAATATAGTATTTGCAAAAAGGGAAGGATTGCCTGTAATGTTTGTTCCAGAGAGGGCAAGCGCCACATCACCCCAGGAGTTGCTTGAGGTTTGTGTAATGGCGGCAGATGAAGGAGTCGACAGAATTGCCATAGCCGACACGACTGGCGTACTTACACCTTATGGAACTTCCAAACTTTTAAGGACCATTTTTGAAGAAATTGGAAAGAAATATACTAATATTAAATTCGATTTCCATGAGCATCAAGATTTAAATATGGGAATCGCAAACTGTATTACGGCTGCAATGGAAGGGGTAGATAGATTGCACGCTACTGCTAGAGGAATTGGTGAGCGAGCTGGAAATGTGGAGTTGGAGCAATTGCTTGTTGTACTTAATTTACAAGGCTTTAGAGATGTAAAAACTTCACAAATTCAGGCATTTGCTAAAATGGCGGCTAATATTCTTTCTTTACCAATTGGTTCACACGAGTCAATTGTTGGAGAGAAGTCAACGGAAACTGCATCTGGCGTACACGCAAGCACATACGAAAAAGTCAGAAAGGGCGGAAATATTGCTCACATTTATTTCCCCTACAACCCAGAGGATGTGGGCCTTAAGCCTCGGGTGAGAGTTGGACCATTAAGTGGACTTGCTAATGTATATGCATACTGTGCTGAATTGGGAATTAGAGATGTAACTGAGGAGAAAGCAAGAGAGATACTTGATATCGCAAAAAAAAATTGGGGATTATTGTCTGAAGAGGACATAAAAAATGTCCTTGGAAGAGGTGGAGATATAAGTGGGAAATAGTATTTGCTTTTAGCCTTTCTTTCTACATGTTATACTACTATTAATGCCCGATATTATTGTACTTGTTCTGCCTTTGCTCTTAGTTGCTGTTGCAGTTTTATCAACAGCTCTCTATCTATATCACAAGAAAATCTTACTTGTTACCGCAAAAAATACTAAACTTCAGGACGTATTCAAGGCAATATGGGAAATTGAGAAAGCGGTTCTCGAGACGGTCGATTTTGATGAAGCAACGAAAAGGGTGGTAAACATCATCTTAACAGAACTTGGATTTATAAACTCAGGATATGAGGTAATTGTTTTATCCCTTTTGGATATAAAAAAGCGGGAACTAAGAAGAATTGCAATATCAAAGACTCAAGCTGCAGAACGGTTTTTAAAAGAAACACCTATTCCATTTGAGAACATAATCATACCTCTTACCTCAACTCAAAATTTGTCTGTTAAGGCAATTGTTGAGAGAAAAATGTTTGTAACTGAGAGCGTTTCAGATGTTTTATATCCAGCACTTAGTAAAGAATGGGTTGGGAATTTTCAAAAACAGCTTGGCATAAAAACATCCATTGTTTACCCAATTTTGGCAAAAGAGAAGATATTAGGGACTTTGATTTTTAGTTTGAGTAAACCCAAAGAAGATTTGGTAGAGCAAGAGTGGTCGATTCTAGATAGTTTTGTGGGTGCTGTAGGAATAGCTCTAGACAATGCTCTTTTATTTAGATCGTTAAATAGTGTAACACAGCAATTACAAAATGCTAACAAAAGGTTTGAACAAGTAGACCGGTTAAAGGATGAATTTGTGTCTTTGGCATCACATGAATTAAGAACGCCAATGACTGTAATTAAGTCCTATCTTTGGTTAATTTTGGAAAAAGAAAAAAATTCCCTTAACGATAGGCAAAAAATGTATATTGACCGGGCATATATTTCAACACAAAGGCTTATTAACTTGATTAATGACATGCTAAATGTTTCCAGAATCGAATCGGGAAGGTTTACGCTCTCCATGCAACCCATTGACTTAGTTGCGCTTATCAGTACTGTACATTCAGAAATGTTTCCAAAAGCCACCGAGCAAAAAATAAATTTACAATTTGCAAGACCCCTCCAGATGTTGCCCAAAGTGCAGGCGGATCCAGAAAGAATAGAGCAAGTTTTGATAAATCTAATTGGAAATTCTTTAAAATTTACTCCGGAGAATGGAACAATAAGAATTGAAATAAATTATAACCCATTGGAGAGAATAGAAACGGTTTCAGTTATTGATAATGGACGCGGAATAAGTAAAGAGGATATGACAAAACTGTTCCAAAAGTTTTTTATGGTTGGAAATAATTATCTTGTAAAACAAAATGCGCAGGGGACAGGACTGGGCTTGTATTTATCAAAATCAATAATAGAACTCATGAATGGTAAAATTTGGGTAGAATCCGAGGGAATTGGTATGGGATCGAAATGCAGTTTTACTTTAAAAACAGTTTAATTTCCAACGCAATGTCATCCTGAGGGAGTCAATCGACCAAAGGATCTAGTTTTGATAGAATGAAACGCTATTACGTTTATATTTTAACAAACAAGAGTAACAAGATCCCCCGGGCGTAACTAATGATTTGTTCAGGAGAATGTATGAACATAGAAGTAAGTTTATTGAGGGTTTCACCAAAAAATATAATGTAAATAAACTTGTTTATTTTGAAGAGTTTCAGGGTGTTAATGGGGCAATCTCCGCAGAGAAAAAAAGGGATGGCTCAGAAGTAAGAAAGTTTCTTTAGTCCGGTCTAAAAATCCTGAATGGAAGGATTTATTTGTAATATTGGAAGAAAATGCGGCTACTCGTGGGATTGGAAGAGATTCTTCGCTACGCTCAGAATGACAAAGTGGGGCTACTTATATTTTTCCAAATATGTTTTTACTTCTTCAACTAAACTTCCCGGCGTAATTTGGCTTTTAATTAAATAGCCGTTTCCTAATTTCAATGCTGTCTTAATCTCTTCGTTTTTATCAAGATTTGTTAAAAAAATTACACATTTATTGGGATTTTGAGGTGGATTACTTTTTATTTGTTTCATTACCTCCAACCCATCCATTTTTGGCATGATTATGTCAAGAAGAATAAGATCGTAACCGCCAAGTTTTATTTTTTGCAAAGCCTCTTCTCCGTCCGCAGCTGAATCAACTTTGTAGCCTTCTGCGGTTAAAATATCTGTATACAATTCTCTGAGAAATAGATCGTCCTCAACAACCAAAATTCTCCTGGGGTCCATAATGGGATAGTATCAGTAGTATTTCGCAAAGTCAATATAATGTCTAGAACTTTCTAAGGCATTGTTAGCTTCCGACCCCTGGAATTACTCACTAGTATTTATCGAAATAAATAATTACCTCGCTACAGTGTGTGGTAGTTATAATATTAAGAGAACGATACTTTGTTTATCCGCCTTCGCAGAAAACCATGACTTTAGTCGTGGATGAATGCGACAATCTGCTACGGCGGATGTCGCCCTTTTGAAAATTTAGGCGGATAACCCCTCCTAAGCTCTACAAAGCAGAGAGAAGGGGGATAATTTAAGGCACCACGGCTTTAGCCGTGGGGCTCCATAGTTTCTCAGATGTGAAGCTAATTAATCCCGGGTGTTGTTTGGCTTTGCCAGGTGCCAGACGGTACTGGCTTTGAACATTGGGACTTAAGGTTTTCTAGTACACTACAGTGCTACATAGCGCTATACTTTAGAGATAAAATTTGAGGCTAAATTCTGAATTTTGTTGAGTTTGCCCCGTTTAAATCGCTCCGTGAGCCGTGTACGAATAGTACCTGAAGGCGAACGGCAAGATTCTACGGGGTGAATTTAAAGGTGGAGAGGATTTGGTCAAGATATTGCTTGTATTGAGCATAAGAAGCGTTAGATTCAATGGTAAACGTGTAGCTTTTATTGTTTGTTATAACATAAATTATTGTAGATCCATATGGACCTAGCGGTGTATCAACAAAGATAAAGCCGCTTTTTCCATTGATGCTATATGCAATAGCGTTGGTACTTAAGCCAAACTTTTTTGCAACTTCATCTCCAGATAAGTTGTTTAGTTGGTTTTCATAGTGGATGCTTATTTGTATGTTTGTATTAAGATTTGGTAAAACAGAAGACAATATAGTTGTTGTATTTGGAGTGCTTACGGTTACTCCATCCACGCTCTTTTTTTGATTCTTCATAACCTGATAATCATCTGGATATTTAAACGAATAACCAGAATCAACGTTTGTATACGTTTTCCAGTTTGAGGTTTCGGATGAAGTATCATTTGAACTGACGGCCGTCGGGGAAATTGATATGGGTTCAGTATTAATTTGAGCAGGTTGAGAGTTTTTTGTTCCCAAGACATAGCTTCCTCCAACAAAGACAAGAATGATGACTCCAAATAAAAGTAATTTTTGGTTCACAAACGGAGTTTATCATAAGTGAGATATTAAAGCAAGCCGAAGTACCGAAGGGCATTCAGCATGACACCGTAGCTTTGCAAGGCCTCCCCTTGCAAAGCTAAATCTTGTAAATCTTGTTTTTGCAATAGAATCTCTTATTGAATGAGATGGCTAAATATAGTATCATTTTCATATGACGCAAATTAATTTATCAGATTACAAAAATATATATTCACAGACTGCAAAAGAGTACCTTAATAATTTATTTTCAAGTTATTCAAAATTAATTGCAAATTCGCAGGATAAAGAAGCGATTAATACTGTCCACATCAGCTCGCATTCTTTGAGAAGCCAAAGTCAGGTAATGGGATTTGTTAGCATTGCAGAAATATGTGCGAATATTGAAAAGATTTCTAGTGATGTTTTAAATGGAATTCGTCGAATTGATGATAAATTTATGGTTCTTTTGAAAGATTCTATTGATGAGCTTAATTTAAAACTTGCCCAAATTGAAAAAACGCCATGAAAATATTGATTATAGAAGACGATAAATTTTTTCAGAAGTTTTACTCGGTTAAATTAAAAGAGAAGAATGTAGAAGTAAAGGTTGCCTCAGATGGGGAAGAAGGACTTATTAAAATGAGAGAATTCAAGCCCGATCTTGTTTTACTGGATCTAATCATGCCCAAAGTAGATGGATTTGCGGTTCTAGCTAGCAGGGCTCAGGATGAAAATCTAAAAAAAATTCCTGTTATTGTTTTTTCAACGCTGGGCCAAGAAAAAGATGTAGAGAATGCACAAAAACTTGGAGCAAATGGCTATATAAATAAGGGCTTTTTTGATTTTAATAATATGATTGCACAAATTAATCAAGTTATGAGTTCTGGTTAAATCCAGCACCTTTTTCCTGTTTAATTTAGTGATGGAAATAATTAATGAGACGAAAGGTGCTAGGAAAATATACAAAACTGCCCTATGCTTATTACAAATGAGGAGTTGAAATCTTTGGTTCTTAAAAATAGTCTTATTGATGAAAAGGAATTTTCTAAAATTGAAGAAGAAGCTAAAAATGCGGGTTACAGCATTGCCGAAACTTTAGTTGAAAAAGATATTATAACGGACGAAAACTTAGGAATATTAATTTCGGATTTTCTGAAATTGCCTTTTATAGTCTTGGCAAAAACCACAATTGCCCCTGATGTTTTTAATATAGTTCCGGAAAAAATGGCAAGAAAGAAAAAAATAATCCCCTTTGCGAAAGATGCAACGGGCGTTAAGGTTGCGATGGCAGACCCAACGGATAAAGAGCTTGTCCAGATGATATCCAAAAAGATAGGGTTGCCTGTTACTACTTTTTTGGCAACAGATCAGGACATTTCCAATGCTTTGAGAATCTATAGGAAAGATTTACAGCGAACATTTGATCAGCTCATAAAAACAGGCGAAATACCCATGTCAAAAATTGTTGATCTTTTGATTAACTATGCCTATCAAGATAGGGCATCCGATGTTCATATTGAACCGGAGGAAAAGGATTCTTTAGTTCGCTTTAGAATAGATGGAATTTTACATGACATACTTTTCTTACCAAAGAGTCTTCATGACCAAATAATTACAAGAATTAAAATTTTATCCCGTCTTAGAACAGACGAACATTTAAGTCCTCAGGACGGAAAAATGAGAATAAATTTGGAAGAAGAAGAAATAGACGTTCGTGTTTCCATATTGCCTGTAACAGAAGGGGAAAAAGCAGTATTAAGGCTCCTATCCTCAAAGTTTAGGAAGTTTTCTCTCGTAGATTTGGGAATAAACGAAAAAGACTTGAAAAAAATTACAACTGCATATGGTAAATCTTACGGCATGATTTTATCCACTGGTCCAACAGGTTGTGGAAAAACTACAAGTATCTATGCAATTTTAAAAATATTAAATACTCGTGAAAAAAATATTACGACCATTGAAGACCCTGCCGAATATAGAATAAAAGGAGTAAATCAGATTAATGTTAATTCAAAAACAAATCTTACTTTTGCAAATGGACTGCGGTCGATCTTAAGACAAGATCCTAATATTATTTTTGTTGGAGAAATTCGGGATAGCGAAACAGCAGGAATTGCTGTTAATGCTTCTTTGACAGGACATTTGGTTTTGTCCACTCTTCATACCAATGATGCGGCAACTGCGCTTCCCCGACTTATTGATATGAATGTGGAACCTTTTTTGGTTGCTTCCACAGTAAATGTGATAATTGCACAAAGGCTTGTTAGGAAAATTTGCGAAGTATGCAAAGGTACGAGAGTTATTACAAGAGAAGAACTTTTAAAAAACTTGTCAACAGATGTTATTAGTAAATATGTAGACGGAAAAGCAAGTATTATTATTTATCAAGGGACAGGATGCAAGATATGTCATTTTACCGGTTATTCCGGAAGAATTGGAATTTTTGAAGTATTAGAGGTTACGAAAGATATAAGAAATTTGATAACAAAAAGGCAGGACTCTGATGTAATTTTGCAAAAAGCAATTGAGCAAGGTTTGACAACAATGTTAGATGACGGATTGGGAAAAGTGATGAGGGGCTTAACAACAATTGAGGAAGTATTAAGAGTTACAAAAATTCAGAATAAATAAATCCAGCACCTTTATCTAGATGCTGAATTTATGAGTAAACCGTAAAATTTTAGAAAGGTGCTGGATAAATGATAAAAACAGAAAATATTACGCTTTCAAATAATGACAAGCTTGGTATGATAAGCGATTTGGGAACTATGCTTTCGGCCGGTATTCCTCTTTTGGAATCGGTGGAGGCATTGCTGGAAGATTCC
>Ga0213870_1001224_pt1 | contig 11668 bp, 21 predicted proteins | sample WICALVC2017_Meta_FD_160119 | JGI IMG/M metagenome (GOLD analysis project Ga0213870, IMG submission 160119) | Freshwater microbial communities from subterranean cave lake in Wind Cave National Park, South Dakota, United States - WICALVC2017 | ecosystem: Environmental > Aquatic > Deep subsurface >... | reverse complement strand
AAAGGACGTTCCATAACCTTTTAAGGTTGGGTCATTAAGAAGAACAGAAATTATCAAAATAGAAGAAGCAAAGAAAATAAGAAACCATCCAGCCATAATATTAACAAGTGAATTATTACTTGCTTTTATGACCGTTATTTGAGAAGTCTACTAAGAGTATCACAAAAAAAATAATCATTGTCAAGGATTTGAAAGATATTGCATTTCTTCTTTGCGCATTATATAATTACCTTAACTTAAGTCATGATAAACCGATTAAAGGAGGTATTCTTGGCTACATAGTGAAAAGGCTTTAGGGAATAAGCCCTAATTCTAAGCGACTCTATGTGGTCGCTTTTTTAGTTTTTAGTCTATGCATGCGTTACTTGGTAAAAAATTGAAGCAATCGCAAATGTTTTTGGAGAACGGATTTAGAATACCTGTTACCCATATTCAGGTAGGCGGAAATGTTGTTGTTGGGGTTAAAACAGAAGAAAAAGACAAATACTCCGCAATCCAACTGGGATTTGGCACGAAAAAAAATCCAATAAGAGAAGTCCGACTTGCCAATTCAGATGCTACTTCAATTCCACCCCTCGGAACTATTATAAAAGCAACAGAAGTTTTTAAACCAGGAGACATGGTTGATGTTATTGGAACTTCAAAAGGTAAAGGATATGCAGGCGTTGTAAAAAGACACCATTTTAAAGGAGGACCAAGGACTCACGGTCAATCCGATAGAGAAAGGGCTCCAGGGTCCATTGGACAGACAACAACTCCAGGAAGAGTGTATAAAGGCAAAAGAATGGCAGGACGCATGGGCCATGAGCGCGTAACAATTCAGAATTTAATGATTGTTGATGTTGGAGAAGAACGTATATTTATTAAAGGCTTAGTGCCAGGAAGTATAAATAGCTTAGTAATGATTAAGAAGGTAGGGGAAGACAAAAAGTTTATACCCTTATTTAAGGAGCAGAGAAATGGTAAATAAAATCTCAAAACCTCAAAAAATACGGACAAAAACTAAGAGAGTGAACGGATTAACTATTGATTGCTTTGACATGCAAGGAAAAGTTGCAGAGAAAATCGAGTTGGCAAAAGAAATTTTTGGGGCAAAGGTTAACAATCAACTTATGGCTCAGGCAGTGAGGGTCTATTTGGCAAATCAAAGAATGGGAACAGCCTCTACAAAAACAAGAGGTACGGTTCATGGATCAACTAGAAAAATTTGGGCACAGAAACACACAGGAAGAGCAAGGCATGGGTCTAGAAAAGCTCCAATTTTTGTTCATGGGGGTATTGCTTTTGGTCCAAAACATAGAGACTTTTCTTTAAAACTTTCTAAAAAAATGAAGAGATTGGCTCTTTTTTCGTCTCTTACCTATAAATTTAAAAGGGGAGAAGTTAAGGGCATAACAGGATTTGAAAAAATAGAGCCAAAAACAAAACTAATGGTTATAGCCTTGAAAAACTTAGGATTAAGCGATAAGGATAAAAAAGTGCTATTAATAACACCCTCATCCGAAAAAGATTTTGAAAATGTTTATAGAGCATCAAGGAACATTAAGACTATAAATATTCTTAACGCAAGCATGCTTAATCCTTATGAAGTTTTAAACAACAAGCTGATAGTTTTGATGAAAGAGTCCTTGAGGGTCATGGAAGATAGATTTTTAAAGACAAAGGATAATTAAAATGGACAATCAAGATATTATTATAGCGCCGATAATAAGTGAGAAATCAATGAAAGATGTAGGAGATAGTAAGTTTACTTTTAAAGTTTCTATACACGCTAACAAGAGAATGATTAAAAAAGCAATTGAAGATAAGTTTAAGGTAAATGTAATAGGCATTAAAACAGCGGTTGTAAAAGGCAAAAAGACAAGGGCTGGAAAGAGAAGAACAGAGATTTTACTTAGTCCCTGGAAAAAAGCTATCGCTGCAATAAGACCAGATCAAAAAATTGCTTTATTTGACGTTGGGGCGAAATAGAAGGGAAATATTTATGAATAAATTAAAATTTATTAAAAAGAAACATTCGGGTCGAGATATAACAGGAACCGTTTCTGTTCGGCATCAGGGCGGGGAGCATAAACGCTATTATAGAATTATTGATTTCAAGCGAGATAAAATAGGCGTTGAGGGAAAGGTTGTTGCAATTGAATACGATCCCAATAGAACTGCTGAGCTTGCTCTTATTCAATATGCTGATGGAGAGAAGCGATATATCCTGCGACCAGTTGGACTAAGCATAAACGATATTATAAAAAGCGGTCAAGATGCTGAGGTTAAAGTTGGCAATGCTTTTCCTCTTAAGGCACTGCCGCTTGGTACAGTTGTTCATAGCGTTGAGTTGACGCCCCACCATGGGGCTCAACTTGCAAGAGGCGCAGGTGCTTATGCTACAGTTGCTGCAAAAGAAGGAGGATTGGTTCATCTAAAACTTCCATCTGGCGAGATAAGAAAAGTTAGAAATGATTGTTTAGGAACGGTGGGAACAGTTGGAAACCTTGAGTGGAAAAATGAAGTTATGGGAACTGCAGGACGAAGGAGACACATGGGAATTCGTCCTGTTGTTCGAGGCGTTGCTCAGAATCCGAGATCTCATCCCCATGGAGGAGGAGAAGGCCGAAGCGGAATCGGAATGACAACTCCTAAAACATATGCAGGCCGGCCTGCTGTTGGAAAAACCAGAAAGAAGAAAAAATATTCAAACAAGTATATAATACAACGGAGGAAAAAGTGACAGAATAACGATATGAGTAGAAGCTCTAAAAAAGGTCCATTTGTAGACCCAAAATTACTAAAAAAGGTGCTAAGACAAAAGACGCTAGGCGAAAAAAGCGCAATAAAAACATGGGAAAGAGCATCACAAATTCCTCCTGAATTTGTTGGCCATACTTTTAGCGTTCATAATGGTCGGATATTTGTTAACGTGTTTGTTACAGAGGCAATGGTTGGATATAGACTTGGAGAATTTGCCCCAACAAGAACATTTAGAAGTCATGGAAGAGTTGTGGCAAGAGAAATATCAAAGACTTAAGGACTAAAAGACTTAAATGGTAAGTCAAATGGATTTATCGTTAAAATTCTTTAAGTCTTAAAATCTTAAGTAAAATATATGGAAGTAAAAGCACAAAGTAAGACAGAAAGAATTAGTTCTAGAAAAGTAATGTTGGTTGCTGATGTTATACGAAATAAGCAAGTCGAACAGGCTCTTAATACTCTTTCTCTAATAAGAAAAAGGGCTGCTCCGGTTTTGATTAAATTGTTAGAAAGCGCGGTAGCAAATGCAGTTAATAGAGCTAACCAGAACAAAGATTTATTGTTTATCAAAAGAATAGAAGTGACACAAGGACCGTTTCTTAAAAGGTTTCGGCCATCAACAAGAGGAAGAGTGCATCCTTATAAGAAGAGGAGTAGCCATATACGCATTGTTTTGGAGGCAAAGGGAGGATAGCGTCTAGTTAAAAAAATAAAAAACTAAACGCTAGTAATTATGGGACAAAAAGTTAATCCAAAACTTTTGAGACTAGGCACAGTTTATAATTGGAGCAGTCGATGGTTTGCGGATAAAAAATATAAAGAGAATCTTCTCGAAGATTTCAAAGTGAGATCAGCTATCATGGAAAGGCTGAAAAATGCCGGGGTTTCTCAGATTGAAATTGAGAGATCTATTAATAGCGTTAGATTGACTGTTTATGTGGCAAGGCCCGGTATGGTTATAGGACGTGGCGGTAGTGGACTAGAAGAACTAAAAAATTTCTTACATAAAGTTTTGAGTACCAAAACCCCGCTTAGCGGGGTCAAGACAGACTCAAAACTAGCGCCAAAAATGGATATTAGGATAGAGCAGGTAAAAGAGCCTAATTTAGATGCATATTTAGTTGCAAAGAATATCTCTGATCAGCTAGTTAAACGTAGGCCGCACAGACGAGTTATGTCAGAATCAGTTGGAAAAGTTATGGGTGCCGGAGCAAAAGGAGTAAAGATTGTTCTCGCAGGTCGAGTTGGAGGAGCAGAAATAGGAAGGACGGAAAAAATGCACAAAGGCACAGTTCCGCTTTCAACGATTAGGGAGAACATTAATTTTGCAAGTATCCCAGCGCTAACTAAGAAGGGATACATAGGAGTGAAGGTGTGGATAAATAGACCATGACCAATTAGACCAATTTGTCCAGTTACACTAATATGCTTGTTCCAAAAAGAGCAAAATTTAGAAAAGAATTTAAGGGAGTAATAAGAGGCATTGCCAAAAGCGGTACGGAAATCTCCTTTGGAGAATATGGCCTTTTGTCTCTTGGGAGAGCGCGGATTACAAGCAGGCAAATAGAAGCTGCTAGGCGTGCTATCACTCATTATACTCAGCGTGGCGGAAGACTTTGGATAAGAATTTTTCCTCATAAGCCAATCACCAAAAAACCCGCAGAAACCAGAATGGGCGGGGGAAAAGGCGATGTGTTTGAGTTTGTAGCGCCAGTTAAACCTGGAAGAATATTGTTTGAAATGGGCGGAGTTACAAAAGATATAGCCTACGCCGCCTTAAGACTTGCTTCTCACAAGCTGTCTGTAAAGACTAGAATTGTTGAAAAAGAAGAATAGAAATGAAACTAAAAGATAAACAAACATTTAGAGCGAATACTTTAAGGGAGTTAAAAAATTTGCTTGAGAAAGCAAGAAATGAATTATTTCTCTTTAAACTTGATAAAGCGCAAAATAAACTTAAAAACACAAGATCAATTTTCTTAAAAAGAAAAGAAATTGCATTAATGTCAACACTAATTCGCGAAAAAGAATTGGTAGAATCTTTGTAATATGAAAAAAATACTTGAAGGCATAGTCGTTTCTAACAAAATGGCAAAAACTGTGGTTGTTGAGGTTACATCTAAAGTAGCTCATCCAATTTATAAAAAGATTATAAAGGTAGATAAAAAAATTAAAGCTGACACTGGTAGTTTTTCTCCAAATTTGAGAGATAGGGTTAAGGTTGTTGAAACAAAACCAATCTCAAAAGATAAACACTTTAAGGTAATGGAGGTAATAAAAAGTGGTTCAGCATAGAACAATTTTGCGCTCTGCCGATAACGCTGGAGCAAAATCATTAATGGTTATCCACATTTTTGGCGGATCCAACAGAAAATATGGGTATGTTGGAGATGTTTTAAACTGCGTTGTTAAGGAAGCGATTCCAACAGGTCAGGTTAAAGATGGTGAAATTGTAAAAGTGGTACTTGTTAGAGCAAAAAAGGAAAAAAGAAGAAAAGACGGCTCATTGATTAGGTTTTCGGATAACGCTGGTGTTATAATCGATAACGCAAAGGATAAAAACCCAAGAGGAACTAGGATTTTTGGACCTATTGCCCGAGAAGTAAAAGAAAAGGGCTTTACAAAAATTGCGAGCATGGCAACTGAGGTGCTATAAAAAATGATCGTATGAAGTTGAGAAAAGGCGATTTAGTTAAGGTAATAAGGGGAAAAGATAAGGGTAAAACCGGAAAAATAGAAAAGGTAATTTCTAAAACTAAAGTTTCAGTTGCCAATGTTAATCAGTATAAAAGGCATTTAAAAAGAAGGTCAGAAAAAGAGCAGTCTCAAATTATTACCATAACAAAACCTTTACCTATTTACAATGTTTCTCTTATCTGTCCGGTATGTAAAGTACCAACACGAGTTGGATTTAGGATCGAAGGGGAGGAAAAAATTAGAATTTGTAAAAGATGCGGAAAGGCAATATAAAAGTATGGATAGTATACAAACTGTATTTAAAACAAAAAGTTTACCCCGCACCAGAACGGTGCGGGGTTTACAAGAATTACAAAAAATGCTGGGGGTAAAAAACCCAATGGCTATTCCTTATCTTTCTAAAATAGTAGTTAATATGGGAGTAAAAGATGCGTTAATTGATAAAAAAAATATAGAGAAAGCAAGTGTAATCATTACCCAAATTACTGGACAAAAACCAAAAGTAACAGTTGCAAAAAAAGCCATTTCTGGTTTCAAGCTTAGACAGGGTGATCGAATAGGCATTATGGTAACGCTAAGAGGTGAAAGAATGCAAGATTTTTTTACAAAATTGGTAACGATTATTTTACCTAGGTTTAGAGACTTTCATGGTGTAAGAAAAGAAAGTTTTGATGGACATGGTAATTACACCTTGGGTCTTGTTGAAAGCAGTGTCTTTCCCGAAATAGATCCTGGTAAGGTTGACAAAATACAAGGACTGGAAGTTAGTATTGTGACAAGCGCAAAAAATGACAAAGAAGGCTATGCCCTGCTTAAAGCCATGGGCATGCCGTTTGCGAAAAGTTAGTTCTTATGGCTAAAGTATCTAGCATAGTAAAATTTAAGAGGAAACAAAAATATGAAGTTCGCCAAAGGAACCGTTGTAACTTTTGTGGTCGGGCAAGAGCATATATGAGACGTTTTGGATTGTGTAGATTATGCTTTAGAGATTTTGCTTCAAAAGGCGAATTGCCAGGGGTTGTTAAAGCTAGTTGGTAAAAGAAACTATATGAATTATCCAATTGCAGATTTTGTTATTAGGATAAAAAATGCTAGCATGGCTCGTAGAAGGAAAGTTACTGTTCCTTACACAAAAGAGCTTAAGCAGATTGGCAGTGTTTTGGTAAAAAAGGGTTTTTTGGAAAGTATAAAAGAAGAAAAGATTGACGATAAAAAAGTTTTGGAGTTGGTTATTAAATTTTATAAAAGAAGCCCAGTGGTATCGGATGTAAACATAATATCTAAACCATCTCTTCGAATTTATACCAGCGCAAAAAATATACCAGAGATTCAAAAAAAAGGTATGACTACAATTGTCATCTCTACAAGTAAAGGAGTTATGATAGGTAATGAAGCATATAAAAAGGGTATTGGAGGAGAGGTTCTTTTTAAGATTTGGTAACGCATACATATATATGTCAAAACTTTATAGAGTTCCAGTTATCATAAAAGAAGGTGTCTCAACTGCTTTTGAGAGCGGCAACATTAAAGTTAGCGGCCCAAAGGGAGTTCTAACTTTTAATATTCCAAGAGGAGTGGACGTAAAAGTTATAGAAAGTCGCTTGCAAATAATGCCAAAAAATAAAGATGAAGATAAGAGCGAAGTGTTAGGTTTAACTAGAGCAATTACTGCTAATATGGTTAGGGGCGTATCTATTGGTTTTGAAAAAAAGCTTGAGTTGTCTGGAGTAGGATTTAGGGCATCGTTGTCTGGTAAAGACCTTGTATTGTCTGTAGGATTTTCCCATATTGTTAAAGTCTTAGCGGAAGAGGGAATAACTTATTCGGTTAAGGATAATATTGTAACTGTTTCTGGAATAGATAAAGCTTTGGTTGGAAATGCGGCAGCCAGGATTAGAGAAGTTAAGCCACCAGAACCTTACAAAGGAAAAGGCATAAGATATATAGATGAAAAGATCAGGAGAAAAGCAGGAAAAGCTGCTAAAGCAATTGGAGCCGTAGCTAAATAATAATCATGAACAATTTTCTTAAACAGAAACAAAGAAGACAAATCAGAGTTAGATCAAAAATCATAGGCAGAAAAGATAGACCAAGATTATCCATTTTTAGATCTAATAGATATATTTACGCTCAGCTTATAGACGATGAAAAAGGAAAGACTATCTTGGGAGTTTCAGAGAAAAATCTAGATAATATAAAAGGCATGAAAAAAATAGAAATTGCTAAGGCTTTGGGATTATTCCTAGCAAAAAAAGCAATTATGAAAAAAATTAAGAAGATAGTATTCGATAAAGGAAGTTATACATATCACGGGAGAGTGCGTTTGTTTGCAGAAGCTGCAAGGGAAGGAGGGTTGGAGTTCTAGTGGAAAACGGATTTGAAGAAAAGATTATTCAGGTAAATAGAGTCTCTAAAAAAACTAAGGGTGGAAATAAAATTGGTTTTTCTGCCTTAGCAGTTGTTGGTGATAAAAAAGGACAAGTTGGAGTAGGCCTTGGAAAAGCTGCCGACGTATCTTCTGCAATTAAAAAAGCCATTACTTTTGCAAAAAAACATATGATAAAAATTCCAATAGTAAATGGAACAATACCGTTTGGTGTTAACCTTAAGTTAGGCGCTGCGCGAGTAATGCTCAAGCCAGCCCCAGTTGGCAGTGGAATTATTGCGGGAGGAGCAGTGAGGAGCGTTGTTGCTGCTTGTGGAATAGGGAACATTTCGTCTAAAGTTTTAGGGACAAAAAATCAAGCGAGCAATGTTTACGCAACCATAGAAGCACTGAAGAGATTGTCAGAGAGGTACAAACGCTATTATGAACTTAGAAAATCTAGAGAAAACTACTGAGAGTAAAAAGAAAAGACTTGGCCAGGGCCATGGTTCTGGTCGTGGTAAAACAGCCGGTCGAGGAACAAAAGGACAGAAAGCCCGAGGCAAAATTCCAATTAGCTTCGAGGGCGGAGCGCTGCCTCTTATAAAGAGGCTTCCCTTCCTACGTGGTAAAGGTAAAAATAAGGCATTTAGAAAACACATAATTGTGAATTTAAAGTCACTCAATCTTCTTAAAAAAGACAGCGTTGTTGATCTCAGGACCCTAATTAAAAACAAGATAATTAGAGAAAAAGACGCAAAAACTTATGGGGTTAAAATTTTGGGCGATGGGGAAGCATTGACCCCCTTAACCATAAGATTGCCAATTTCAAAAGGAGCATCTGCAAAAGTTGAAAAGGCTGGTGGAAAAATTGAGCATGTATGAATAATATCTTAGAAGTTTTTAGGAAGAGCATTGCGACACCCGAGGTAAGAAAAAAAATTTTATTTACAGCTTTAATATTTGTAGTTTTTAGAATATTTGCTCATATACCGGTTTCTGGAGTTAATCTTGTTGCGTTAAAATCTCTCTTTTCTCAAAATCAGTTTCTAGGACTACTTGATATATTCTCTGGAGGAACGCTTGCTAATTTTTCAATTATGGCATTGGGGCTTAATCCATATATTAATGCTTCCATAATTTTGCAGCTTTTGACTCTTGTTTTTCCAAAACTTGAGGAATTGTCGAAAGAAGGCGAGACCGGTAGACAAAAAATTAACCAGTATACAAGGTTTTTAACTGTTCCTCTTGCAGTAGTTCAGGCAATTGGTATGTATGCCTTACTTCGTAGTCAAGAGATTATTTCTAATTTAACACCCCTTGCCGTCATAAGTTTTTTGGTAACAATGACTGCCGGAACAATGCTTTTAGTTTGGCTTGGAGAACTAATTACTGAAAAGGGGGTTGGTAACGGAATATCGCTTCTTATTTTCGCTGGAATTGTTGGAAGAATTCCTGTTGTTTTTACACAGACTTTAGCAACGACAAATGCAGCTAATTTTTTTAATATAATTATTTTTTCTGTGATGGGGCTTGTAGTGATCGCATCAATAGTTTTAATTAATGAAGCCACACGTCGAATTAGTGTTTATTATGCAAAAAGAGTAAGAGGAAATAAAATGTATGGAGGACAATCAACCCATTTGCCTCTTAGAGTTAACCAAGCAGGAGTTATTCCCATAATATTTGCGGTGTCATTAGTACTTCTTCCATCCTTAATTGCTAACTATCTTACGGCATCAAAAAATATTGTTCTTCATAAAATTGCAACCTCAATTTCGGTGCTCTTTAATCCAGACAGTTTTTTTTATAATGTCTTATACTTTCTGCTAGTAGTTGGATTTACATATTTTTATACAGCAGTTATTTTTAATCCGAAAAAAATCGCCGGGGAGATACAAAAATATGGAGGTTTTATTCCTGGCATAAGACCAGGCAGCCCAACAGCAAGTTATTTAAATTATATTTTGACTCGAATAACATTGGCTGGAGCAATTTTTCTTGGCACTATTGCTATATTCCCAAGCATTGCAAAAACTTTTACAAATGTTGGAACACTCGTTTTAGGAGGAACAGGTATTTTAATTGTAGTTTCGGTGGTACTGGAAACAATTAAGGCAATTGAGGCGCAACTCGTAATGAGAAGTTACGAAGGATTTAAGAAGTAAAATTATGAAAATAATTTTAATTGGCATACAGGGTGCGGGAAAATCAACGCAAGGCAATCTTTTGTCGAATGCATTAAGAATACCCTATCTTTCTACTGGTCATATATTCAGGATTTTGGCAAAAGAACATTCTCCCCTTGGACGGTATATCAAGGAAGTAATGAATGCTGGCTATCTTATTCCAGACAAAAAAACAATCTCAATAGTTAGTGAATATCTTAGGCGTCCAGAATATGAGAAAGGATATATTTTGGATGGATTTCCAAGGACTATTGTTCAGGTAAAGGCTTTTAAGAATAGTATAGATAAGGTTGTTTATCTTAAAGTCACGGATAAAGAGGCTCTCTGGAGACTTTCTTATAGAAATGGCGACGTAAGGAACGACGAAACACTTACTGCAATTAGAAAACGAATTGAGCTTTTCCACAAACTTACAGAGCCAGTATTAAATTACTATAGAAAGAAAGGAATATTGGTAGAGGTTGATGGAGAAAAGAAGGTTGAGGAGGTGTATAAAGAGATTTTAAGGAAGATTAAACCTAGAAAATGAACAAAATAATTGCAATTGTAGGGATGCCGGGAGCTGGCAAGACCGAAGCGTCTTCTTATCTTCTGCAAAAAGGCTTTCCTTTTTTTAAGTTTGGACAGATAACAATAGATGAGATTAAAGCAAAAGGACTTCCTATTACGCAAGAAAATGAAAGAGTATTTAGAGAAGATATTAGAAAAAGAGAGGGAATGGGAGCGTATGCGGTGCGAGCCTTGCCGCACATTAAGGAGATGTTGCAAAAAAATAGTCTTGTGATAATTGATGGTCTTTATTCTTGGGAAGAGTATAAATTTTTAGAAGAAAAATTTCCAGGAGCTATAAGTCTTGTTGTAATTTATGCCGAGCCAGCAGTTAGATACAAGCGACTGAAGCAGAGAGTTGAAAGGGGTTTAGATCTTGCCGAGGCGAGGGCTCGTGATATTGCAGAGCTTAAGAATCTTAACAAAGGCGGACCAATTGCCATAGCAGATTTTCTTATTGAAAACAATGATACTATTGAGAAATTCCACAAAAAAATAGATGCTTTTCTTCAGCGTCTAAAGTTTGTCGCTACATAGCAGCATACTCTGATTAAGGTTTTGGAGGCTAAATTTTAGGATTGTTGATAAGTTAGATTTTTATGATCGAAATTAAAAAAGATAAGGAAGTTAAAATAATGCGGGAAGGCGGAAGAATTTTAGCGGAAGTTTTGTTTAAGGTTTTAAGTCACGCAAAAGTTGGGGTTTCGGAATTAGAGTTAGATAAGTTAGCCGAGACATTAATAAGGGAAAAGGGTGGCGAGCCAGGATTTAAGAAGGTAAAAGGTTACCGCCATGCAATTTGCGTTTCTACAAATAACACCGTAGTTCATGGGGTCCCAACGACCTATAAGCTACGAGAAGGAGATATTATTGGGATTGATTGCGGGGTATATTATAAGGGATTTAATACGGATATGGCAGAGACGCTTCGCGTCAAATCTCAAATCTCAAATCTCAAATCTCAAAATAAAAAGGATGAAGTTGATAGGTTTTTGGAGGCGGGCAAGAAGGCATTGGAGGAGGCGATAAGGGTTGCAATAATTGGCAATAGAGTTGGAAATATTTCAAAAACAATTCAGGGAATAGTCGAAGGAGAAGGATATTCTGTGGTGCGTTCGCTTGT
>Ga0213870_1001223_pt1 | contig 11670 bp, 9 predicted proteins | sample WICALVC2017_Meta_FD_160119 | JGI IMG/M metagenome (GOLD analysis project Ga0213870, IMG submission 160119) | Freshwater microbial communities from subterranean cave lake in Wind Cave National Park, South Dakota, United States - WICALVC2017 | ecosystem: Environmental > Aquatic > Deep subsurface >... | reverse complement strand
GTTGCAGGCTTCCTTTGCACCAGTCATTATTGGAAGCGAGTCAGCTACTTCCCTGCATGTATCATAGCTTAGACCTCGCAATAGCTCGATTCTTTTTTTGAGTCCTTCTTCCCAGTTTATGACTCCCTCTATTCCCTTTTTTGTAATCTCCCAGATCTCTTTTTCCTTGTTTACCTTTTCGGCAAGGAGAGGCAGATATTCTGCGTCAAAGAGGACTCCTTCTACATCAAAAATTGCAAGCAACGGTTTTACGATTTCAAGTCAAAAAATTAATTATATTAATGTTATACAAAAATTAAGCTCAGGATTTGGTTTTTTGATAAAAGATCGGCTGTTTTCAAATCTAAATTGAAAGTTTTAGCCGACAATCTTTTATGATATGAAACGCTAAGCTGTACATTGTTTAGGGCGTTAACAAGATGAACTGCAGTCATCTCTGCATCCCTAACTCTATTGGAAACAGCCTAGCTATGGTGTGAGGCCTGGCAGGCATGTCCAATTTGTTAATAATAGATCTGTTGAGTAGCTTTGATTGGCTTGTGCGTTGACATTTTGATCGCTAATAATAAATCGAACACCAAAATTCAACTCATTATGAATGAGCTAGAACACAAGTACGAAGTTGAGATAAAGGCAACAGAAGAACGACAAAAAATTCCTGACAAGGTAAAAGAAGAGCTAAAGGAATCTGGCATGATGGATGAAAAAGGAAAGCTAAAGCTCAAAGGAGTGAGTCCAAAAATGCTCAAAAAAATGAAGCAAGAATATGTAGAATGTCCTGTTTTCAAGTCAGACATTCACTTTGTCCAGTGTTTTGTTTGTCCCAACTTTCAGAGCAGAGTAATGGGAAAAGTTCTTTGCAAGGGCGACTCGCTCTAAACAAAAAGGCTCATTAGTACAGGTTTTTACTATATTCTGAAATTGAGCGAGCAGATAGGCATTACAGTTTCAAAAAAAGAAAATTTCAGCGAGTGGTATACCCAGGTTGTTCTAAAGGCAGAGCTTGCAGATTATGCGCCAGTAAAGGGACTAATTGTCTTAAGGCCAGACGGCTATTCTATCTGGGAGTCAATCAAAGATTCACTTGATGAAAAATTTAAAAAAATTGGCATAAGAAACGGATTTCTTCCTGTCTTGATTCCAGAATCATTGCTTGGAAAAGAAAAGGATCACTTTACCGGATTTAACCCAGAAGTGTTTTGGGTAACACACTCTGGCGATTCTGAGATTGGTGACAGGCTAGCACTACGCCCAACATCTGAGACGCTAGCGTATTCGTTGTACTCTAAATGGATAAAGAGCTGGCGTGATCTTCCGCTAAAGATCAACTTTTGGAACACGGCACTGCGCGCAGAAATCAAATCAACAAAGCCGTTTATTAGAACATCAGAGTTTCTATGGCAGGAAGGCCATACAGTACATGCAACAAAAGACGAAGCTGAAAAAGAAGTACTTGAAATCCTAGATACATACAGAAAAACTGTCGAAGGCGAGCTTGCAATTCCCATTCTTGTTGGAAAAAAAAGTGACAAGGAAAAGTTTGTTGGCGCAGTATACACAACAACGATGGAGGCAATGATGCCTGATGGAAAGGCACTCCAGATGGGAACGTCACATTTTCTTGGTCAAAACTTTTCAAAGCCATTTGAAGTAAAATTTTCAGACAAGGATAATGTAGAAAACTTTGTCTGGCAGACATCTTGGGGAGTTTCCTGGAGACTGATTGGGGCAATGATAATGATTCATGGCGATGACAAGGGTTTGGTGCTTCCTCCAAAGATTGCGCCAATTCAGGTAGTTATTGTTTCAATATACTATACAGACGAGGATGAAAAAAAGGTTCTAGAAAAGGCAGGCGAGATAGAAAAGATTCTGGAAAAAAAAGGCCTTCGTGTGCATGTGGATAGGAGAAGCCAGCTTACTCCTGGATTTAAGTTCAATGACTGGGAGCTGCGAGGTGTACCGTTACGTCTTGAGGTTGGCCCAAAAGACTTGGAAAAACAAAAAGTTGTTCTTGTAAAACGACACTCCCGCCAAAAAACAGACGTTCCACTTGACAAACTAGAAAATGAAATTGTGCCAGTACTTGACACAATTCAAAAAGAGTTGTTTGATTCTGCAAAAAAAATGCTTGACCAGATGACATCAAAAATATCAGACTATGACCAGTTTAAGTCAAAAATAGAAAATGGCGGATTTTTTGAGGCTCCCTGGTGCGGAAATCAAAAGTGCGAAGAAAAGATCAAAGAAGAGACAGGTGCCGATATTAGAGTGATTCCATTTGAGAACAAAAATTCGGATGGAAAATGCATCTACTGCAAATCACAAAGCACATCAAATGTAATTTTAGCCAGAGGCTATTAATTTTCTAAAACCCTTAAATTTAATTTGGATTGAATGTAGATACAATGTCGATATCAGAGCAATCAAACAAGCTGTTATCTGAATTTAGCGAGACGCGCTCACGTACACTGGAGCTTGTAAAGACGCTTGAAAAAGACGACTTTGTTGTACAGACAGCACCGTTTATGAGTCCACCAAAGTGGCACTTGGGACATGTAAGTTGGTTGTTTGAGATGCTTTTATCAAAAGTTGTAAAAAATTACGAGCTTTACTCAAAAGAGTACTTGACATATCTTAATTCCTATTACAACAAGTTTGGAGAACAGCACAAAAAAGACAAGCGTGGCCTAGTATCAAGACCAACAGTAGACGAGGTTTTCCAATACTATCATACCATTACAAAAAGAGTGACAGACATTCTGCAAAAGCAGCTAGATGAAGATGCAAAAAATCTCTTTACAATGGGAGTGCACCATGAGTGCCAGCACCAAGAGTTGCTTGTCTATGATCTTTTACACTTGCTTGCAGACGAATACAGACCCATCAAAAAAAATCAGATATCAAAGCCATCGCAAATAGAGCAAAATCCAGTTTCCATAAAGGGTGGAATCTACACACTAGGATATTCTGGCACAGACTGGTGCTATGACATCGAATTACCAGAACACAAAGTGTATCTTGATGATTACAAAATTGATGCTTTTCCAGTAACAAACGGTCAGTACCTAGAGTTTATCGAAGATGGAGGCTATTCTGACTATCAGTACTGGCTTTCTGATGGATGGGATGCTGTAAAGAAAAATGTGTGGCAGGCACCAATGTATTGGATAAGGGAAAAAGACCAATGGCTTGTCCATGACTTTATTGGAAAGCGCAAGCTCAATGCAAACGAGCTAGTCTGCCATGTAAGCTTCTATGAGGCAGACGCATACTGCAAGTGGGTAGGAAAGCGATTGCCAACAGAAGCAGAGTGGGAAAAGGCAGCGTTATGGAATGAGCAAAAACAAAAAAAGACCTTGTTTCCGTGGGGCAATGAATCACCAACCCAAAGACACGCAAATCTTTTAGAGTCATATCTCTGGTCTTGTGCAGAAATAGGCTCATATCATCAAGGAAAAAGCCATGCCGGATGCTACCAAATGATTGGCGATGTCTGGGAATGGACATCGTCTGAATATGTTGGCTATCCAGGCTTCAAGTCAGGTTTTTCAGAATACAATGACAAGTGGTTTACAAACCAAAAGGTACTACGTGGCTGATCGTTTGGAACCCCGCAGATTTCAATTCGTGGGAGTTACAGAAACTTTTTCAGACTAGATGAGAGGTGGATGATTTCAGGGTTTAGATGTGCTCAAGATGTTTAATTTGAATTGTTTTTAAAAATTTAAGCTAACTCAAATGGGCTCGAAGGTTTCCGTACCTATAGCAGTGCGTTTTGAGGTTCCATGAATAAGAGATTTTCAATCTGTGTCCACGTTACAACGCGGGATTTTTCCGTGTTTTGCCTTGTAGTCTTCTAATATCTGTCTTTTTTGTTCTTTTGGATTCTCAAAAAATGTTCTTTGGTAAGTGTGTGTTTTTTGTTTACATACGTCATTTTCAAAGTTTGTATCAACATATTTTTCAAATTCTTTCTGAAGATTTTCACTTTCTCCAATGTAAAGTACATCCAGTTTTTTATCATAAAGAACATACACAGCAGGCTTGGGTTTGACAAATCTTGCACTTTCAAGCCACAGGATAACCTTTCCTTCAAGGATTTCCATGTCTAAAACCAAGTATCTTTTTTCTTTGGGTGGCTTTTTTCATGAGTGATTAATTTATCATAGTCATCTATGTTTCCTTCCCAACGAAAATCACACTTTGGGCAGTTCCACTTCAATTCGTGTCTATTCCTTCTCAGGTGTCTTGTTTTCAGATTCTTTGAATGCGTTTACATCACTAGATGTACTTTCTTTTTTGCACTGTAGTCTTCTAATTATTTCTCTAAACATGCCTTGTTATGGCTTTGTGGTAATATGAACCAGAGTTTGATGGTATAATGTAGACTTTTGATAATCAATGTTTGAATGAATGGGACTCCTTAATACTAAGAATAGCGTACTATAACTGAATGATTTTTTGGAATTCTGTTCAATTAAAAGCCATATCGGCTCGAGTCTATCAGGACTCAATTCTTGAATGATTATACGTGCACCTGTGATTGTGGTTGTCAGAATCCATCTGCAGAATATATCTGCTACAATTGTAAGCTAGGATTATGTAAAAATATGATAAATGAAGTGATACAGAGATGACCAAAACTTGCATTTTTGCAACAAATCATGCAAGGCATCACCTATTTTACAATGTCAATAACATGGATATTTATCTAACACACAGGTAAAAGATGCTACTTATGGTTACCTGCACAAAATGTTATAATGAACACCATGATGAGTGTATGGGAAAAGCAGACATGTTTGATTGTGACTGCAATTGTTTCAAACGATCCTGAAAAGGTTTAGATCAGTCCGGTTTATTTGATTGTAAGAAAGTTTGGTGTTATTGCATGCTTTCTTTGTATCTTTTTGCAAATTCCCTTGCAGATTCAGACTTGGAGTGTTTTAGAATATAATCAATCATAGCTTCCTCAAGTGAGTCCTTGAAATCGCCTTTCTTCAAGCCCTTTCTATTGTATATTACATCGCGAAACTCTTCTAGAATTTTATCCTCAATCTTGGCATTAACTTGAGTCATTGCCACATTTGGAAATAGAGTTTTATATAGTTATCTATGCTAAAGTTTTTTCATTAATCGACTTTCCGTGTATATGCAATTATGAAAACTATTCCACAACATATTACTCCAATTCCTAAAAGACCAACAAAGGCACCTATTGGTTCTATGAAAGAATCCATTATTGCTGGATCCTGTCTTCCCAAGGCCCCCTCAGTAAACAGTGACAGTACGCCAGATCCTGCCAGGCCTGCAAATATCATATACAGCATTGCCCCTGCCCCTCCAACATTCATTCCAATTAGATGAATCCACGCAAGTGCTTTCATGCCTCCTGAAAATTTTCGTTTTAAATTGATTTCAAGATGATTGTAGAACAGCGCAGTTACAGCTATCGCTACTACGATTATCAAGTAAAATATTATTCCAATAAAGAACCATTTGGCTGGTCCCTCAAATGAAAGAGAAAGATACTGCATAATGTTTACATCAGTAAATGTAACTTGAAAGCCAACTACCATAAAGGCCATCGCAGTTATTATTCCGCCCTGGATTATGGCGGCAATTATGAATCTGTCAACCCATCTTAGCCTAGCCTCTTCCATGAATCTAAAGCAAAAGCAGCCTTGTATAAACAGTATTATCTTTCAAAAACTTCTTTTAGCATTCAAAGATGGCACAAAACCATCGCATAATGGTTTTTGTCGTCTTGCCATATTTGCTTTATCTTAAAGCCAGTTTTTTCAAGCATGTCTTGGATTTGTGGAATGGTGTACTTGTGCGAGTTTTCAGTATGAATCAGTTCGCCTTTTTCTAGCTGCAAGGAAAGATTTGTCTTTGTAATCTGAACAGTTTGTTTTTTTGTAGAGTGCAAGTACATCTCAATTCTTTGTTTTTTGTCATTGTATAATGCAAGATGTGAAAAATTCTTCAAATCAAAATTAGCATCAAGCTCGCCGTTGATCCTTTCTAATACATTGAGATTAAACTGTGCAGTTATGCCCTGCGAATCATCATATGCTTTTTCCAGTATTGATTTTTCTTTAACCAAATCAAGGCCAATTAAGAACAGATCATTTTTTTTCATTACAGAATTTACCTTATGCAAAAATTGGATTCCCTCGTCTTGCTCAAAATTGCCAAAGCTTGATCCCAAAAACGCAATCAGGTTTTGCTTGTCATCATAGTGTGATATGAACTCAAGTGCGTTTTCATATGTGTCAATTATCCCAGTTATCTGCAAATTCGAATAGAGCTGGTGAAGTTCCTTTGAGCTTTTCTTTATGATATCAGATATGTCGATTGGAAAGTATTCCACTCTATCTTGTATTGAGGAAAGCACATCAAGAATCAGCCTAGTTTTTTTAGACGAACCACTTCCAAGCTCTACTAGCCTTACGTTGCTTTCAAGATGATTTTTTAGATCCTTTCCTAGTTTTTTTAAAATTTTGATTTCAGTTCTTGCAAGATAGTATTCTGGAAGGCTGCAGATTTTCTCAAAAAGCTGAGATCCTTTCTTGTCGTAAAAGAACTTTGGATGAAGAGATTTCCTGTCTTGGCTCAGGCTAGAAGATATTTCTTCGGCAAAGCTTTGTGTTTTCCCATTTTTTGGCCTAAAGTAGCTTGTCTTTGAGTCAATTACGTGCTTTTCGTATCCAAGTATCTGCTGGATTGTTTTTGAATTCAAGTTCAAAGAGCTAATTTCTCATCTCATAAATTTTTTGTGGCAATTTCGATGCACTTTTTGTTGATATAGTGGAAAACACAATCATATTTTATTGGATGAAATACTCAGAGTGCAAAACCTGACAAAGCATTTTACAAAAAAGAGCCTGTTTAGCTCAAAAACAGCAGTTGTCAGGGCAGTTGATGATGTCTCGTTTTCCTTAAAAAAAGGCGAAGTCTTTGTTCTTGCAGGAGAATCAGGCTCTGGAAAATCAACTATAGCAAGGCTGATACTAAAGGCAATTGATGCAGACTCTGGCAAGATATTTTTTAACGACCAAGAAATAACTGATGACCAAAAAAGCATCAAAAAATTAAGAATGTCATGCCAGATGGTACACCAGGACCCATATGACTCGATTAACCCAAGAATGAGAGTCTTTGATATTGTCTATGAGCCACTAGAGATCCACGGCGTTGGAAGCACAGAAGAAAGAAAAAAGCGAGTTCTTGATGCATTGCATGAGGTAAGACTCGAGCCTGCAGAAGACATTGTAAAAAAATATCCCCACACACTGTCAGGTGGCCAGCGCCAGCGAGTTGTACTTGCAAGAGCACTAGTGTTAAAACCAAAAATCATAATTGCAGACGAACCTGTATCGATGCTTGATGTATCTATTCGAGCAGAGATGCTTGAGCTGATGGAGGAGCTGCAAAAAAAGCACGACATTTCGTACATATACATAACGCATGATCTCACGACTGCGAGATTTTTTGGACACAGAATTGCAATACTGTATTTGGGAAAAATTGTAGAGGCAGGCCCGATCAACGATGTGCTGTTGCATCCACGGCACCCATACACACAGGCACTAATTGATGCAATATCAGAGCCAAACCCTGAAAACCTGTATGTTGAAAAAAAGGTAAGGATCAACGAGCCACTAGATATTGATGTCTATAAAGGATGCAGGTTTCGTGCAAGATGTCCTTATGCAATAGACAAGTGCAAAGACGAGCCACTCCTAGAAAAAATAGATAATGAAAGAGAGGTTGCGTGTTTTGTCAAGCTTGATTAGTTTGAAAATCAGCTTACCATAGAGGGCAAGCGCTTGTCCTTGTACATGACTATATGAGAGACTCCGTTTTTTGGATAAACGCCATAGATTAGTCTGGCTTTTTCCACAACAGAGTCTTTTAGTGAGACCATAAGGAACTGGCTGCCCTTTGAGCGCTCTTCTATTATTTTTGATAGTTTTTCGGCGTTTGGCGCATCAAGATGTGCATCCACCTCATCAAAAAGGTAGAATGGAGATGGCTTTAGCTTTTGAAGTGCAAGTACAAAGACAATGGCTGCAAGCGTTTTTTCTCCGCCGCTAATTGATGTTGATTCTCTTTTTGGCTTGTTTGGAAATTGTATCATATATGACAGGCCAGATGAGAATATGTCGTCTTCGTTTTGTATCTCAAGCCATGCGTTACCACCTGTCATTTTCGAAAACGCATTACGGATTTCTTTGTCTACTGTGTCAAATGCATTAAGAAATGTCTGGCGCTTGTCTTTTTCGATTTCTTCAATAAACTTGACAATAGAGTTTCGCTCCTCTTGTAGCTCGTTCTTTCTTGTAGACATGGAGCGATACCCTTCTGATACTTCGATGTATTTTGCAGGGGCGATTGCATTAAGCGATGATGTAAGCGATGCTTTTTCCTTGTCAAGTGATGGTAAGATGGATTCAACTTCAAATGTTTCTAGCGACTCATCAAATCCGTACATGCCCAAAATCTTTTGCAGCTTTGTCTCACGCTCTACAAGATCTTTTAGGTCACGATTTATAGAGTCTGACTGCCTTTCCCGTGTATTGATTTCCTTGCTTGCTGTTCGCTCTTTTTCGTTGAGATCGTCTAGCTTTGAATCAAAGTCCTTTAGCTGAGACACCGACGAACCAGATGTTGAGATGAGTTCCTGCTCTTTTTCGCGCAATGAAACCAGCTTGGCATCGCTTGCTTCCTTTTCTTTTTCAAGTGTTCTAACGCTAACTTCATGCTCGTGTTTTTCCTTTGTGAGAATAGAATTGTCTTCATGAAGCGTCTTCATCTTTGACTTTGTATTCTCCTCTGTTGCACTAAGTGTTGCAAGCTCTGACTCTTTTTCTCGCAGCTGGCTGACAAGCTCTGTCTGCTGCGGCAAGAGTGCAAGCTTTCGCTCATTTAATCGCTCAATGTCGCTTGCAACCCTGCTCTGTCCGGTATCTGCATAGTTTTCCTGTACTATCGAGATTCGCTCCTCAAGTGAGCCAATATACGACTTTTGCTTTGCTGCCTCTGCAAGAAGGTGCTCCTTTCTTCGCTCCAGCTGCGAATTTCGTTTTATGCAGTTGTTCTGGAATTCAGCTAGCTGGGAAATTCGTGCCTTTAGATCCGAATGCTGTGTTGTTGCGTTTGCAAGCCCGGTCTCAGATATTGCAAGCCTGTTCTTGTAGTCTTGTAGTCTGTCTTCGATCTTTTTGAGTGAGCCTTTTCTTTTTTGCACATATTTTTTAAGAAGATGAATTGACTGGCGTAAACCCTCAATTGATGAGCTCAGGGAAATAATTTTTGTAATCTTGGAAATCTTTGAGTTGATATCTAGTATGACTGCGTTTGCCTTTGCCTCAAAATATTCTCCATCAATTGTGACTGTCTTGTATCCTTGCTGCGACAGATCGTGTGCAGCCTTGCTTGATTTTACTAGCAGTACATTTCCAAAAAGAAATGTGCGTATTGATGAAAATTTATCGTCACATCTTATGTAATCAGCTAGTGTGCCAATGACGTCATGGTCATCAGGTACTGATGGCCTTAGCTGAGGAATTGCGTCAATTGGTAGGATTTTCAGGCGAGGCAGCTTTCTTGTACGTACAACTTCTGCAAGGCTAGTCAGGGTTGCAAAGTCTTGTACCACGACTGCCTTGAGCCAGTCAGAGCCAACAGCTAAAATTGCACGCTCATACTGTTTGTCCCATGAAAATATTTCATAGACTAGGCCATCAATTCCAAGCTTTGATGCGTCTTCTCTTAGTTGTGCAATAGAATAGTCTTCGTGCATTATTTCCTTGATTGTTTTGATTTGTGTTTCATACTGCGCTGCTGCATTTGATGCCTTTTCTAGGATCAGTGCAAGGTCATCTACGTCTTGCTCTCCTTTGATTCGTTTTGTGCCAAGTTGTGTTATTCTTGATTTTAGCTCAGCAATTGTTGCCTTGTGATTTGAAATTACAACATCCAGTCTTTCTGCAAGGCCTGCAAGCTTTGTCTGCTCGGCTTTGAAATTTTGATTGTTAATCGTGTTTTTGTCTACCTTGCTTTGAATGTCTTTTTGCTCTGATTCGAGCCTAAATAGTGCCAGTTTTGCAGAGTTGAGTCGCTCAACAAGATTTCTTACTTTGATGTCTGCGTCGATTTTTCTTGTAGAGATTTTTGATTGCTCCTTTAATACACCTGACAGCTCAGAGTCTACAAGCCTGACTTGCTCAGAAATTGATCTTTGTGATTCCTTTGATGTACGGATTTCCTGTTTTAGCTGCTCGACTTGTGGCTCAAGCTCGCTTCGCTCTTGTCCGAGTCGCTCAAGGTCTGCTTTGATCTGTGGAAGTCTAGCGTCAATCTGCTCTAGTCTTCTTTTTGCAGTTATTATTCTGCTGTTTGCACTTTCCGATATTTGCAATGCTTCTGAAATTTGCGAGTCAATTGATGATTTTGCTTGGTTGTATGCATTGACTTCTTCCATGAATTTTGATTTTTGAGAGTTTAGCTCATGAATCTCTTTTCTGATGACGCTACGTTCTTCTTCGAATTTTTTTATCTCAGAAGATATTGCATGCAAGTTGCGCTCCTGGGACAGCTTTGATGTTCGAATAGCTTTTAGATCCTTTGCAGCAGAGATTGCGCGCAGCCTGTTTATTTCCCTATCAAGCAGGTCATGTCGTAGCTTGCGGTTTCGTTCAACTTCAAGCTCATCGATTCGCTTTTTTATCTCATCCATCTTTGCAAGTGCAATTTCGAGTTTTCTGTCAGATTCATCAAGCTGCTTTTCTGATTCTAGCTTTTTTTCATCAAAAAATGACAGTCCTATTAGATCTTCAATTGCCTTTCTTTTTTCTTCAGGCGAAAATTCAGATATTCGTGTTACAGTTCCCTGCTGAACTGCGTTTAGCTGGTTTAGTCCTGCGTTTGCTACCTCAAGTAGGTCCAAGACGTGGTTTCTGTTGTCCTTTTTTTGGTTGAGATAGTAGATGTTTTCGCCCTGGTCATCCATTTCACGCGTAATTGTAACAGTGTTAGAATCAACTGGGATTTTCCTATCTGAATTGTCAAAGTGAACGCTAACTCTAGTCATTTTAGGGCCGCGCCTTGCCACACCTTCGATATCATGGATTAATGACCTTAGCTTGTCTGCACGCATGATTTTGGGCCTGTTCTCGCCTAGGGCAAAGATAATGGCATCAAGAATGTTGCTTTTGCCAGAGCCGTTTGGGCCAGATATTGAAACAAGGCCTGGCTCAAAATCCACGGCCGTGTTTTTAAAGCCAAATGATTTGAAGCCAAATATTTCGACTTTACGGATATGAACCAATATTGACTTTTTTTAAAAAACGTCGAATAATCGGATACTAACAAGTTTAATTGACCATGCTAACAAACATAATAGATCACGGTTTTTGAACAACAACTTTTCTTTGAGGCTAGAAATTATCTAAAATGAAATAATGGAAATCAAGTACGAATGAACGTGTTATTCGTCAGGCTTGTCAAGCAAGTCACCTATTCCGTGTTCATCAATAATTTTTTTTCTCTTGTCGTCAAGTTTTGCTATTTCTTGAGATTCCTTTTTTTCATCGCCTTGATATATCGTACGTATAGGCCATGGAATTCTAATATCATTTTTCTTGAACTCTTCATAAA
>Ga0213870_1001222_pt1 | contig 11672 bp, 12 predicted proteins | sample WICALVC2017_Meta_FD_160119 | JGI IMG/M metagenome (GOLD analysis project Ga0213870, IMG submission 160119) | Freshwater microbial communities from subterranean cave lake in Wind Cave National Park, South Dakota, United States - WICALVC2017 | ecosystem: Environmental > Aquatic > Deep subsurface >... | reverse complement strand
ATTTATGCTACTGACACTTCTGGAAATACAGGTTCTTCTAATTCAGTTACTTTTTTTGTTTGCGTCGGGAATGCAGTTTGTTAATTTATTCATATTCTCTCCAGACATGTCCACACTTGACGCATCTGTAAAATCTTGTCGCGGCTTCGTCAGCAGCTCTAGTTTGTCTCATCCACCAATAAGCTTCTGTGTTTTCACATTTAGGACAAGGTGTATTTGTTTTTGGTAAAGTATCAATCATTGATTTCTTGTCTAAGACAATTATATTCTCAGATTTCTTTTCCATCGCAACTGCTATCTTGAAACCCTTTGTAGTGCTTACTGTCCTTTTCTTTCCACACTTTCTACAAATGAGAACAGTTTTTTTACCAGCCTTTTTGGGAAGCATTGAGCCCCCGCATCTATCGCAGAACTCCATTTAACAACCTTATTTTTTAAAGAGGAATTTTATCGTTAGTAGTATTTAAGCTTACCGATTTTAGTTAGTTCAAGTTAACCTAATCCTGTTACTTCTGTGAAAAGAATCTTTACCCAACCAAGAAGAGGAATTTTAAAAACAGCCTTTCCATGAACTTTTGATGAATCTATATTGTGTTCGAAAGTAAGTTGCATAGAATTGTTGTCGCCTTTAGTTTCTAAAGTTCCATCTGCATTTATCTTAATTACTCTATGGATTATTGGGAATTTTTTGTCAGAAACGTCGAAAACTATTATGTCACCGACAGAAAAATTCTTCTCACCTTGTACAATTATCATATCACCTTTATAATAAGTTGGTTCCATGCTCTCAGAAAAGACAGCAACAACAGGTGTGGTTGTGTTCAATGCGAATCCAAGACCCATATTAAGAACAAAGGCTATGATAAAACCTAAAATCAAGTATATAATCGATCCTAGCCACCCTTCTGTATATTTATCCCAAGTTTGTCTTATTTGTTTAAGCTCTACCAACTGATTCACCTAAAACAATTCCTGTTGCAATCAAATGTGCAGCCCTTAAAGGCTCAGGTATTAAGCCTATAGTAGCAGTAGTTTTTATAATTTTCTCCGCGTCTTCCTTCTTCAAACCAGCACACTGAAAACATATCTTTCTATTTTTTACGTTCGTATAATAAAAAGGGCCAGCATTTTTGACAGCAGTCAACCTTTTTTCATACTCAGGAAGCAGTTTCAAGCTTTTCTTGAATTTTTCTAAATCAGGTTTCTTTCTGTTAACAACAATCACAGGGAGCTTCGTTCTCATGTAGATATCTTTTATGTCAACTGTGTTGAAACCACCAAAGGTTATGCCATCTAGCATCATAACCCTCAAATCTTTGTGCTTCGTCTTGTTTGTCGATTCTATTATCCTTTCAGTCGAATCTAATCCATCTATTTCAATTTCTGTCTTCAACATCCCGTCTAATATCTTTCCGCCTCTGTAAATAACGCCTATCAAGATGTCCTTACCTTTCTTTTTAAAATCAAAAGGTCCGTCATCCCATGCGAGGATTCTAATCTCTTCTTTTATTGTTCTGAAGTTTTGCATACTTAGAATTGAGTTTAAAATATTAAATCATTTACTTAAGGCCTTTTTTGAATTCTTCTTTAAATTCTGTGCATTGCTCTTCAATGGATTCTGCGGCCTTTTCCAAGAGCCTTCTGGGATTATTTCCGATTACCACTATTTTTGGCTCTTCCATGAAAGGATGCTCTCTAAGAGCTGAAGCTTCTCCCTCAATTTCCCAAACCTTCTTTGCTAACAGTTCTGTGATTGTTGGAGATTCGCCCACTACTTCTACTTTTAGTTTTTCTTTGTCTTCTTCTAGAACTTTCAAATTCATAAACCATCTTTAAGGTTTAGCTTTATTTAAACCTTTTGGTTAATGTATAAATTATGGATTTGGAAAAAATTAGAAAACAGATCAAATCTGGGAGATCAATTGAAGATGTTTTGAAGAAAGTAGATTGGAAGGATTTTGAAAAAACAGTTGGCGAGATTTTTTCTCAGCATAATTTTAAAGTTAAAAGAAATCTTAGATTTAAAACAAAGAAAAGATATGAAATAGATATTTTTGCCTCTAAACGAAACTTTGCGATTTGTGTAGACTGCAAGCAATGGGAACAAGGAAGATACAAAGCGTCAGCTGTTAAAAATTCTATAAAGAAACAGATAGAAAGAATCGAAGAATTAAAAACCCACATGAAAGAAGTTATCAAAATCTATCCGATGATAATTACTTTGTTCGATGAAGACATAATAAAAGAGAATAATGTTTTTGTTGTCCCTGTTTGGAAACTTAATTCTTTTTTGCTAGAAATTGAGAACGTGCTTCAATTCTTCTACACTTAAAATAGGTTTCTTATACATTGTTCTATCTTCAATCGAAATTCTAGGGCATGCTGTGTTTACAAAACAATCTATATCGAGCCCTTCTACTTTCTCAGGTTTTACTTCATTCAGCACTAAGATGTAAGCCTTTTTGCCTTGCGCTTTGATTTTTTTACTTAGAATTTCTGCAAGATTTATGTTGTTCTGCCCCGGTCTTACAGAAACTAATATTCCAAATTTTTGTGCTTCTTTGGCTAGAGCTATTGCAACATATTTTTGTTTCAAAAACTTTTCTCTTAAGTCTTTCAGATCGTATATCTCATTTCTTTCTACATCCAAAACAAAGACAGGCTTCTGGCTTTCTAATGCAACACCAAGAGGATGAAACTTTCCAGAACCGACATAGAGAAAAGCATCGACATCGTTAGCGATAGTTTCAGCCGCTGAAATATCACAGCCGATTATCTGGCCAGCATGTGGTCTTCCCTTTCCAATCTTTACGTTTATTCCTTTTTCTTCTAAAAACTCTTTTGTAACCTTTAAGGCATCGAGAAATTGTACTGTTGCAACAAGACCAATGTTCTTATAGTTTTTCAGCTTTTGAAAATCTTTTTCCAAAACAGGAACAGGGTCATAGACTTCCTTAGTTTCAATATATTCAATAGGTATTCCATCAACCTTCATGAATTCTGAGTGACCATAGTGTACTATTTTCTCGCAATTCAGCATTTTAGCCTCTATAAGAGCTAGATCGCAGGCTCCGTACCTGTTTTCACAATCTATTAATACATCTTCCCCGAAATCGTCGGCTATTTTCAAAGCCTTTTTCTTCAAGCCAATTGGAACTTGCAAAAGTTTTCTCATAGAAATCATTGGAGTTCTAAATCATTTAAATATTAACTTTAAAAAGTTTAGGCATAATCTTTATTCCATGTCTGATATACAAGAAGATTTTGACAGTAAGTTTGTAACCAGTGTGGGTTTGATTACTTCTAACGGAAAGAAATGGGGTCCAAATGTTATGGCAGCTGAATGGACAATGCAAATCTCCTATGACCCTCCCTTGATAGCCGTTTTTATCCATCCTGGAGATGTTACTCATGAAAACATTCTAGAATCAAAAGAGTTTGGAGTTAACATGGTAACTGATGATCAAGCTCCTTTGTCTCATCTTGCTGGCACTGTTTCTAAAAGATATTATGACAAGCTTTCTGATGAACACTTCAAGGATAAAACTTATCCAGCCAAGAAAATTAATGTTCTGATGATAAAAGGATGTACAATTAATGCGGAATGCAAACTGATTTTTTATAAAGACTTAGGAGACCATACAATGTTTGTTGGAGAGGTTGTGGCAGCTTCTTATGATGATAGCAAGAAGCCGATTCTCTATCATTTTCATAGATATTTCAAGGTTGGAGAACATATAGAAAAACCGAAGAGAAAAAGTTAATTAGGCTCTATTTCCTCTTCTTCGTCAGGTTCCCTCTTCTTGAGCGACCTCATTGAAAATTGGGTCATATGGATTAATTGAGAGTTAAGTCATTTAAAGATTTTTGAAAGAATGTCAACATAATTGAAAATTGAGATATACGGCAACAAAAGGAGTATAAAAGGTACTAGAAGGAACAGCAAGAGGAAAGCCAGTAAAATCAAAAAACTTCTACTTATTCCCTTCTCAATATATCCGAAGTATATTCCACTCAGTAATCCACCGATGTGAGAAATGTAAGAAATGTCTGAAGCAGTTCCTGTCGACAGAATATAGATGAAAGAAACTAAATTGACTATAGTGTAAAGAAACGCCACGATTATCAATGGTATAGGCACGATGTACGGATAAAATACAAATTCCAAAGGTTTGATTATCATCGCAGTTCCCATTATTCCAAAAACAGCCCCGGATGCTCCTATTGTAGGTATGGTTGCAGATCCTAGACCCAGATAGGTTCCGGCGACTATCATAAGATTTCCCAGAACACCTGAAACTAGGTAAATTAAAAGAAACTTTTTCGGACCTAGCTCTTTTTCCACTATACTACCGAAGAAAAACAAGGCAAGCATATTAAGAATAATGTGCTGTGGTGTTGCATGCAGGAAAATTGATGTTACTAAGGTCCACCATTGCCCCTGGAACAGGTTTTGAGGCGTAAAGCCAAAATTGGTAAACAAATAGTCTAGAAAATTTTCACCATACTGGTTAAAATAATAAATCTGGAGAAAGAAAACCGCCACAGTGATTATTATTATAAGGCTTGCCATGTCAGTTTTGACCATACCATAAATATAGTAATACTTAAATATGTTATAAAGGGGATTATAGGTATGAAAAGGGGTAAGGTAGAGCAATACATCCTAAATAAAATAGAAGAGGATGGCGGATTGCTTCTAACCCTTATCGATCCTGATAAACAGCCCTTTGAAAAAGGCGCAGAAGTGGCAAAAGCCGCTTATGAAGGCGGTGCAGATGCCATTCTTGTTGGAGGATCTGTAGGGGCTCAGGGTATGATTCTTGACAAGACAACAAAAATGATAAGGGAAGTAGTTGACGTTCCTATAATACTCTTCCCGGGCAGCGTTGGGACAGTCACTCATTATGCAGACGCTATCTATTTTATGTACTTGATGAACTCCAGAGACGTCTATTGGGTTTCCACGGTCCAAATCCAGGGAGCTCCTGTTATCAAGAGAGTTGGGATCGAACCACTTCCAACTGCATACATTATTGTAGAGCCTGGTAGAGCTGTTGGATGGATTTCTAATGCAAATCTTGTTCCAAGAGACAGGCCAGATCTAGCAGCAGCAACAGCTCTGGCAGGAGAATACATCGGAGCACACTTCATTGTAATCGACTGTGGCTCAGGAGCACCGAAACCAGCTCCATTGAAACTTATTTCTGCAATAAAATCACAAGTTACTGTTCCTTATTTCTGCGCAGGCGGCTGCAGGACTCCACAACAAGCTAGAGATATTATAAAAGCAGGAGCAGACGGTATTCAGATTGGAACTGCTTTCGAAATGGAAGGAAATTCAGAGAAGATAAAAGAAAAGGTTGCAGCTATGTCAAAGGCCATAAAGGAAGCAGGCAGGGAAAAAGTCAACAGTAGACAAAAAGAGAAAACAAGATCTCTACTTCCAACAATAAACTTGCCGCATATTCCCAGAATAAAATTCATTAGAATCAGAAAGAGATGGGAAAGCCTTAAAGGTAGGATAAAGAAAAAGGGAGAAAAATAATCATCTTTCTCTGTATCTTTCTAACCACTCCAAAAAGTTTTTCTTATCCATTTTCTTTTCTTCTTTAGGTTTCTCTACAGGTTGAATAGTTCCTTTTACTTTTGTCAGTTCATATTGCAATTGTCTAATCAGTAAATCTCTGTTTCTAATTTCTTTGTCCCCCATTATTTCCCTTCTGACTTTTTCATTCTTCTTCATTTCTTCTCTTATGAGTTCTTTTTTTGTTTCGTCTAAGTCTCTTATTCTTTCCTCTAGCTTGTCTGAGTAAATTTTAATGATGTCATATCTTTTTTGCAACTCTTCTACTTTCTTCTTGTACAAAAAGGCTTTTTCCTTCCAGTCCATTTTTTCCTTTATCATGATGTCTTCCCTTCTCTCTAACGGGGCTTTTAGCAATACTATAGCCTCTGAAATGTTTTTGGCCTCTTTATTTAAAATCATTTCTTTGATTTTGTCTGAATATTCTTTCATATCTGAAGGCAGGTTCTTGTCTATATTTGTGAATTGTGCTGCATAGCTCTTGTAAGCAAACATCGCAGATGCAATAGCATCTTTCTCATGCTCATCTTTTATGGAAACATTAACTATATTGTTTTTTTCTTCCACATCCAAATCATGGTCGGGATTGAAAATTTTGCAGTTAAACTGTGCTGCAAGCTTTCTTATAGTCATCGGTATTTTTTGTTTATCAGTAGCAATAATTAATGGCATTCCAAATTTTGTTATCCTGCTTATCATGTCAGAATAAGAAAAGTCCCTTTTGCTTTCGCTGTAAAGAAGGTTTCTTTTCAAGTCGAAGATAGCTATAGCGCTTGTTGTCCCTACGTCTACTCCAACTACAAGTGGCTTTGGCATTATTTATCAATTAAACTTTAAACAATTTAAGATTTCCTGGTGCTTTTATATTCATTTTTCAAGACGCCTCTTATTTTTTTGGCAATCTTTTCTCCAATTCCCTTTACTTCCTGCAGTTCCTCTTCTTCGGCTGAAAATACTTTTTCCGGGTTTTTAAAGTGTTCTAATAGAGCCTTTGCTCTAACTACAGAGACATCGGGCAAGCTGGAAACAAGAAATTCCTGCATTTCGTCTACAGTTTCTGGAATTTTTTTATTTCTGAAAGAAACTTCCCTGTTTTCTTGAATCTGCTCCCTTCTTGCTATCCAATAAACTATTCCTGCTGTTTCTGCAGCGTCTTTAGTCCAGATTATTGGAATTGAAAGGTCAACTGCAACAGCAGCTAATGCCCCCCTAATAACATTAGGCTGCAGTCTTCCGTAAAGGCTGTCGCCCTCGATTATCAAGATTGGTTTTTCAAAGTTTTCCTTCATGGTTTTCAGTTGATAAAAAAGTCTTTTGTCGGTTATGCTTTGGATAAAATCATCAACAGTTTTCTTTTCTATGCAAACTCTATCGGAGCAAAGAAAGTCTCCGTTAGCTAGTAACTTTTTCTGTATTGTGCATTCATATTGTCCAAAGTAATCAAGAATCCCGCTGTTAGCCTCTCTTGTATCAACAAATATTAAGACTTTAGCCATTCAAACAAACTCATCAATATTTTTTTGTTCCTTATTTTGCATTCCTTTTAGAATGCTTTTCATTTTTCTCTCTTTGTGATAGGCAGTCCAGTAGTAACCTTCATCGATTGATTTCTTTGTCATGAGGATTATTATTTTGCCTATCTTTGTCCTTCCTACCCTACCTCTTCTCTGTATAACTCTTATTTCTGATGGGACAGAATCGTAAAAGACAGCAATATCTGCTGATGGTATGTGTAATCCTTCTTCACCGATGGGTGAAGTTATGAGACAATTGTAATAGCTTGCATTGAAATCCTTTATCACATCAATCTGTTCTTTCTGTGTCAGCCCTTTCTCCCCTGATTGCCCAACTAGCATTACTGGAGCACAGAAAGGCTGAAGCTTGTTGTAAACGTTTTGAATATTGTCTCTAAAGTGAGAGAAGACAATTATTTTGGAGTCTTTATTGTTTTTCAATTCCTCAGTTATGATTTCAATCAGTTTCTGAATCTTTGGGTGTTCTTCCTGGCTTTTGTTCATTTCTTCAATCGCATATTTCACATGTGAGTCGTTTAAAGCGTTTTTGTCACTTCTTGTCTTTTTTTGGCTCATTTTGTTAATGTAAATCTTAGTGGCTTCAATGCTCTGCGTTTCTAAAAGTTCTTGAATATGCCATATCTTTATTGTCTCGACAGTCCAGGATATAAGATGATAATACAACGGATTCTTTTCGATTGCTAGCTTTCTGCTTAACCTTTTCTGGATTTCTAATAAGTCTCTCTTATTTCTAGCATAGATATTATATTCTTTCAGTTTCTCAATTCTATTTCTTACTGCAGTTTTCAAACTCTCTTGAGCGTTTTTAAGATTCTCTGGAAGATCAACCTTTATAGATTCGACTTTCAACTCCTTCAGGTAAGGCTGAACATCCTCGTCGCTGTCTGTTCTTATTTCAACCGCTTCTATTGACAGATTCTTGCATATCTCTTTTATTTTTTCAGAACTCCCGCCCGGTGAGGCTGTCAAACCGATTATCAGATGTCCGTTGACGTTCTTGTATGCATCAGAAACGAAAGTATATGCATAGTCTTTTACAGCCCTGTGGCATTCATCAAAAATTAACAAAGAGAATTGATTCAAATCTATAAGATTATTTTGGATATCGTTTCTAATCGTATTATGATTAACTATCCAATTACCAATAAAATTATGAGTATCCTCTACAGTAAGATCATAAACCCATTTTGGTTTTTCATTTAATTTTATTGATTTTATCTTTACCCATCTAAAAGGTAAATTCGCTAACTCAAATAAATGGTTTTTTAAATCAGAATCTATGTTTGCTGTAAGATATTTAACATTATCTAATGATAGCATCGAAAACTTGTAATATTCTATAGTATTACCAATTTTACTAAAGTAATCTTTTCTAATGCTACTTAATAGTTTACTTACAGGCAATATTTCTTTAGATCTTGTAAAATGATTTTTGATAGCATTAATGTTATCTCTTAAGATTTTAACTTTAGTTTTATCGAAATTACATGAGTCTAAAAACTTTAGAATATAATTTTCCCCACTCACATGTACATTAAATAAAATATTTGATTTATATGTCTTATCATGAAATCTAACTTCTTTATTAAATTGATTATAGATAGAAGAAGGTATACCTAATTTAAGTAAAAGCCATTTTAGATCTTTAGCCATTTCTACAGAAATTGTTGACATCAAATTTAAATTGTGGCCTGAAGCATTACCGTCAGTATCGAAAATACCTGTAATAAATTGGTAAATAGCGCTTTCTCTAGACACAAAAACATAATATGGAACTCTTATTCTGCTACCTTTATCACCGGGAGGAACACCAAGAAGTATCAATAAATTGGCTAAGGCTGTTGAATAATAGATAAGACCTTTATTTTCTTCATACTTTGGAATTAGTCCAAATAGTTTGAATATAAGTGATTCAAATTTTTTCATTACTTCATTTTTATCAAGAGCAGAAAAAACAACCTCTTTTCCTTTTGATTTTGAGTTGCCTATATGTCCATCACCTAACATTGCACCTATAACATAATACAATTCGTTTGATATGTCTTGGGAAACTCGAAAGGGCTTGCTCTTACCTGTTTTATTAGTTAGATGTAACAGATTAGGTAAGTTAACTTTACATAATTTTGCTAATTTGAAAAATATATTGCAAGGCATTGTAGAACGATAATATTTTGACAAATCACCTCTCCTCAAACCTAATTTTTTATGTTCGTATAATAATTTATTTATTATTTTCCTATCTACAACTCTTAGCGATTCATTGTTTTCGAGAAAATCAAAAAGTTTTATTTGTTTAGATTCTATAAATGCTTCTTTAGCAACAGCAATGTATTGACCAGCCTCTAATGTTCCTGCAGGTATCCACTTTAATTGTCCATCACTTGTTATTGTTAAAAGAGGATGTTCGGGAGTGGTTTCTATGAAATTTTTAAGTTCGGTAATAATTTTAACAGTTCTGTCAGCTTTAACTTTCCAGAATTTAGTAACTTTAACTGGCTGTATCTTTTTGTTTTTAAATCCTAAAACTTCAAAATCTACATCGCATATCAGTGCTGATTTGCCCATATACGATGTACGTTGAAATTCTAAGCCATTTGATAGTTCTTTAATATCAACAGGACCTTTCCCCTTTAGAAAAATCTGAGTATTTCCACTAACACATTGCGGTGTTGCAACGATTATACTTTTATCATAAAAATATCTTCTGTCTTCTGGTTTGACATAACCTGTTAGCAGTGCAATCTCTTCAGGATCTATCTCCAAGCATTCTCTCAAATATTTCTGGTGCTGAGCGCACAACGGCTTTGTAGGTGACATTAGCAATATTTTTTTATCTGGAAATTTCTCTAGCCTATAGGCCGCAATCAATGCTGCCAAGGTTGTCTTACCCAAGCCTGTTGGCAGAACAATAAGGGTATTTTTCCTTATAGCAGTGGCAAGAATACTTTCCTGATATATCCTTGATTCGATAGATTCAGGTTTAATTAAAGGATGACTCACAAAAGCCATATTTAGTATTAAGTTCTAAATTTTAAATGATTAAATGTAAGCAGCTTTCTTCTCTTTAAGTGCTATGGGTGATCCTCCACCATGCCAGCTTTGCCTTGGGTGTATTTGGACAGAAAAAAGCCTTTCTGAATTATCATCAAGAATTATTGAAGCTCCCTTTACTTTTGGTAGTTCTTCTAGAGACTTCCTGATGTCTGTTATAAGATAAGTTTGCATTATTCCAGACAAAGCTTCTAAGTCATTTCTTGAAGTCAAACGATGCGAAATTATCAGATCTGCCTGAGATACAGCATCATAATGAAGCTTGTTCGGTCTTTGTGTCATCAAAACCAGACTTATCCCAGGCTGTCTTCCCTGCCTTATTATTGTCAATAAGTCTTGCGTGGCAGATGTTTCTCCTTTTGCGGGCAGGAATTCATGGATCTCATCAATCATAATCCAGGTTAAAGGAACCTTCTTTTCTATTTCTTCTCCACCCATAATTGCAAGCTCTTCTAGTCTTCTGGCCGCGACTCTATATTCATAAATCTCACGAGCTAATATTCCAAGCATTAAGTTTCTAATGCTCCACTCTTGAAGAGAAACATCAAGAACGGTTACAGTGCCAGGTTGTAAAAAATTCTCAATGGGTGTAGCTTTGGTTGAGAATATACCCCAACCTTCAGCTGCTAAGAACCTGTTTTCTAGCGCAAGCCTTTCTTTAGGGTCAGCCCTCTCATCAGCTTCGATTGCATCTACCATATCTTGTATAGAGTAGTCTCTGCCATGGAGTTTCTTTAGAGTTCTTTCAAGCAAGATTCCTAATGGATCAAAAATACTTAGATTAAAAGTCAAGGCCCAGTCTGCTGTTGAAAGTTCTGAAGGTTTTATGGAAAATGTCCCATCGTAAGCAATTCCTTGAGTTTCATAGAAGTCAGTCAATCCAACAGGGACAATGTTGTGGATAGGAAAGCTTTGAGGCCTTAGGCTCCACTCAGACAGCAATTCCAAATCGATGTCATTAGGATTTTTCATGGTCCAATAGATGCCAGCGGTGTCAATAAGTAGACAAGTTAAATTTTCTTTAATTTCTTGCGGCAGTTTGAGGATTTCTTCTGCAATCACACCAGCACTATAGCTGTTGTGGACAATGACATCATTAGCCACAAAGTTATGAAATTTTGGAATTTCCATATCATAAACTCTAAATTTATCTTCCAACAATTCCATGGAAATTATCTCATCCCAAAAAACATCTGATTCTGCTAGTAGTTTTATGAATTCATTACCATCAACTTCAGCAATTTGGAGAAGTTTTTCTCTTGAAGGCCCATAAGCAATGCTGCTTCTAAGTGCTTTTGGAGTTTTATAACTAAAGGCTTTGCCTGCTTCAGCCCAGTTATTAGGTCTGTAAATATCCCATATTTCTTTTGGTATTGTGTCCAAATTTGGGTTTCTTTTTATATCTTTAACTTCTTTTAGGCATTGTTCTTGAAATTTTATTTTTTCACCAAAGAATCCTATTTCTTCAATAAAACTAACCATATTAATAGAATTAATTG
>Ga0213870_1001221_pt1 | contig 11684 bp, 15 predicted proteins | sample WICALVC2017_Meta_FD_160119 | JGI IMG/M metagenome (GOLD analysis project Ga0213870, IMG submission 160119) | Freshwater microbial communities from subterranean cave lake in Wind Cave National Park, South Dakota, United States - WICALVC2017 | ecosystem: Environmental > Aquatic > Deep subsurface >... | reverse complement strand
GGTACAATTTTATTGTTTATTGGCTTTTTCTTTGCTTTTTTGCCTCATTCATTGCATGCTAAAGCAGGACTCGGTGAAGCATCTCATTTAAAGCATGTAGTTTATGGCATGACTCTAGTTGTTACAGCATTAGTCATTCTTGTGTGGAATAATAAAGCATTAAGATTTATGCAATCAAAAAAAGATTAATGCAAACATTTAAATTTACAAATCAAGCAATTAATAACTATGTGGGGTGTAATATTTTTAGTGGCGCTGATAGCGATAGTTTTGTTTCTGCTGAATTTTTATAAAGACCCTAAAAGGACAATTCCGAAAGGAAACAAATTAGTTTCTCCAGCAGATGGGAAGATAATAAGCATTATAAATACGTCAAATAAAGAAATAAAAGTAAAGAAAGGGCTTTTGGGAAAAATAAGGACATTAACAAAAGATGTTGCAAAGGAATGTTATATTATTTCAATCTTTATGTCGCCATTTGATGCACATATCAATAGAGCACCAATAAGCGGCACTATAACATCAATAAAATACAAAAAAGGCAAATTTTTCAAGGCTTATGATTTGAAAAAAAGTTTTGAGAATGAAAAGAATGAAATATTAATTCAAGACAAAAAGCTGAAAGTAAAAGTAATTCAGATTGCAGGCTTTGTTGCAAGAAGGATTATATGCAATCTAAGCTTAAATCAAAAAGTTAATAAAGGGCAGAAAATAGGCATGATAGCTTTAGGAAGCCAGACAACATTGATTATTCCAGCAGGGGTGGATTTAAAAGCGAAATTAAATGACAAAGTAAAAGCGGGTGAAACTGTAATTGCAACCTTAAAATGAATGACTCATTATTGCTGTTATCAAATTTTATGAAAAATCCGAAAGAAGTGGGCGCAGTAGCTCCAAGTTCTAAATTTCTGACTCGGGAAATAGTTAAGAATATTAACTTCAGTAAATCAAAAAATATTATTGAGCTGGGACCTGGATTGGGCACATTCACGAAGGCAATTCTCAAAAAGGCTAGGCCTGATGCAAAGCTTTTTTGCTTTGAAGTTAACAAAAAATTTTGCGATTACATAAGGAAAAATATTTCAGATGAAAGGCTTGTTTTAATCAATGCTGGTGCTGAGAAGGTGAGTTCCATTAAAAAGTTTAACGTTAAAAGAGCAGATTGCATTATATCCGGCTTGCCCTTCAGGAATTTTTCATATGCAATAAGACGAATGATATTTCAGGCAGTGAAAGACTCTCTAACTGATGAAGGTAAGTTTATTCTGTTTCAATACACAAACGGGCTTGGCAAGACATTAAGCTACCATTTTAGTAATATAAAAAGAAAATTTGTCGCATTGAATGTGCCGCCTTCTTTTGTATACGTGTGCCAGAAATGAAACTGAAAATTAAAAGGGAAAAAATATTTTTTGCTATTACTTGGCTTAGATGCATACTTGCGTTTGTTGTAGCAATAGCGCTTGCTCTGAGCAAATTTAAAATTGGCCTGTATTTTTTTATTATTACTGCGCTGGTTGGATTTTTTGAGAATTTTATCTCGAGAAAATATCCTTCGCAATTGCGCACGATTATTGATTTTTTTGCAGACAAGCTCCTTGTCAACTTGGCTGCAGTTATTCTAGCATTTAAAGGGCTGCTTCCAGTCTGGATAGTATTAATCATTTTTGCTAGAGACCTACTAACTATAGTTGGAGGCACCATACTTCTTTACAAGAACTTAAGAAGAGAATTTAATCCTACAATGATAGGCAAGATTAGTTACTTTTTCCAGCTAATGGCGCTAATTCCTGTAATTCTCACTTCTGAAATTGACTGGTATTTAATGTATACTGCATTAATACTTACAGTCTTGTCCGGAGCTTATTCACTGTACAAATCTGAGTTTAGATTCGTAAGAAGAAAAACTGACTTGGATGAATTCAGAATTTTCAATCTTATAAAATTCGCGGATATATTCACATTGATAAATGTTGCATTAGGGCTCGTCAGCATAGTTTTTGCAATTGGTGGCAATTTCAAATACGCTGCGTACCTGATGCTTATCGCTGTGGTTTTTGATTTCCTTGACGGAAAAATTGCGAAGTCTATGCGTCAGGAGAGCAGCTTTGGGAAAGAGCTTGACAGCCTGGCAGACACAGTTTCTTTTGGCGTTGCTCCTGCAATATTCGGTTTTAGCTTGATGCAGGTAACATATGGCATAAAGCAGCTTCAAATTACATTAGGCATAATAGCTTTTACAATCTTCCTTTTCTGCGGCATATTAAGGCTTGCAAGATTCAATATTATGGATTCAAAAGGAGTTTTTAGAGGAATGCCAATAACTTTGAATGGGATTATAATACCTATTGTATATTTTATTGGCTCAAGATATTATGAACACACTTACATAAGATTTTTTCCATACCTCTACTTGTTTCTCGCCATACTTATGGTTTCGTCTCTAAGAATTAAGAAACTAGCTTGACTTGGTTTTTTTCATTAAGGCTTTTTTAGGAAGTGTGAGCATCTTAAATAAATAGCCAATCATAGTTGCATAAACCAGGATTACAGCAACTGTAAGCAGATACCTATCATAGCCAAAATTAATTTTATATTCAAAATTTATCAAAATTGATATTATTGTTATGTAAATGAGTCCGACACTTAGTCTAGCTATAAAACTCACAGGAACTGTCTTTGCTTTCTTTGCATACACCATTTTTGCTATTCCACTCACTATAGAAGGGATAATCAGCAAAATCACCCAAAAAGGTTCTAACCTTTTTTTGATTACAAAGGTAAGAAAAGTGATTATTATCACTGTCCAATCTGTAAAAGAATCTAGGCCAGAGCCTAGTTCTGTTTTTTGGTTTACTAATCTTGCTGATATGCCATCGAGCTTGTCACTTAGGGTGATTACTGCAAAAATAATCAATGATATTCTAGCCTTTGGATAAATAAGATAATAGATAAAAGGTATAACCAGCAAGAACCTACACAAAGTTATCAAATTCGGCAAATTTACGATTTTATTTCCAGTCATCATTTTTATTCTAACTATATATTCAATGCCAGATCCGATAGTTAACAGGACAGCGATTAGCATCATATGCCAGCTTAATGGAAGCTGCAAAAGCACGAAAACAATTGCTAGGCTTTGCAGTACTGTTTTTGCTTTGCCGAAATTGCTTGCAGGCACGACCATTTTCATTGGCAGCAAGTATATCCTTATGGCAGTAACAATAACCTCTCTTGATATTATAGCAATTGTCATCCACAGCTCTACGCCTTTTCCAATAAGGAATATAAGGGCTGTTGAGATGAGCAATTTATCTGCGATAGGATCGATAAGCCTGCCGAAATCAGTGACTTGCTTTTTCTTTCTTGCAAAATAGCCATCAAGAAAATCTGAGATAGAAAGCATAGCAAAGACAAATGCTGCCAATTGGTTTTTATATGGCATATCAACTAGCAATATCAATGCAAAAAGAGGAACTAGGCTTACTCTAATTAATGTTATCTTGTTCGGAATATTGAATTTGAACCGCATAAGTGTAAAAAATTGTGATTATTTAATTAGTTTTCGATGCAAAACTATTTAAACCAATATTTAAAAATTTCTGCTATGGAATATATCGTTGCATTTGTATTAAAATGCTTTTATTTAATGCTGCCTGCATATTTTGCAAATATGGCGCCAGTTATAGTGAAGAAAATCAATATTCTTGTATTTCCAATCGATTTCAACAAGAAAATTAACAATAAACCAATATTAGGCAAAAATAAAACTTTTAGAGGTCTGACTTTCGGCATAATTTTTGCGGTTATTATTGCATATCTGCAGTTTTTGCTGTACAAGAATGAATTTTTCAGACAAATATCTTTTATAGACTATCAGAATTGGCTTTTGTTTGGATTTTTGATGGGTTTTGGAGCATTAACCGGCGATTTGGCGAAGAGCTTTTTCAAAAGATGGCTTGGCATCAAGCCAGGAACTAAATTTGTGCCACTTGACCAGACAGACTTTGTTGTGGGTGCATTAGTTTTTATTATTCCTATTTTTGATTTGACATTAAAAATTTTTATTGCATCTTTGTTATTGAGCTTTGTATTGCATGTAATTGTTAATCATTTAGCTTTTTATCTCAAAATAAGAAAAGAAAAGTGGTAACTATAGAAAAAATAATAGATTAGCAATCGCAATAAAAATAAGATTGTATGAGATAATTTTGTAAATGTTTTTTTCTCGCCTATTATACATTAATGACGCGATTGTAATTCCATATAATAGAATCAGGCTCGATTCGATAACAAACAAATTCAGATTCTTGGAACTCAAAAAAAACAATATGCCTATGCTAGCATAAACTATAATAGATTTTTTGGATAAATCATTAACTTTATATTCTACAAACAATAAGAATGCAAAATAAACCAGCAAAATCATTAGATTGAATGCATTATTAAAGTAAAAAAATACTAGAAAAATAAAAATCAAGAATAAAAAAATCTTTCTAAGTAAAACAAAATATTTTTGCAGTGGCTTTTGCTCTTCAGGAGCTATTTCTACAAGCAAAATTCCTATCAACAAGCCTAAAAATGATATTATAGAGGCAGAAAAATAATTTATGAATTGCATCTTACTTGTACAACTTTTTCTCCAAATTTTTAATCTTCTTTATTCGCCTAGAGTGCCTTGACTCATTGCTAAAATCAGTAGAAAGCCACAGCTTTACGGCTTCTATAGCATGCTTTTTGGTTGTAAACCTTGCTCCAATAGAAAGAATATTGGCATCATTGTGAATTTTTGATAATTTTATGATGTCTAAATTTTTCCCGTAAAAAACAGCCGCTCTTATGCCTTTGAACTTGTTTGCGACAATTGCTTCTCCTTGTCCAGAGCCGCCAAAAATGATTCCTTTGCTATTTGGATTTTGAGCCACTTTTTTCGCAGCTTTTGCTATGAAATCAGGGTAGTCATCATTTGGACTAAAAGAATAAGCTCCTTCATCTTCCACTTCATAATTCAGCTTTTTTAGGTATTTTTTTATTTCCTCCTTAAGCTTAAATCCTGCATGGTCAGCTGCCAGAAATATCTTTATCTTTTTCATATCGTTCAAATTAATCCCAGTACTTTTAAATCTTTCTCCAAGCCAGGAACTGTTCTGTATTTGCTTATATCATTATAATCAATCCATCTAAAGTCTATATTCTCATGGTCAAGTTTTATCTTATTTGAATTAATTTTGCAAAGAAAAGGCATAACCTGCCAGATTCTCTTTCTACTTTTATCAACTACTTGCAATAATTTTCCTTTTTTTACAATTTTAGCTTTAAGTCCAATCTCTTCTTCAATCTCCCTCAAAACAGAATCTTCAGCAGATTCAAATTCTTTTACGTAGCCAGAACAGAAGCTCCATCTATTGGGATAATTATGGTCTTTATTGGATTTTTTTAGAATTAAAACTTTGGTCTTGAACTTTACAATTCCAGTCACAACAAAATAGGATTTCATTTTATGCTGCTAAATTGACAATTTGCGGCTGTTCCAATTTATAAGCATCCCTAAGCACCGACATATCTTTTGTAAAAAATACATCTTTGAGTCCTTTGACGCCTAGTCTCTTGAAATCAATTTCAGCTTGGGCATAACCATAAAAGTGTGACATAGCATCTGATGGCCTAGTAGTGTAGAGCGTAATTTTGCCATTTGCTATTGTTGACAATAAATTATTGTATTCTGTTATTTTATGATGATTTAAGTATGCTAAAGCTGCATATCTTGCAGCATACTCTTCCAAAGCGACTAAAGTTTCATATTCTTTGGATTCTTTAGGTGTTTTTAATAATATTGATCGTAGATTGTCATCCACAATTAATCTTACAGCATGTCCTGCCTCTTCGCCTATAGCTGCAGGATCTGTAACCGCTTCTGATCTGAATCTAAAAATGTATTTTTCTTCCTGACCATTGCTCCATACCTCAAACTGCGCATGTCCTTCTAGCGTATCATCTACAATGTATTCTATTTGTGGTTTTGTTACCCTTAATTTCCATCTTTCTGTTGGACTTAAAGCTACTGCATTGACAATAAAATCCATTGCCGATTGTATTTTTTTCTGTAGAATAGATTCCAACGACATAATTTAGAGTAATCCTCAGAAGTTTATATTGTTTGCTGAAATTAATACCAACTGCCTCTCCAAGTTGAGTGGCCCCATTGAATCAGTAAATCCACCCCTAGCCGTTCTACTTGAAGAGGAACATCACATGCTCCAAAGCAAGAGCCCATCCATATTACTGCTTGCGCATTTGTATTTTTCTCTATTGCTTGCTGTATTTCTTTAGCTCTTGGCTTCAAGCCATCTGGCAGCTGAATGCAGACTAATTTAGCGCTTTCTTTATTGATTCTTTCGATAACTTTTTCTAGCTCTAGGTCGTAGTTTGACATAAGTTTAAGGAATAGCTTATGGTTTAAAAACTTAATTAGAATTTACTGGACACGCTGCTCCAATTTTTTTGGTATAGGCACTGCGGCCAATTCCGATACAATTTTAGCTTTGGCATTAGGGTCAAACCTTATCACTTCTTTATCTCCCTCTTGCATATTTTCAAATTCGGGGTTCTTATAAAGCTGCTCTGCAACTCGTGCTAGTATATCAACTTCTGAATCACTTAGGTCTGGATTTAAATTTCTTACTAGACCTGGTACGCTTGACGCCACTCTTTTTTCTCTCCTAATTTCGTGATATTGTTCGCTCACAACAAATCTGATTGGTACAATTTCATAAGTCTGGCCTTCAAAAGCCATAATTTTTCTGCCGCCCTCATAGCTTAATGCAATATGCTTGGTTTGGTCGCCCTGAGTGATAGAAGAAAGAAACTCCTTTCCTGCAGATGTCATCATGCCAACTGTCACAGCTGCAGCTGCGCCTCCGCCCAATATATATATAAAACGTCTGCGATCCATAAAATGAGGTGAGTCAGACCCTGTTGTTGCTGCTCGGTTTTGGTACATTTTATTTCCTCACAAAAACATTTCATCCATTTCAAAATCAGAAAGATCTTTCTTATTAATAAGCTTTGCAAAATCCTTGTCTTTCATTTTCTTTCTGGATTCCCTCATTGTTTCAATCTGTTCCATATCCTCATCTAAAAACAGTTCGTCTACTTCCATTTTAATTATTAATAAGTTTGATTGTTATATTCCTGATTAGCTGAATAATCTATTTGTTTATCGTTTTTAGAGTAATTATTCTCTGCTATTGAGCAAGCTAAACACATTGTTAAAACCCCCAACATTTAAGATTTTTATTACTTTGTAGTGATATAACTTATATTTAAAGTTTTCGATTAATATTATTAAATAGAATTATTTACAATATTGAAGATAATTACTTGATCGGATGTCTCATATAATGCTTGCAATTGAGGCAATAATATATGATTCTATGCTTATGAATTCTGACTCTTGCATTCACGCTTGGAACTAAATAGCTATAACAATTCTTGCAGAATTTCTTTTTTAGCTCAGAAGGCAATCTTATCTTGTACTTCATTGCTATTCTTCTTGCAAGCTTTACGTATTTGTTTGAAAGGCTTGGATTTTCTTTAAAAGTATTTTTAGCTTCCCTGAACAAAAAATTGATTCTTTTTTTTGCAATACTTACTTGGCTTTGTGGTTTTTTGCGATATTTTTTTGGCATAATAAAGAATTATAATTTTATAAATATAAAACTATCTCAATCTAAACAAACAACGGCACTAAAACAAGTGTGATTGTACTCAATAATTTTATCAAAACATGCAATGAAGGTCCTGCAGTATCTTTAAATGGGTCTCCTATTGTGTCGCCTGTTACAGCTGCTTTATGGGCATCGCTTCCTTTTCCGCCATGCTCGCCTTCTTCAATAAGCTTTTTTGCATTATCCCAAGCTCCACCGCCTGTATTCAATAATAAAGCCATTAAAATACCAGTTATGGTAGCTACCATCAAAAATGCTGCAGCTGCCTCATAGCCCAAAACAACTCCTACAATAACTGTTACAACAACAACTATCAATCCAGGCAAAACCATTTCTTTCAATGAAGCTTTAACACAAATATCAACAACTTTCGCATAGTCTGGCTTTTCCTTGCCTGTCATTATGCCTTTTTTTGTCTTCCATTGCCTTCTGACTTCATTCACAATAGAGTAAGCTGTATCTCCAACAGCCCTTATCGCAAAAGCGCTGAATAGGAATATTAGCATAGCACCAATCAATGCTCCTACAAACACATGAATTTTCGCAATATCAACAGTAACAATGGAAACACCTAAGTGTTTTGCAACGTCATCAAGATAAGCGCTAAAGAGCAAGAAAGCAGCTAATGCAGCAGAGCCAATTGCATAGCCTTTTGTCAGTGCTTTTGTTGTGTTGCCAACAGCATCTAGCTTGTCAGTTCTTCTTCTTATCTCTGCGCCAGATTTGCTCATCACTGCTATGCCGCCAGCATTGTCTGTTATAGGCCCAAAATTATCCATAGCCAAGATATAAGCAGCAGTAGCAAGCATGCCCATTGTTGCAATAGCTGTTCCGTATAAGCCCCCATGATTGACACCGCTCATTTTTCCAAACCAAAATGAAAGAATCAATGCAACAGACAAGACTATTACTGGTAGTACAGTTGCTTCCATAGCAACCGCAAACCCTGATATGATATTAGTTGCATGGCCTGTCAATGATGCCCTAGCAATGCTTTTCACAGGCCTGTATGTGGATTCAGTGTAATAAACAGTAATCCAGACAATTAAAATGCTTGTTACAATTCCCACTAAACCAGCATAGAAAAACCACATATTATTTAGAAGTAATTTTGTTGTAAAGTAAAAAACAATTGCCGCGAGCACACTTGTTATATAATATCCTCTGTTTAATGCTGTCATAGGATTTTCGTTTTCATTTTTCAGCTTTACAGTCATTATCCCAATAATAGTCGCTATCAATCCAAACGCCCTGACAACAAGAGGAAACAACACACCCTTTATCCCAAAAACAGGAAATAAAGCAACTCCTAAGATCATAGCTCCTATGTTTTCTGCAGCTGTGCTTTCAAATAAATCAGCTCCTCTTCCAGCACAATCACCAACATTGTCGCCTACCAAGTCTGCAATCACAGCAGGATTTCTTGGGTCGTCTTCTGGAATGCCTTTCTCTATTTTTCCAACCAAATCAGAGCCGACATCGGCAGCCTTTGTATAGATGCCTCCGCCTAATTGCGCAAATAAAGCTACAAATGAAGCGCCAAATCCATAACCAACAATCAGGAAAGGTACCTCTTTGACATCGACACCAATGCTGAACAGGTAGTATATTACAGAAACTCCAAGCAATGACATGGCTACTATTACTATTCCTGAAACTGCTCCTGCCCTAAACGCAACAACAAATGCGTCATTCATGCTTTTCCTTGCTGCGCTTGCCGTCCGTACATTAGCCCTTATGGCAATCCACATTCCAACTATGCCTGCTATTGCAGAGCTTACTGCTCCAAAAAGGAATGCTATTGAAGTGCGCCAGCCAAGGTTAACATTTTTCGCAAAATAAGCGTATGCTATGAAAATAATTATTGAAAGAACAATAGACAAAACAGCAATAGTTGTATACTGCCTTTTCAAAAATGCTTCTGCCCCTATTTTTATTGCATTAGAAATGTCCTGCATCGCACTTGTTCCAGCATCCTTACTTAGAACTCGCCTTGTCAAGTAGCCAGCAAAAAGCAATGCTAAAATGCTAATCACAATCACTAAACTCAATAAAGCCATGATTTTTGGAAAATTTATGGCATTTATAAAGGTTTTTGTAAAAGTTGTTTTAGCCCTTTCAAAATAGTAAAAATTATATGTAGTAATGCTAAAATAACTATAAAATGCTGGATTTCCTAAAAAAGATATTCAAAAATGAATCAGAGCAAGAGATTAAGCAAGCAACAGAAATAAAGCTGCAGCATATGAAGAGCTGGCTTGATGAGAAATCGAAGCCTTTAACAGAAGAGCTTAAGCATCAAATAGAAGGTATATTAATGAAAGTCAATGAAGAAATTGAAAGAACGAGATTTAATGTTGAAGTTCTTGAAAATGCAAAATTGCAGAATCCTAATATCCCATTCAAAGCAAAACAATACATGGAAGGCAACAGAAAGGCTTACATCAAATCCATAAACTCATTTTTGGGTCATATGGAGATAAACAACAAGGATTATTTTTACTTGCTTGATTTCTGCAAGGAATTTGATGAGCTGATAAACGACTTAAACAAAGGGACAATAAGGAGTTATACAATATTGCAGGAATTCTTCGCAAACGAAACTAACAAAATAGCTCAAAACTTGAAGAATTTTGACACGCTGTTTTCAGAACTGAAAAGTGTGTTGAATAATGAAAAGATGGTTGCAGTGAATAATACAATGGAAAAAATAGAGGATTTAGAAGCAAAATCAAAACAGAAGATAAATATTGATGTTGATTTTAGGAATATAGAAGCAAGCTTAAAGTTGGCCAATGAAGAGAAAGAAGCAATAATGGCTGATATAATTAGCTTCAGCAAAAGCGAAGAGCACACAAATTTTTTGAATCTTAGCGAGGAGAAAAAAAGCAAGGAGAAAGAGTTTTATCAGAATCAAGATGTAATATTGCAGTCTTTTTCCATCATAGAAAGACCTTTGAGAAAATATTCGCATATCGCTTTTGAGCACGAAGAATTAGTTCTTGATTATCTGAAAAATCCTATAGAGATGATCGCCAGCGATAAAGAGATGAAGATTCTGAAAATTTTAAAGAATATAGAGAAAATGCTGAACGAAAACCAGATTCAAATTGATGACAAGAAAAAGGAAAAAGCACTAGATGAAATCAAAAAATTGAACAAAGAGTTTATTGAGCAGTTCCAGAAAAAATACTTATCTTTTAAATCGGACATTGAAGAGATAGAAGACAATATCAAATCCTCTGGAGTTCCTGACAAACTCAAGAATTTTAATAAAAAACTAGAGGATACAAATTTCAGAATTGAAAAAAACAATGAAGACTATAACAAATTGAAAGATGAAATAGAGAAATTGGAAAAATCAATATCAAGCATGAAAAGCGAGATTGAAAGTTCTGTGAAAGAAATTTTTAATGAAGATGCTAGGATTGTTTCTTGAAATTATTTCCACGTTTTTTCCACTGCCAGAATTCCTGGCAGCTTTCCGTCTTTTTCTATTAATTCAAGAGTTGCACCGCCAGCATTTGAGACTACAGTAAAAGCATCTTCGCCATTATAAGCTCTTATAACCGCTACTGTATCCCCACCAGCTCCAATTGCTATTGCGCCTTTACTTTTGGCTGCTTTTATTGCTTCAAAAAGCATTTTGTTTGTTTTTGAGAATTCTTCAACTCTTGGCTCTTCTATGGAAAGAGGGCCTGCAAGAATAAGCATGTAAGCATTTTTTGCCTTTTTGCATATTGAATCCAAAGTTTTTGGTCCAGGAGCCACTCCAAGCCAGCCTTCTGGGATACCAACAGCAGAATGAAATGTCTTAAGCTCGGCATCTGCTGGCAAATTGCCGAATTTATCTGGAAATTTGTTTGTAATAGTGTGATCTAAGTTTGTCATCACTATAACTTTTTTTGATCTGGATTTTATGCAAAGCTGAGCAGCAAAAATTATCTGCTCTCCTAG
>Ga0213870_1001220_pt1 | contig 11688 bp, 8 predicted proteins | sample WICALVC2017_Meta_FD_160119 | JGI IMG/M metagenome (GOLD analysis project Ga0213870, IMG submission 160119) | Freshwater microbial communities from subterranean cave lake in Wind Cave National Park, South Dakota, United States - WICALVC2017 | ecosystem: Environmental > Aquatic > Deep subsurface >... | reverse complement strand
AATCAATCTGGGAAAAAATAAAAATCGCGGCCAATCCGACGGCAAACCAAGTAAGTTGCTGGTAGAATTGCTCTTCGGAGACGCTCCAAATTATAAGCAGGCTCAAAGCCCCCAAAACCAGAATGGCAAGATTAAGAAGCCAATCGTGACGCTTTAATAAGGAGAACATTAATTTCAAATTATCTTCTCGCCTCAACGAAAATCTTTACCGAATCTCTGCTTAAGCCGGTTGAATCGGTTATCGGAATTGTAATCGCAAAACTCCGTTCTTCAAACGGCTCCATGTCTAAAACTAAAGTTTTGGAAAATCCGGTGCGGTTTCCGGATTGGTCGTGGATAACCGCAATAATCACGGCGCGGGAAATCCTAAAAGAGTTCTGGTTAATCAATAAACCGGCAATGCGCGCTTCGCCCGCTCCTTCTTTAATTTCAATTTTTATATCCCGGGTTTGGGTTTTGGGCGCGGAAAATTCGGCAATCGGCTTCCAAACAAATCCGGAAACTTCGGCGGCGGCGCGCGCAACCGGCCCACTCACCTCTATGCTCGGCTCAACAATATATTTGATTTCTCCCGGATAAATGAAAGACTCTTTGGTGACCGAATCAATAATTCTTCCGCCTGAATCAAAAAATTCAATTTTGTGGGAAAATCTTTCCGCGCCGTATTTGGTATTGGGATTCACGAGCTCAAAAAGCGCGGACACGGTCCGACCGTCAATTGAAAAAAGCGAAACCGGCGAAACCTGAATCGGCTTAAGACGTCTTAACTCGCATGACTCACAAGGCCCGCCGCAGTCAATTTCGGTTTCGCCCTGGTTTTTGCGGTTGTCAAAACAAGAAGCCGGCGCCTTAAAAGGCGCGTATAAAAGATAACCAAGGCCCAAAAGTATAATTAAATACAGCGAACCGTAAATTAATTGTTTTAAGAAACGCGATTGCATTTTAATACTAAAGTAGTTCCTGAGCCTGTCGAAGGACTACCTTAAAAGTAAGAGCTTGACCGATTATTATTCTAATTATAGACTAATTTCGGACCTTTCCAAAAAGGAGAAACGATGTCAAATCGAATCCTGAATACGCTTGCGCATTTTTTATATTTATTCTATTAATTCAAACGAATATGTCTGAAAAAGCATTTGAAGGAAAACCACCACAAGAAAAGGAGCCTTTCTTTCTAAACAATTTCTACTGTTTCCTACCGGGTGGACCTTATCGTAGCTTTTATGATTCAAGTCCTGAAAAAGCCAAGATAATAGATGCCATCGATGAACTCTTGAAATCTGAATTTTCGAATTTAGATACACAATCTATTATAGATGGCCAATACGAAGCTGGAGAAATTTTAGCTGAACTGTCTGATTTCGATAGACCGAAATCGGATGAACAAAGAAAAGTATTAATGGATAGACTGAAAGAATTAGAGGCGACAGCAAAAGAGAGTGATGATAAACTCCGCCCCCTATTTGATCGTTTAGTGGAAATGGGATTTAATGCTGTAGAATTGACGAGATAAATTTTTGCTACGTCTTAAACAAAAGTTCCGGGAATAAAACGGGAATTGGAAAAGAATACTGGCAAAAAGAGTGCTTAGACGACTAAAAGAGCTAGAAGAACCGCGAAGAGAATGACAACAAGCAATCGGCCCTCAATGAGGGCTCTTTTTATTGAGTTTGTTAATAAAATGGATTTTAATTTCCTCCAATTACTAAACTATCTGCCGATCGGCAGATAGTTTAGTAAAAATTCAATTCACTGAAATGTCTTTTATAAAAATCCCGCCCGGAATTTTGACCGCCAGCATACCCTATCCCGCACTAGAACAAAGTTCAGTGCGGGACTTCACTGCGTTCCGCTTTCCCAGTAAGCTAGTGGCATACCCTACTTTCCCAATTCCCGAAAGAATTAGTATCATCGGGCTCGGATAATTTCACTTCCGTGTTCGGAATGGGAACGGGTGTTTCCTATCCGAGTAAAACACCACCAGCTTGTTCGGAATGCGAAGCGTCAGCGGAGTCCCGCACTAAGCTCTGCTTTAGTGCGCGGAGGAAGAGGTGGTGCACTTAGAGCTGAAACACTGGAAGATCAAAATTCCGGGCGGGATTTTCTTAACAGGGTCATGCCCTAAAAGGGACGGATCAATTTTACGGTTATTAGTATCACTCGGCTGAACACATTACTGTGCTTACACCTATGACCTATTCACCAATGCTCCGCATTGGCACGCTGAATTGCGCAGAATTGGCTCGCTGCGCTCGCGTCGCGGAATAATGCGGAAAAGTTTCCGCGTCAATCCGCGTCGCGCGAAGCGCGCTTCCGCGTCTTTCCGCGTGCCAGTGCGAAGCACTGGCTTGTACGTGGTAGTCTTCCACGAACCGTGCGATGCGAAGCATCGCTTCGCACCGCGACGCATAATCTCGGGTTGGGCTTCGTGCTTAGATGCTTTCAGCGCTTATCCCTTCCAGACATAGCTACCCAGCGTTTCAGTTGGTACCAAAGCTGGTAGACCAGCGGTCTGTTCATCCCGGTCCTCTCGTCACATTTTGCTTCGCAAAATCGCGGATTCACGCGGACAAGCTCGCTTCGCTCGACCGCAGACTCACGCGGAATTACGAATCATTTCCCCTATCACTAGGGGTGTAGACTATATCTTCAGCCTCGCGCCCCGCGCGAGGAAACCCTAATCTCTAAACCCTAAATCCTAAACAATAATTGTTTAGTCCCGACGCACATTATTTCATTATGCTGAAGAAGTCGGGATCCCGATTGAAACATCGGGAAAATTAGAGATTAGAATTTAGAGATTCCTTGTGCGAAGCACAAGGTTGTCGGCGTATTATAGAAACTATAAAGCTTCTATCCCTCCGACTTTGCGTCGGAGAAGTCGTTACGGGGTTACCTGCTCAAATTTTTGGACTCGTTTTTAGCTATATTTTACCGATATTTTTATCCTATTGACAAGGATAATAGGTATGCTATACTACGTACTATCCTGGTGAATGCTTAGGATGACGCCTGAAAAGCCTATCTAGTTCTAGGTAATTCTGGAATAATCCAAGCTGGCAGCTAAAACTGCCTAAACAAGGACAGCGCTTTAAAACCGGCGGAACTAGCGTGCCCGACGCCCGGAGGGCCAGGAGACTACGAAAAGGTCTCCTCTTTTTTTTACTTGAAAATCCAAAAATTTGAACAGGTAACTTCCCACGGTATTAACCCAGCCCTTTCTCCGAAATAAGTATCGGAGATAAATAGGACCGACCTTCCAAGATTTACTGCATTGGTTAACAATGCCCAATCTTGAAAGGGCTGGGCCTCCACCGTTATTAGCCGAATTATCAGTCCGAATTACTTCGGACAGTAGCAATTGTCTTTTTTACTAGGGACGACTACCCTCTTGCGTCTTCACCAATGCTCCGCATTGGACACAAATATTCTCGAATATTACTCGCTTGCGCTCGTTCCCTAATCATCTCTAATTCGGGATAATTAGTGAGGCGCGAAGCGCCAATCATTCGGGATTATTAGAGCCCAGTGCGAAGCACTGGCATTTACGCCTGCAGCAGATAGAGACCAACCTGTCTCACGCATATTTTGCTTCGCAAAATCGCGGACTCACGCGGACTTAACGCGGACTCACGCTGAAATTACGAAACTTTCTCCTCCATTACTAGAGGAATTGGACTATACCACATACCAGATGTCAGAAATCAGATATCGGATGTCAGAAATATCTGAAATCCGAAATCTTAATGCCGAAATCCGGCATACCGACGTATTATGGAAATTTAGAAATCTCCATCCAGTCGCCTAAGGCGACTAAGTCTCTACGGGCCGAAGCACATAAACTTTTTATGTGCGCGGTTCCCTCGGTATTATCCTACGAAGTACAGGTTGTAAACTTCCGCGTCAGTCCGCGTTTTGATCCGCGTAGTTCCGCGTGCTCCGACTTGAAGTCGGAGCAATAGGACTTCACCGATATGAGTCGATTTATTCAAGTAGCTTCACAGCTACAGGCCGCCGTGTAAACCTCGATATTGCTATTTGACATAAATAGCAATTTGGTTCTTAATCTGACGGTTTGAACCCAGCTCACGTTCCCTTTTAAATGGCGAACAGCCATCAATTTTATCCTCTATTACTAGAAGCTTAGACTATATCTTTCGAGCACATAAATCATTATATGCTTCGACCGACGTATTATAGAAGCTTAAAAACTTCTATCTCGTGCTCGATCTAATCGAGCAAACGAAGTCGTTACGGGGTTATAAGACAACTTATACTTTAGTGTATCAACAATATACGGATATATAAGAGAAGAGAATATTTCAGCCTCCGATGACGGAATATACAACCGATAACCATCTTGAATCCAGTGAATACGTGAGTTGATTTTAAAGTTTGTCTTTAAACATCGTCTTAAGTATTCATGTTCCCTTCTCGTGAAAGATAAAGTGTTTAGGAAAACACCATAACTGTCATTTCTTCTACCGCCGTCATCCATATACCACACCGCTAAACTTAGCGGCGATTTCAAGATCTGTGTAATCGTCTGCGGCACAATTTTTACCGTACCTCGATAAAATAAGTTCCTCAATCCAGTAAATGCTGGATGCGAGAACGTATTAAATCTCCATGAATACCATCGCTTATGGTATCTAACATCGTTAATACTTACGCTGTACGGTTCCTTATTACACCATCTCTTTAATTGCTGATACTTCCAGAACAGATATTCCTTTTGTTTAACTGAATGAGTGATTTCTACACGGGCTTCGGTTTTTAACTGTCGCACGTGCGCATCACCCAGAATTGTACCAACAAGAATATCTTGTTCATGTTTTGTAAGTTGCCCTAAACTTCCCACGGAATTACCCATTTTATGATTTTACCATAAATGGGCTCCTCCGTTATAAGTCGGTTTTAGAAGCGCTTGGTTCTGTTCTTACGCTTCCCACCTTCTCCAGCGGGGCGCTAGGGAGAGCCGACCACAAATTCCATTATTACTAATGGGGTAGACTATACCTTCCAAGCACTTAACTCATTAAGTGCTACGGTTCGGCGTGTTAGCTAGAAAACAATATCATCGTGTTTTCTAACTCCGGCTTGATAGACAATCAAGCACAAGTCGTTACGGGGCACTATCGAAGTTTAACTTTGTATTGCATAACGGGCATAACGTATGGCTTAATAATCTCAATTAAGTTCTTTGTGTCTTCGAGATTAAAATACATGCGATGACCTTTATCACGATCTCTGTAATACTTAGCACTCAAGCCAAACCTTGAATTTAACGCCGCGATTAACAATCTCACTTCTGACAGAGAAAAAGCATACGTACTAATATCTATGTGATTCTTATTTAAACTACCGTCATCCATTACCCAAATCGCCATTGCAAGGTTATCGATGTCTTTTACGATATCTCCGGGTATAACTTTCTTGCCATTTTCATAAAATCTATTACGAAATTTGGTAAGAATTGGGTGACGCACAGTTCTAAACCACCAAGACTTAGCATATTTTTCGCCTGATTCCCTATATCTATAGCTAATTTTCGGTTCAGTAAAAACCCATGGACGGAAAATTTTATATTTCCAGACCACATAGTCTTTTTGAACTAATCCATGCTCTATCTTCAAATTGGCGTTGATAGCACCAGTACCTACACGTAGCGTGCCATCACCAAGTATTGATCCAATTAGAACCGAATGCTGTTCGCTTGTAAGAAATAAAGAATCTTTTATAGGCTTCCATTTTTTCTGCCAAAATTTATCAACTTCAATAATGCTTCCCACGGTATTATCCATGTACCAATTATAACTCAGCGCTGGGTTTAATACATGGACTTCACCGTTATGAGCCGAATTTTACCTCGACATTTGGCTCGGTTTATCGAGGTGCCGAGCTTGGTCGTCGATAGGGACTCTCGGACCAAACCAGCCTGTTCAATGCTTACGCATTAGACTATATCTTCACCCAATAATCAGATGACAGATAAATCAAATCAATCAGATAAATCAGAGCGGTTTAATTTCTGACTCCTGATTAATCTGTCTTCTGTCTTCCGAGTCTGGGGACGGCGTATTAGCTAGCAACGAACATAACGTTACTAACTCTCTCGCATCTCGCGAGAAGTCGTTACGGGGTTAAAAAGATAATTTATACAACATTACTTCTGGAATTTTGTATCTCCCAGCGATTGCGCTTAATTTATTAAGCACGCGCCTCGGAAAATAAATCACAAATCCTTTATTTTTCTTATCAAGGACTTTATTTTCTAAGCCGAATTTTTCAGCGATTGTCTTACTGGCTATTTCTGCTTCACGGCGCGATGTTCTGCCTAAATAAATATAGGCACATTTATCGCGCGGATAATAATAACCATCATCCAAGTACCAAATCGTTAATGCTAAGCCAGTTTTCAACAATTTATGAAGATTATCCGGAATTATTTTTTTACCATTAGGATAAAAAATCTTTCGGAATTCTCCTAATATCGGAGAGCTATTTGATTGCTGACGAACATAACTGTATATCTTTCTAGTAATTGGATGTTTACGCTGAATAAATTTAGGCTGTCCTTGAAATAGTCCGCTTAATATATTTGCTTTCCAGATTAAATAATCTTTATGATCGGCGCGATGTTCTAATCTTAATCGAGCGTTCTTTCTGCTAGTACTCTGAATAAAACCATCGCCCAGAATCATTCCTACTAAAGCTGATTCTTGTTCCAAATTTAATCTCATAAAGATAATTATAATATATCCTTCAACTTCCCACGGTATTCCTAAAAAACAAAACCCCGCCTGCCAGTAAGCAGGCTTATAGGGAAGACCGTTTCTAGGTTCACCGTTATAAGCCGTATCTTAATCCGCATTACTGCGGATTGGGACAACTAAGCCTTATTTCAGGCTTCATCCCCGGAGTAACTTTTAGCCGATGTCTCCCACCATTCTATAATGTATGGTCGGGTCACTAAGTTCTGCTTTCGCACCTGCGCGACTTGTCAGTCTTGCAGTTAAGCTGGCTTTTGCCTTTACACGTCCAGCGCGATTTCCATCCGCGCTAAGCCAACCTTAATAAACTCCTCCGTTACCTTTTAGGCATATTGTTGCTTCGCAACAATCGCAGACTTCCGCAGACTTTACGCTGAACTACGCAGAAAATAATCCCACGTTAGTGGCGTGCCATCGGCGTTCTTCTGCGGCTTGCTACGCGAGCGAGTCATTTCTGCTCGCCTCTCTATGTCACCATAGAGTTCGGACTATATCACCCCGCCTAAATTTTGCGTTGCAAAATTTTTGCGGGCCATCGTGTAGTCTCTGAGGGGATATTCAGTTAATCAGTTACGGCCTTCGGCCTACAGTTGAAGAGTTGAGTAGTTTTAAACTCACTAACTCATAAACTGTAGCGATAGCGTAACTCATCAACTAAAATCTTCCCTGCTGATTGTCTATCGTTTGCTCTGCAAACGAGAGGTGTTCCAGCATATAGATAGTTTTTCCACGGTGCGTCACCGCACCGGGTCCCCCTATAGTCGCCGGAGTTGCGACTATGTCACGCGTTCAACGAGAATCTTCCGCGTTTATCAGCGGCCGGTTGCAGCGCAACCGCTAATTCTGCGTCGTTCCGCGTTTATGAAGGATAACGCCCCATTAAAACTGCCCATCAGACACTGTCCCAATCCAGCTTCCCCGCTGGATTCTCGCTAAACTGACGCGAAACTCAAACGCGAAACTGACGCAAACTTTTTTTGTTCCGCGTCTGTTTTGCGCGCGCCACGCAAGTGGCGCCCTTTAGCGTCTGTTTTGCGCCAGAACCCAGCGGGGTTCTGGACTGGTTAGAATTTAAAACTCGGAAGATGGGTGTTTCATTGACGGATCCATCCCGCCCAAAAGCGGGACTTCAAATCCTCCCCACTACGCTACGCATCCGGGCTTTAAAGCCAATATCAAACTACAGTAAAGCTTCCGGGGTCTTTTCGTCTTGCTGCAGGTACCCCGCGTCTTCACGGGAATCGCATTTTCACCGAGCTTGCCGCTGAGACAGTTCTCTGATCGTTACGCCATTCATGCGCTTCGGAACTTACCCGAAAAGGAATTGCGCTTACGTGTGTTAATCGTGATGTCCTTTTCAACATCACACTCTTCGTGTCGCCACGAAGTTCGGACTATATCTTGTCCGAAGTTACTTCGGACCCCGACGTATAGTCTCTGAGGATTCAAGAAATCGAGATTTCTTTTTGCGATTCATTTGCTCAATCAATCGAGCAACCTTTACCATTCCATTGTAAGAATAATGTTTCCCATCATTCATTATCTTAATTATTCGTCTAAATACTTCGAAGTCTTTACTCTTTGCAGTCCTAAGTTTGTTCCGTTTAAAAAACGGGACAACTTTTTGATTTAAATCAGATAATGAACGAATGCAGAAACGATATAAATGTTCATTGTGATTATCATAACGCTTATTAATGAAAATTTTCCCGCACCCAAAATATTTCTGAAATATTTTAAGCGCGTTCAAACTTTTAGCACCTTGAGTTATTACAAACTCAGGAAATATCTGCCAACCAGAACGGTTAGTAGCGTTACGAATAAAACTCACAGAAAAGCACCCTTCACCGTCAGTGAATCCTACTATCCACGACTCAATTTCTAGTCTTTCCTGCTGGTTGGCTGCACTCATACGATTTTCACTATGGAATAATTATACCATAGTACGTTGAGATACAACAGCTATTCCAGCATTTAGTCGGGTTTTACAAAGGCAGCGCGCCGTTCACCTTTGGACGGTTATAGTTACCGCCGACATTGACGAGGGCTTGGCCCGCTCCGCACTTCACATATTGCTATACAAAGCACAGGCAGGTTTGACCTTCTCGCATCGGTCAGGCGTCACCCCCTATACATCATCTTGCGATTTCGCAGGGAGCTGTGTTTTTGGTAAACAGTCGCCAGAGAAACTTTCGCTGCGCCCCGCTCTTTTGGACAATAACAACGTTTAGTCATCGCCAAGCCGATTCCACGGAGAACCAGCTCCAGCAATGAATAGCGCGATCATTGTCCAAAAGGGCGGGGAGGCCATATTGCTAACTTACGGCCGCTTGTTTGCCGAGTTCCTTAGCGGCAAGTCACTCGTTCCCCTTAGGCTTCTCGCCTCACCCACCAGTGTCGGTTTACGGTACGATGCCGACAAAGTTTAGTGATGTATCTGAAATATCTCGTCAAATTTGGAAGCTCAAAAATTAGATAAGTTCGAGGCGTGACGACGAAAGTGTGCGCATGCACTCTGAGGAGAAACAACGAAGAAATTACTCATTTTTGAGCTTCTTCTCTAGAAGCGGGCGAATTTTGCCAGCTTCTTTGTTGCTCATCGCTCGAGTAGTCTTTGACTACACTTCGCTCCTCGCGCCGCGAATCTGTCTTTAAAATTCGCGCCGCCAAATTGATGAAATATTTCAGATACATCACTCTTAGAAGTTTTTCTTGGAAGGCTCTTCGATCTAATTAGTCCGATAAGAATCGGACCTTACGAATGCGCGCGAAACTTGCGATTAAACGCAGACGACCGGATTTGCCAGATCGCCGAATCTTAACGCACCCGACGCCAAACCATTAAGGCGCTAAACTTTTTTTCCTCCGTCACTCCATCGCACTTTATCGGCGGGCCGGAATATTAACCGGCTTCCCTTTTAGCTACGGCTCTAGCCATTGCCTTAGGATCGCCTAACCCGTGGTTGATTGCCATTGCCACGGAAACCTTGGATTTTTGGGGATACAATTTCTCATTGTATATGTGGTTACTCATACCAACATTCTCACTTCCCAGCACTCCACCGATCCTCGCGGATTCGGCTTCACTGCGCTGGAAACGCTCTCCTACCGCGCTGCGAAGCAGCGCCCGCGCGAAACCGACGCAAAACTCAAACGCAAAACTGACGCAAAACTTTTTGTTTCGCGTCTGTTCTGCGTACGTCACGCAAGTGACGCTCTTTCGCGTCTGTTCTGCGCGGGCGTTGCTTCGCAACGCCCGTATCTTCGGCACTCTGCTTAGCCCCGGTATATTTTTGGCGCCACCGGCCATTGAATAGTGAGTTGTTACACACTCTTTAAAGGATGGCTACCTCTAAGCCAACCTCCTATCTGTCTCTGGCAAATGACTACCTTTCACACTTAGCAAAGATTTAGGGGCCTTAGATGACGGTCTGGGCTGTTCCCCTCGCGAACATGGAGCTTTGCCCCCACGTTCTGACTACCTTCTCATGCGTGCAGTATTCGGAGTTTGACTGAGGAAGCGAGCTTTCGCCCTGTCAACCTCAACCAGTAGCTCTACCCCTGCACACATTACGAGAAAGCGCTAGTCCTAAAACTATTTCGGAGAGAACCAGCTATTACCAGGCTCGATTAGCTTTTCACTTCTTACCCCGACTCATCCGAAGGTTTTGCACAACCCACCGGTTCGGACCTCCATCCGATTTTAATCGGACTTCATCCTGGTCAGGGCAAGCTCGCTCTGGCTTCGGGTCTTACGCATGCTGCTATTAACTACGAATGGACACGAATTCAAAAACGAATTTTCACGAATCACGAATTCGTGATTCGTGTCTATTCGCTATAAATTCGTGCTGATTCGTAATTAAAACGCCCTCTTAAGACTCGCTTTCGCTACGCCTGCAGACATTGAATGTCTTTAGACTTTGCAACACACATAAACTCGTTGGCTCATTCTTCAATAGGCACGCGGTCAGCCGCTCCGCGGCTTCCACGCAGAACAGACGCAAAACTTAGCTCGCTTTCGCGAGCTGCGCGAAACTGACGCGAAAAGTTTAGCGTCGGTTTAGCGTTTTGTTTAGCGTCGGTTTAGCGCAGGAGTCGCGAAGCGACCTCCCACTCCTTGTAAGCATACGGTTTCAGGTTCTTTTCATCCCCCTTCCGGGGTGCTTTTCACCTTTCCCTCACGGTACTGGTTCACTATCGATCACCAAATGTATTTAGCCTTAGGAGATAGTACTCCCTGTTTCCTTCAAGATTCTTTTGTCTCGAAGTACTTAAGATTAAAAACTTGAAGTTCTTCGGTTTTCGCCTACGGGGCTATCACCCTCTTTGGCCAAGCTTTCCAGCTTACTCGGCTAACCAAAGAATTTGTAACTTCTTACTCTACTAATCGCAGAACGCCCTTGCGGACACTCTGCGAAGAGCAGAGATGTTCTCATCTTTCAACCCCTACCTCGCGCGCGGCGCGAGACCACTAATATACTCGAATCAAGTTCGCTTACGCTCACTCACTAATCAACTCGAATTCGAGATGATTTGTGAGGCGCGAAGCGCCAAAATTCGTGATGATTCGTGATCTTGTGCCACGCACAAGATAAGTTTAGGCTCTTCCCGTTTCGCTCGCCGCTACTAAGGGAATTTTGCGAAGCAAAATTCCCTCGCAGAACTGACGCAGAATCTAACGCTGAACAACGCAGAAAAATTTCCGCATTATTCCGCGTCCCCGCCTTTGGCGGGGCTTCCGCGTAGTTCCGCGAGAAAAAAATCACTTCGCGATTTTTTTCTGTTCCTCCGCTTACTGAGATGTTTCACTTCAGCGGGTCAGCTCCACTGCGTAGCAGTGGAAATCCAAATGACAAAATCCAAATGACAAACCAAATCCAAAATCCAAATATCAAAATATTTTATTTTTGAC
>Ga0213870_1001219_pt1 | contig 11689 bp, 10 predicted proteins | sample WICALVC2017_Meta_FD_160119 | JGI IMG/M metagenome (GOLD analysis project Ga0213870, IMG submission 160119) | Freshwater microbial communities from subterranean cave lake in Wind Cave National Park, South Dakota, United States - WICALVC2017 | ecosystem: Environmental > Aquatic > Deep subsurface >... | reverse complement strand
CATTTTTTGCCAAAACTACATGATTTGTCAAAAGCTCTTGTTTTTGATTTTGAGACAAAGTTGTTAGGACAGTAATTGGATGAAGTTTATATTGTTCAATTAAGTCTCTCAAACTTCCCTTCTCGGGATAATCCCAACTGATAACTTTCATATTACTGCATATTGCATAATTTAAAGCATCCGGTGTAATTTTTGTATTTGTTACAAGCCAAACTTCGTTGAGATTATGCTTTTCTTTAATATCGTCAAATCTTGCTTTTGTGTATAAAGAAACATGAACTTGGGATCTTGTTCCCGGAGCATTATGAAATTTACATTCTACCATTGCCCTAGCATTATTTTTCTCTGCAACAATGTCTATCTCATGACTAACGCATTTTCCCATCAAAATTTGCCTAACTTGAGTCTGGTATCCTTCCATTTTTAAAATTTCAGAAGTATAATCTTCAAAAGGATAACCAGTTGGACCCAGATCCATAATCGCTTGTTTCAAGCTATATTTCGCACGACTAAAAGGGTAAGGAGAATTTCCTAGAAACTCAATAATGTGTTTGTAAATTTCTCCTGTTGGAATATTTTCATATAATGTAGATTTTACGTGACTTACTGCATTTTCCCAAAGGTCAGAAGGAACGCCGGCTCTTTGAATTGACAATCGCAGCTTATCCTCACTAAATAGTTCTTTTTCTCCTGTTGCTTTTATGACATTCATTTTCTTTTAAATGCTATGAAATCATCTATTTTTAAAACTTCGGAGTAATTTTTATTCTTCTTAACATTATCAATTAATTCACTTCGCTCTTTCAAAAATAATACCATGTCTGCCTTGTCAACTCCATAGGGAATTGTATAAATTGTTTGTCTTTGGGAAAGGTGAGAGCCCAGATTATTTGTTGCAGCAACGCTGTATTTTTCAGGAATTTGCGACAGGAAATTTTCTATTGTGATCTTGTCTTTCAGGGGTTTTATGAACATATCAATGTTAGGATTTTTTGCTCCGGGCAATGGGCCAAAAAAATAAGCTGAGAATAAAGTAAAGATTAGAAGATACGAAGTTATATAAAATTTAGGAATTTTCGGAAACCATTTGACAAATTGTCTTACTCCAAAAATGCTAGAGATAAATATAAAGGGAGTAATTGTTGCGCTGTACTGATAGTAGATTTGATGAAGCTGAGAATTATTGCTAAGCAGGTTTATTAGTAAATCAGGAGCAGCAAATATTAAATATACTGGCGCGAAAAACGAAATAAACCCCAAAGGCATAAATAACTGTCTCAAATAATCAATCCGGCCGCCCTCTAAAATAGTTGAAATTATTTTTTGAGGAGAAAATACTACATTTCTTATAACTTCTCCTGGTGAGTCGCCAAAATCAGAATAATAAGATAAAGCAAAATGTTGTCCTCCGGCATTAGCAGGGATTGCTACCCATATAAGATAGAAAAAGATAATAAGTGAAAAGAGCACAATTAAAAGACCCAGAATTTTTCTTTTGATTTTAAATAACAAAAATAAACCAAAGATTGAATTAATTATCAAAATCTGTTCTTTGGCAAGTCCTGACAATAGTAGAAATAAAATCATTAAAAAATATTTTTGTTTTAACAAAAAATAAAATGCGGCTAGAAGAGTTGTTGTTGCAATAGTCACCGGATGGAAATCATAGAGATTTGTAAATTGCATCGCAGGACTCATTAAGTATAAAAAGCTAAAAACAAGAGCCAAAGTTTTATTCTCAAGAACTCCTTTTGCAATTAAGAAAACAAAGATTGCACCTATCCCCAGAACAAAAGATTGAATAAGCAAAAGCATTTTAGGATGTGACCAGATAAGATAAAAAGGAGATAATAGTATGAGCATAAAATCTGCATGAGAAGAAAGTCTGGAAACTATCGATCCGTCATCATTTGAGGCTTGGAAAATCCGACCGTTAATTGTATTCCATACTGTTTGATCCATATTGCCCAGATCAAAGCGGCCAGTATAAAAATTATCGTAACGTAAAAAACTGGCAGTAGTAAAATAAATAATATAAATAAAAATTAAAGTGAAAAGAACAAGCTCTGGTGATTTTATGAGGTTTAAAATTTTTTTCATTAGTGCACCTGGAGGGAATTGAACCCCCGACCCTCTCGTCCGAAGCGAGATGCTCTAATCCGCTGAGCTACAGGTGCATGAGCAAATTATAACATTTTTACGCCTAGTTTTTTCAACAATTCTTTTACATGTTGTAGAAAATGTATAAATGTGTATACAATAATATAAATAATCGGTATGTCTCATAGAAGAATCAAAAGAAACAAAAAAACTGTTTGGTATTATCTCAAGATTTATTTTGTTTCAGTTTTTGTAAGCTTAGCCATCTTTACGGTAGGAAATTTTTTCAAGCCTCAATTTAATTGCGCAAATTCTGCAACTTGCAAAAGTGATTTATCAGTCAGCGTTGATAATGATGCTATTGGTTTTTTTCAAGGACAAAAAGTTGTACCCCCAAAAGTAGACTTAGCGCAAGCAACCCTTGAATCTTCAGTTTTGGGTGTACGAGTTTCAAATAGCGATAAAAAGCATATTTATATTGATTTATCGACCCAAACCTTATATGCGTATGAAGGAAGCAACCAAATTATGAAGACTTTGATTTCTTCAGGAAAATGGGGCCGTACACCGGTTGGCAATTTTAACATTTGGCTGAAACTGCCGGTCACCCGTATGGCCGGAGGGCAAGGTGCGGACGCTTATAATTTGCCAAATATTCAATGGGTAATGTACTTTTACCGCGATTTTGGCACGCATACTGCATATTGGCATAATAACTTTGGGCATGAAATGAGTCATGGCTGTGTTAACATGAGGCTTATTGATGCAAAAGAGCTATACGCTTGGGCTGATGGTCCTGAGGGTAAGAAGCTGGGAACAGCAGTGTCTACTTGCGACAAATTTGAAGAGCCGGGTAGTTGCATACAGAAGAACCCGATAAACTGACAAAACGAAAAATATGACTACATTAAGAAAAGTAGAATTAGAATCAATTTTTTTAATTTCAATTGTTGCTGCATTGAGCTTATTTTTTGTAGTTCAAAGAAACAATAAGGGAGTGAGTGTTCCTATCGTATCAATTAATTCCCCATTAGCTAAGCCAGATCCCCAACAAAATGTTTTTTCACAGATTTCCCCAGACGGAACTAAAGAGGTTATTATGAAAATTGCTCGCAACAGTGATGATACTAGTGCATATTCTTTTTATACTGCAGATGGTTCCGGCGCCAATGAAAAATATATTTTTGAGAAAATGCTTGAGAAAGAAGAAGGTATGACAATTCCCTATAATACCTGGTCTCCCAACAATCAATATTTCTTTATTGAGGAGAATGCAAAAGAAGGGAAGAGTATTTTTGCATTCAAAGCAGATGGTGAAGCATTTTCTGAGGGAGAAGTGTATTTTGACGTAACTGATTTATTCAAGAAAAAAGATACCGGGAATAATTTTAGTGAAGCAACAGGGTGGGCTTCGGAATCACTAATTATTATAAATACAACAAAAGAGGATGGTTCAAAGGGCCCATCCTATTGGTTCGAAGTCCCATCCAAAGCAATCCTCATCCTCGCCACCGAATTCTAGCGACGGTTGAAGTGTCCGAAAAAATCGGACAGTTGAAGTTAAAAACGAGCGTTTGAAAATTATGAGAATTAGATTATTAAGTAAGCCTAAACACTTTGTGAGCCGCCCGGGAATCGGACCCGGAACCTATTCCTTAAGAGGGAATTGCTCTACCAATTGAGCTAGCGACCCTTATTATGCTCTACCTTTTAAAAATCCTCTGCCAAATCCTGTCTTAAAGTATCTTTCTCTCTTTTCAGACTTTAATTTACTTAAACACGCTTCGTAATATAATAAATTTAATGGTCGTCTGTTTTTTGTCGATTTTACTCCACCTTGATTATGTAATCTTACTCTTTCTATCAAATCAGATGTTGATCCGATATACAACTTACTATCCTTCAAACTTCTTAATACGTAAGTATAATAAAATTTCATTTTCTACCAATTGCCCATCGTTCAACTTCGTAGAACAGATGAGCCCGTCTGTCGTGACAAAGTCTCGACGACGGGAGCTAGCGACCCAAATTAAAACTTTTAAAATAGTATACTATAAGGAATTATCTGAGGCAAGCAAGAGAAGCTTGTTATATAATGTAGTTGTGAGGAATATTTTAAAAATAATTCGAATTGCAAAGCCATTATATCCACTTCTTTCAATTATTTCCCTTCTTATACTTATTTCTGCTGTTTTAGGCCTTATTGCGCCTGTTTTATCCAAATATATTGTTGATGAGATTGTTTTGCAAATTCAGGCAAAGGAGGGAGATTTACAAAGATTAATAATTATTATAGTCATTGCTTTTGGTGCAAATTTTTTAGGATTAATTACAAATTCAGTAAGCGATAGACTGGGTGATCATTTTGGGGGAAAAATCAGAAAATTTTTAACGGAGAAATTTTACGATAAGGTTTTAAGACTTCCCCAGTCTTATTTTGATTCAAAGATTTCAGGAAAAATTGTAAATCAGCTGAATCGCGGAATTTATACCATTCATGACGTACTAAATAACTCAACCAATTTTATCCTCCCCACATTTTTACAGGGCATATTTACTGTTGCGGTTTTGGCTTTTTATAACATCCCTATTGCATTGTTTACATTTATTCTGTTTCCAATTTATCTTATCTTAAGCTACTACTCAACTGTCAAATGGGGTAAAGAAGAAGTAAAGAAAAATAAAATAGAGGATTATTCGCGGGGAAGAATACAAGAGGTTATTGCCAATATCAAACTTGTCAAAAGTTTTATAAGTGAGCAAAAAGAACATAACGTTATTTCAAATAACTTAAAGGAGATAAACCGGATATACGCCAAACAAAGCATGACTTATCACATATTCGATTTTTTCAGAGGACTTTCTTTAAACATAATTCTTTTCGCAATAAATATACTTGTTTTCTACAATACGTTCCAAGGAAAAATATCTATCGGAGAAATGGTTTTGATACTTCAACTCGTAAATCAGGCAAGACTTCCTTTATTTGCAATGTCTTTTATTCTAACTCAGCTTCAGATGGCAGAAGCGGGATCCAAAGAATATTTCGAGATTTTGGCTCTTCCGCCATACGAAGATTATACAAGTAAAACGAATTTGCTAAAAATAGCTGATCCAACGATTACATTTGAAAATGTCAGTTTTAACTATGAAAAATCTGGGGTAGTCTTAAGTGATGTCTCATTCAAAATTGATCAGAAAGAAACCATAGCTTTGGTTGGCCATAGCGGAGCCGGCAAAACTACTATTGTAAACCTTATTCTCAAGTTTTATGAACCAACGCAAGGTGGGATTTTTCTAAAGAATAAGAATTACAAAAATTTGGATCATAAGTTTGTCAGGAGTAACATTGCGCTTGTTTTTCAGGACAGCGAACTTTTCTCCTCAACCGTAAGAGAAAATGTTTCATATGGCAAAAGCGCAACTGAAAAAGAGATTATTAATGCTTTAAAACTTGCTAACGCATATGACTTCGTAATTAATCTGCCAAACGGAATGGACAGCGAGGTCGGAGAACGCGGAATAAAATTGTCTGGAGGCCAAAAACAAAGAATTCAGATCGCCAGGGCGATCTTGAAAAATTCACCAATTCTAATTCTTGATGAAGCAACTTCGTCTTTGGACGCGAAATCAGAAAAAGAAGTTCAAGAGGGGCTTGGGAATTTGATAAGAGATAAATTAGTAATTATTATTGCCCACAGATTTTCAACCATTCAAAATGTAGACAAAATAATTGTTTTGGATAAAGGAAAAATTGTAGATATTGGTCGTCCTCAAGAGTTGGCAATTCGCCCAGGCATATATTCAGATCTTCTCCACTATCAGATAGAGGGCAATAGAAAGCTTTTGGAGTCCTTCGAGCTTTACTAGACAACCTTTACAGCTTCTTTTTTAGGGCCTGCTTCGCTTGTTCTGTGGGAATTCCATTCTTCAAGCCTTGAGGCCAAAAGGTTGTTTCTTGACAAATATCTTATAGTATGATATACTCCCCTCTCACCTATGGATATTGTTGGACCTATATTATTTTTTATTATTTCTCAATTTTCTACTTCTCCGGTGGATGGAAATGTTGTGCAGCAAAAATATTTAGCCAGCGAGGAAATATCTCTTGAAAAAAGATACGATAATAAATTTGTGAATGATGTTTTTAAAGATAATATTCTTTTGAACTTATCCTATCTTGGCGGAAAAGTTACGAAGAGAGGAGATGTTGTTTGGGAAGATATAAATAAGCCTTATAACTACAGCTTTGCATTATTGCCTGGAAAAACTTTCGCATTTCACGAGGATGTGCTACCTCAGTATGTAGATTCTCTTGTTAAAACAACCAATGCTCACTTCAATTATGATGATGGGTTCAAATCTGATGGCTATTTGATGGGAGACGGAGTGTGCCATTTTGCATCTCTTATATATTGGGTTGCTAAAAATTCCGGTTTGGAAGCTTATGCTCCAACTAACCATAATTTTGCCGTAATTCCGGAAATTAATAAAGAATATGGGGTTTCAATTTATAAAATGCCCGGACAATTAAGAGCCAATGCAATGCAAAATCTATATGTTACAAACAATAAAGAAAACGCGATTATTTTTGAGTTTGATTATAAAAACGGAGAGTTAAAACTTTCTATATCTGAGGTTGTAAAGCCCGCCTTATAACCCTTTGACATCTGCGTCTAACTCCAAAAGATCAGCTTCCGGACTACTGACCTCCAAATCTTCTTCAGGCGTGAGTGTTGGAGCCAAAGTTGGAGAGGGCATAATAACGCTGCTATCGTCAGTCGTTGCTTTTTGGGTGTTGCTCATTTGATTTTTTGCAAACATGATATAGGCTATCATTCCAACCGCCAACAAAAGTAGGATCACCAGCAAAATTACTACTTTGTTGCTTTTTCCCTTGGGGGCCTCGTTTGATACTGTTTGCGCAGGAGTTGGAGCTATCGGAGTAGGTTGGGTAGGTGGCACATTAGCCTGTTGCGGTGCAGGCTGTGTGACTGGATTTGTTTCTAAAGGTTGATTGTTATTTGGATCCATAATTTATTATAAACTAGCCGAACTTGTTGCTTCTTTTTTTATCATAGCATTTTCTGCTCTTAAAGCTTGAACTGCCTGTTTGGCATCAACCACCAATTTGTGCGTTGCGACTAAGTCCTGTCTTAATTGACTTGTAACTGTTCCGACATCTGATCTCAGGGCAGTTTCAGTAGAAATTTCTATCGTATATGTTTTTGCCGCTTGATTTTCTACAGCAAGCACAGCGGCATCAATGGCATTCTTCGCCTCTGTCTTATCTATATCCTCAGTTATTTTATCCAAAATAATCTGCAGATTGCTGAGCACCTGTGTAAATCTATCTGTGTGTTTCGTATTTACTGCTATGAGCTTGGCATCAATACGATTTACCAATGCCCTTTTCTTCTCATCTTTGATTGCTTGAAGTTTAACTTTGAATTCTTCCCTTTTAGCCCGAACCGTTTCTCTTATTTGCTTCTTAAGCTCAACTCTTTTCGTTTTGGCCTCTTGTTTGATCTCGGAAACTGCAGTCTTCCTCTGCGCTTGAATCTCTTGCAATTGCTGTTTTAGTCTGGTAGCGCTGTCAGACGTAGTTTGCGCACTACCTGTAGTTGTTTGGGCATTAGTAGTTGAAACAAAAATCAAAAGCAGAAGCGGAAGAATTAAGTAGAGTATTTTTCGTGTCATTATTTTATCTTAATGATAATGTGTTATCTTGTCAAGACTTATTGTCTGGCTTATTAACGAACTTTAATAATATTTTCAGTCTCAAGGAGTGGAATGTTTTGGCTTTTCATAACAGGAAAGCTCTCTAATTCTCCCTCGCCAATTTTTCTGCCATTGAGTATTTCCCCTATAGATCTTCTGACATTTTGGGTGTTCTGATGAATCGTATAATATATTTTTATTCTCTCTGCCCAGTTTTTTTTGTGGTCATTAACCTCTTTTATTAGAAGGTCGTATGCTTTTCTTGTTTGTTCTATATTTCCGACCATATATCTTCTATAATCCCCTGCTTGCATATATCTTAAAATTTCAATACCTTTCTGCTTTGTTTCCTCTTTTGTTAATTTCATCTTATGCATTTCTATTAATGATATTCTCAAAAACACAGCGAGATCTAACAACCCTACGGGATCTATTATGATTACGTTGCCTTCTAAGAAAAATTTAGATTTATCTTTTTTTTGGGCATGAGTTACTATGACAGCATAATCAGCTTTAGCAAATTCTTGATGTCTAAGAATTTCCACCACAAAGTCCTTTTTATAATTATCAGTTTTTTTACATTCATACAAAATTTTTCCTACTATCTCAGTGTTAAGAGCAACATGATGTAATACATCTCCCATTTTTCCAGTTGATTCTACTTTATCTTCTGGGAATGCATCGCTTAATAATTTTTGAACCTCTTTTTCATAATCAAAACCCGATGTTTGAGGAGTTTTTCCTTCTTTTACTTGTTTTTCTAATTCAGCCACTTTTTTGTTAGCTAAGTCTCTTTCTTTTCTTGTTTTGTCCCACATTTTAGTCATTCTGACTCTCTCACTTTTTTCTTTGCTGACTCCTTTAGCTATCCCCTTAGCCTCAGCTTGTCTCGCTGCTTCTCTTGCGGCCTTTCTCTTATCGATCTCGGCGCGTTTTAGATACTCAATTTTTTCCTTCTTCGCTTTTTCCAGTGCCTTTTTATTTGCCTCGATTAACTTTCTATTTTCTTCCCATTGCCCTGTTATTTTTACCCATTTTTCCCTTGTTAGGATACTTGTGCACAAAGGGCAAAGATATTGTTTATCCATATCAGAAATCATAATAATTGAGTTAAATGTGTAACGCAAGAGGGAAAAAGCATAACTCGTTGCGTTGACAGAGGACTTTCTGTCTGCTAGCATTCAAAGGGTGAAGTCAATAGCTAGAAGAATTGTTTTTTACTCAGCGGCACTTTTTCTAACTGCACAAATTTTGCAAGGAGTTCATGTATCTGGAGGCCTACAAACATATATAGTCGGAGGAGCGATCTTGTCAGTTCTTTTCATGATTGTTAAGCCTATTTTAAGCATAGTTACACTTCCCCTAAACATTATTACTTTAGGGCTATTTTCTTTCTTGATAAATGCAATAATTTTCTACCTTCTGACTGTTTTTGTGGTGAATATTTCTATAACTGCATTTGATTTTCCGGGGTTCACTTTTGCCGGCTTTGTTATCCCTAAATTTTATGTCAATAATCTCTTTGCGTTTATTTTTGCGTCGATTGTTTTATCTTTTATAGTTGGATTTTTAAGATGGTTAACAAAAAAATAGTCTGTTTCGGAGGCGGAATAGGCACAGTCAATTTAATTAAGGGTTTGAAAAATTACTTTAGTAGAATAAGTGTTATTGTTTCTATGGCTGACGACGGAGGATCAACTGGAAGACTAAGGCGTCTTTATAGGATTCCGCCCCCAGGAGACATCGTGAGCTGTATAGCAGCCCTATCTGATGCTGAGTGGATTATGAAAAAGCTTCTTACTTATAGATTTGATGGAGATAGGTATGGAGATGACGGGTCTTTGGGAGGACACAAACTTGGCAATCTTATGATGGTTGCTCTTACATCTGTGACCGGAGATTTCAATAAAGCCCTCTCTCAAATGCAAAGAATTTTCAAGACGCAAGGCAAAATTTTGCCGGCGACTTCAGAGATAACTTCAATCTGGGCAGAAACCAGTGTTGGAGAAAAAGTTGATCGGGAGGAAAATATTGATCTTGGCAGATTCACGGGAACCATTGAGAAATTGCACATAAAACCTAAGAATCCAAAAGTTCTAGATGAAGTAAGGGAAACTATAGCTGCCTCAGACGTTATTATAGCCGGTCCCGGAGATCTGTACACAACTATATTGCCTGTTCTCTTGATTCCGGATGTTTTGGAGGCGTTAAGAAAATCAAAAGCCAAAAAAATTTTTGTAGTTAATATAGCAAACAAGTTATTCGAAACCCCAAACTACAAAGTGAATGATTACATAAAAGCAGTTGCCAAGCATTGCGGGGATAATATATTTGATTTTGTCCTTGTGAACAATAACATAACTCCAACTATTCCCGCGAAATACAAACGTCAATATGAATTTGTGCCTTTAGACTACGAAAAAGACAGCTTTTTAGTTGTCGCAAAAGATCTTGTTAATTTGGATTTTCCTCTTTATCATGACTCTGACAAACTTGCAAAGGCAATCGTAGAAAATATATAATCTGAATATGTTCTTAAATATAACTGCTATTGTCGTAGCTGTTCTTCTTATTGTAGTTATCATGCTTCAGATGCAGGGTACTGGATTGTCTAGTTCTTTCGGAGGCGGGGGGGAGTTTTATCGAAGCAAGCAAAGCATAGATAAGATGTTAATTGCGGCAACGGTAGTCCTGACAATTCTTTTCGGGATTTTATCGATAATCCTTCTTATCCCTCATAAATAAGCTATGATAGTCTTAAGAAAAAGACTCCTATTCTGGTTAGTTAAAGCATATGTCAAAAGATGGGGCAGGAACATTCTTATATATTTCGGGATAGGGCTTTTTATATTTTTTCTTTTTAACATTTTCTTGTCTTATTTTATAACTAGACTTCCTTTTATCGAAAAAGAAACTATTGGGATGGTTGGTCCATACACAACTGATAATTTGCCTGATGAGATTTTAAGCAAAATCTCAAGAGGCTTAACTAAAGTTGCAAAAGACGGGAGCATCGAACCGGACATTGCAGAAAAGTGGAAGATCGCCCCAAACGGAAAGGCATATGCTTTTTTTCTGCGTAAAAATATTCATTTTTCAGACGGAACAAGTTTGACTTCTGACAATATAGGTTATGATTTTTCAGACGTTACTATAATAAGACCTGACAAATACACAATAGTTTTTAACTTAAAAGACAGCTACTCTCCCTTTTTGACAACCTTGTCTAGGCCAATTTTTAGAAAAGGTTTTGTTGGAGTCAACGACTATAAAGTAAAGAAAATAAAGCTTAACGGTAATTTTGTTGAGTCAGTGGAATTATATTCCGAAAAATTCCGCAGAGCCTACATTTACCAATTATTTTACCCAACAGAGCCTTCACTTAAAACCGCTTTTATGCTTGGTGAAGTTTCAAAAATTATTCATTTGTCAGACCCAAATTTCAAAGATACAACATTTATTCACTTTAAAAATGCGCAAGTTTTAAAAAAAGCAAATACTAGAAAACTCGTAACACTTTTTTTCAATACCAAAGATAGCGTAGTGTCATCAAAAACATTAAGAGAGGGATTGTGGTACTCAATGCCAGATACGTTTTCTCAAGGAGAAAGAAATCCAATTCCCCTGTCTGGTTATTCATATGCTAGCCAGGGAGGATTTAGTACTTACAGACAAGATTTACAACATGCAAAAATATTAATAGAAAATTCAAATGTCGCAACGCAAAGTAGTGGGATTTCTTTAACAATCCAAACATTACCCAAACTTCAGGAAACGGCAAAAACCATTGTAGATATTTGGGACAAGTTAGGTATTAAAACTAATGTTACAGCAGTTGATAAAGTACCTCAAAGCTTTCAGGTATTTT
>Ga0213870_1001218_pt1 | contig 11690 bp, 15 predicted proteins | sample WICALVC2017_Meta_FD_160119 | JGI IMG/M metagenome (GOLD analysis project Ga0213870, IMG submission 160119) | Freshwater microbial communities from subterranean cave lake in Wind Cave National Park, South Dakota, United States - WICALVC2017 | ecosystem: Environmental > Aquatic > Deep subsurface >... | reverse complement strand
GAAGTACCAGACCGGCACCGCCATGAAGAGATCTGGCAGGTAGCGGATCGGGATGACGGTATCGCGCCGCACGAGGTTGTCCTCGAGCATGAGCGCGAGCACACCGCGCGTCTCCTTGAAACACTTGACTTCGGAGCGCATCACCTCGATTTGCTGTTCGAGCCCCATCAGGCGGTAGTTCTCCGCGGTCTCCTCCACCTCGCAGTCGAGTTCGGCATCCGTGTAATCCAAGATGCGGTAGTCGGTGCCGAAGCTCGCCATGTTGGGAAAGAGTATCGAAAGGAACCACTGGACGAGCTCCTGCTTGGTCTCCTCGTCACGCGGAATGTCGTTGACGCGCGGGATGCGCGGCATCGGTTCGTTGGCAACGACCTGTGAGACCGTCTCCTCGGGAACGAGCTTCATGCCCGCGTGAACCGGCAGGCGCTCGCGAAGTGCAAGCTCTGCCCTCTCCCGCACCGGCGGCACCATGATGGCGAAGCCGGGGATGGGCTGCTCGTTGTGAGGAAGCAGTTCGACCTCGATGTGTTTGACTACACCGACGGCGCGGTACGTGCCTTCGCCGCGCTTGCGGTCGGGAACGGCGTCGAATAAGACTTCCATTCCGACCTCGAGCTTGGCTGCGCAGTCGTCCTTGTGAAGGAAGATGTCCTCGACGGTGTTCAAACCGTGCGGGGAACCGTCCTCCTGCGTGACGCTTCCGATTCCGATGAATGCGAAACCGTCGGTGCCGGGAACACTCACGATCCTTCCGAGATACCGAGTTGTAGACATACAAATCTCCATTCAGTCAGTTTTGGGCGGAACAGTCAGACCCCTCAAAGGAATCACCCATTTTCCTTCAGGAATCCCAGACACCCTACGATTGGATGCACAGGAATCTAAAGGAAAATGAGATTGGTAGCGAATTTTAAAAGAGCAATTTTACTGCCGTTAATCCTAGCATAAAACGATACCTATGTCAAGTGCATGTTCTGGTCCACATGATATGATACACCCAGCTCTTCAAAATCCATAAAAAGAAATTATGGTGGAGAGCGTATGACAATTTGCACTTCTAAAAATCCCCATTTGGGGGATTTTTATTTGTGCGCCCAGCAGGACTCGAAGGTAGTTCTCGAAAGCCAGCGGGTTTCCGCCTGCGGGCGGAACGATCAAACGGGGAGCAGGTTCTCGCCACACTGGAAGCACAAATAAAATCCCCATTTTGGGGATTTTTATTTGTGCGCCCAGCAGGACTCGAACCTGCAACCAATTGCTTAAAAGGCAATGCGGCGTTTATCCCGCACTATTTGTGCCCCTGCCGCGACTCGAACGCGGAACCAATTGCTTAAAAGGCAACTGCTCTACCAAATTGAGCTACAGAGGCAAGGCACAAATAGTGCGGGACCAAATTGAGCTATGGGCGCCCTACTAATTTATGATTTAAGATTGTAGATTGTAGATTGTAGATTGTAGATTTAATCGTAAATCATAAATCACATTATAACCCTTCTCTTTGTAATTCGTCAAGCAGTTCTTTTTGTTTTCTTGTTATCTTTTTAGGAGTTTTAATTTTTAATTCAACATACATAATTCCCTTGCCATATCCTCCAAAATGAGGAATTCCCTTTCCAGAAATTCTTAAAATATTTCCAGATTCTGTGCCCTGCGGTACTGTTAGTATTATGTTTTTCTCCTCTAAAGTTGGAATTTCAATTTCATCTCCCAAGGCTGCCTGTGAGTAATTAATATCTATTGATATATATAAATCATCTCCCTTTCTATTAAAAACAGGGTGATCTTTAATAAATACCCTCACATAAAGATTTCCTGGCCTACCTTCTTTTTTACCAGCATTGCCGCTACCTTCAACTTCTATTACCTGGTTATTATCTATGCCAGCTGGTATGTAAACATTAATGTCTTCCTCTCTTTTTATTCTCCCTTCTCCCTTGCAAACATTGCAAGGTTTTTCCGGCTTTGTTCCTTCACCCCTGCACTCTGGACAAGTAGCAAAACTTGTATAAGACCCTAAAATAGTTTTTTTAATTTGCTGGACTTGGCCACTGCCCCGGCAAGAAAAACATTCGTTGATTTTAGTCCCCGGTTCAGCTCCTTTTCCATAGCATCTATGACATACTATCATTTTTAACAAAGTAATTTTTTTATGAGTTTGCGTGAGAGTTTCTTTTAAGTCTATTTCAATATCAACCTGTATATCTTTGCCTTTTCTTACATCTTTTTTTGATGTTCTGCGGCCTCCGCCTCCGCCAAAACTAAATAAATTTTCAAAAACATCTCCTAAATCTTCAAAATCAAAATCTTGATTTGAATTTTGCCATGACCAATTAAAATCCCAATTCTGGTTCGGACCCGCTTGGTTGAACGTCTTTCCAAACTGGTCGTATTGCTGGCGTTTTTGCGCGTCCGAAAGCACCTGATAGGCTTCATTTATCTCTTTGAATTTTTTTTCATCACCGCCTTTGTCTGGGTGATATTTATGGGCCAGCTTGTGGAAGGCCTTTTTTATTTCGTCTTGGCTCGCGCTTTTTGTTACACCTAATATTTGATAGTAGTCCATAGCTTTTTCTTTGCAAAAGAAATTATAAATACTAAGCACTAAGCTCTAAAATATTTACTCGTAAATATTCTTCCGATGGCCGATGTCTGTAAATACAACCACCTCAACATCGTGGAAGTAGAATAAAACCCGATAGTTTCTGGTGACTCTAAACGAATACCAATTCACGCCGATTAACTTTTTTGTGTGCAGTCTTCTGTCAAGCCAATTTTCATTAAATATTTTTTCCTGCTTCTTATAGATTTCAATAACTTCTTTATGATTTTTATCATACTTTTGGAGGGTATTTTTTCATAGCTCTTTTGAAAGAGGCCTTAATTGATGCAGAATTGCGGTAATCGCTTAGTTTCTCGGTTGGCAAAATCATAGACATGTCACGACGAATGGTTTTTAGTTCACGCAATACTTTAGTTAAATTTTTTTCTAAAGTTTTATTGGTCATAGTTTTATATTACTATTACTCTTAAAAATTTTCTATTTTTATTAGAAATTAGAATAATTAGAAATTAGAAATTGAGAAAAATAGCGCGCTATTTTTCTTTGTATTCTCCTTTCTCGGCTCATCTTTTCTAAAAAATAATTGGTTTTCTATCTATAAAAATGGACTCAATCCAACGAATATTATTTGCTCGGTCGTCTGAAAAAAGCACTATTACTAATCGACTTCCCACATAAAAATCAATCTCTATCATCAATTCGTGTTTTTTTCTTCCCAACACTCTTTTTTTACTTAATTTCAAAACGATATTATCTCGGATTCTTTCGTAAAGCTCTAAAGCACTTTTTATGTAAATATCCTTAATCGTGTTTTCACTCCATATACCGCTGTCATTATACAAATGCAAAAATGATTCTTCATAATTCCTGATAAAAACCTGTAAATCAATAATGGCTTTATCGCGGAATCTAACGTTCAACATATTGTTGCTTCTGTAATTTCTCGTTTCTCTTCCATGCAAGTCTCAAATTAGCCCGCAGCCGTTCAGCTGATTTTTCTATATATTTTTTCATGATGGCGTCCACTTCCTTTAGTGAATAACCCGGTAATTTTTTTTGTTTCATATTTTTTAAATTAGTTTATATTTTTATCTTACTCCGAAATGCCGATTTTGGGAACAAGAATTTCGTAGTAGTCCATATTGACAATACTTCTAAGTTACTATAATATCAGAATAAGTTAAAATATCTTTTCTCGAGTCAAAAGGAATTTAACGATGACACCATTTCGTTACATGACAATCGCCGCTCTTTGCCATTCGCTTCGACGCGATAATTATAAGGGTCAAAATAGAAAACAATGGAAGAAGGAATTACTTGGGATGTTGAAGGATAATGGAGTCACAGAAAAAGAAATTGCATGGATTTACAATCCAAGAGAAACAAGGAATTTATCTTCTCGATGAGTGGACTTCACAAAAAATGTGCGGTCTTTTTTTATTATTTCTCCTTGAACTCCCCTTCCTCGGCTTTTGGCTCTTTACCGTTATCTTTTTTAGGTTCTTTAGTTTCTCCGTTTTTTGGTTCTTCCGTTTTTTTATACAATTCCGCTCCGATTTTCTGCATCAACTCTGACAAATCTTTTGTCTTTGTTTTTATGTCATCCATGTTATCAGTTTTTTGCGCTTCTTTCAATGTGGATATTTTTTCCTCCGCTTGTTTCTTCATATCAGGGGCAACTTTATCGCCAGAATCCTTGAGTGTTTTTTCCGCAGTGTACACCATCGCATCGGCTAAATTTTTAGTTTCAATCATTTCTTGTTTTTTCCTGTCTTCTGTGGCATGAAGCTCGGCGTCTTTTTTCATTTTTTCCACTTCTTCTTTTGAAAGACCGGCTGACCCTTCAATTTTTATTGATTGAGATTTTCCAGTTGCCTTATCTTTTGCAGAAACATTTAAAATTCCATTAGCGTCTATATCAAAAGAAACTTCAATTTGGGGAATTCCCCTTGGAGCTGGCGGAATGCCGTCTAGCATAAATCTGCCAAGCGTTTTATTGCCTTCTACCATTGGGCGTTCGCCTTGCAATACATGAATTTCAACCGATGGTTGATTATCGGCGGCAGTTGAAAATATCTGGTTTTTGGCAGTGGGCACCGTGGTATTTTTGGCAATCAGCACCGTATTTACACCTCCCATAGTTTCAATTCCCAAAGATAAGGGGGTTACATCTAAGAGTAATACGTCTCTCACATTACCCTGCATGATTCCGCCCTGCACCGCCGCTCCGACTGCCACCACCTCATCAGGATTTACTTCTTTATTTGGTTCTTTACCAAAAAGTTTTTTAACCTCTTCTTGTATTTTTGGCATTCTGGTCTGACCGCCAACCAGCACCACTTCATTGATATTTTTTGCTTCAATATTTGCTTCTTTTAGAGTTTGTTTTACCAATGCAATTGACTTATCTATATAATCCTGCACCATATTTTCTAACTGAGCTCTGGTTAATTTATAAAGCAAATGTTTTGGGCCATCTACTCCCGATGTTATAAATGGCAAATTAACCTCCGTTTCAATGCTTGAAGATAATTCTATTTTTGCTTTTTCAGCGGCTTCTTTTGTTCTTTGCAAAGCCAAATTATCTTTTGATAAATCAATCCCTTGATCTTTTTTAAATTCTTTCACCAGCCAATCCATTATTCTTTGGTCAAAATCGTCCCCGCCCAAATGGGTATCGCCGCCAGTTGCCTTTACCTCAACCGTATCAGCTCCCACATCTAAAATAGAAATGTCAAAAGTTCCCCCGCCAAAATCATAAACAATAATTTTTTCATCTTTCTTTTTGTTGAGACCATAAGCCAAAGCCGCGGCCGTTGGTTCGTTAATAATTCTTTTTACTTCAAATCCGGCAATTTCTCCAGCAATTTTAGTGGCTTTTCTTTGTGAATCGTCAAAATAAGCCGGGCAGGTGATAATTACTTCTGTAATCGTTTCCCCTAATTTTGCTTCGGCGTCAGCTTTTAATTTTTGTAAAATCATGGCTGAAATTTCAGCCGGGTTGTACCACTTATCGCCTCCGCCAGAGGCGGATCCGCCTTGGGCGGACATTTTTACATCAACCCCGCCGTCAGCAGATTCTCTAATTTCATAAGGCAAAAGTTTTTTGTCCCTTTGAACTTCCGCATCAGAAAATTTTCTGCCAATCAACCGTTTTACGGAAAAAATCGTGTTCTTGGGATTGGTAACTGCCTGCCTTTTTGCCAAAATCCCCACCACTCTTTCACCGGTTTTTGTAATGGCAACAATTGACGGAGTCGTTCTGGATCCCTCTCTGTTTTCTATAATTTTCGATTCGCCCGATTCAACCACAGCCATCGCCGAAAACGTTGTACCCAAATCAATTCCTAATATTTTTGACATATTTTTATAAACTTTGTTTATACCCTAATTTTGAAAGCTTTCAAAATTAGGGTATATTCAATTTTTGATATTATTTAATTATTTTTTATGCATTTGATAAATCAACGTATCATAACCTTTTGTCTCTTCATCTTTTTCTGAAAAACCAAGTGGTTCCAGCGCCTTAAAAAGTTCTTTTCTCACGTCTTCTGGATTATCGTAATCTTGAGTTAACTTTTCGAGCTCAATATAATTTCCTAGTTTTTCAACCTTATCAAGACAAATTTTGTATTGTTCCAATTTTCCCTTTTTCCTAGTTTTTTTGACTTCTACTTCTGGTTTCCACCCCAAAATACTCAAAATTTTATGTACATCATTGGCATTTTTAATTTCACTTTCATATTCTAAGTTATCCATTTCATAAGAAAGCTGTTTTTTTAGTGTAAGGGTTGCGGCATCGTTTTGATAGCGAATACGGATTGCCACATGACCTTCATAGGCTTTGTCAAAATCATCTTTATTTTGTGTATTTGAATAAATTATGTCGTGTTGTGTAACAGGTTTAGAAAAGATAACGCCTTTATCTTTCAATTTTTTCTCAATCTCTTCCAGATTATTTACTTTAAGTTTTATTTCAACTTCCCTCATTAATTTTTATCCATACTATACTTTTTGCAATTGCAAAAAGTATAGTATATTAAGTTTTAATTAAGTTTTAATTATTTTTTACCAGAAATTATAAAGAAATTATTTGACTTCCCTCCGGAATATTTGCTAATTTTATATCTTCTATTATTCCTAATTCTTTTGCTTCACTCGGATTTTTTGTTTTGGCCCTAAAAAACATTTCTATTACATCTTTTTCTGTTAATTTAGTTCTTCCCGAAATTATATCCGCGATACTTTTTTGGTCTCTCTCAATAATTGCTAATTTTTCTCTCAATTCTTTTTCTTCAAATCTTTGAGGTTGATTAATATCAAAACCAACACCGTGGAAAAGAAACGAAGCTGCTGGGTTAGAATATCTTTCATTTGCTGCCAAGAAAATGACATTGGCTATAGAATCAATAATACCTATATTATGCATAATAATTTTAGCGGGTAGTGCTCTTATAAAATTATATAAATCCACCCCATCTTTTACAGAACCACCAACAGATGATATTAAAAAATAAAATTCTTTTTGTCCACTATTAATTTGTTGGCTCAAAAAATTCATTAGCACTTGCGATGTTTGAGGATTTATTGGAGATGAGAATTTTACATATATCATTTTTTTAATTATTGAATTCTATTTACTGATTTTGACCTTTGCTGGCCTTAATACTTTGTCTTCCATTTTATACCCTTTTTGGAGTTCTTCCACCACCGTATTGGAAATTGAAAATTGGGAATTGGTAATTTCATCTATTGCTTCCATTGTCTCTGGATCGAAATTTTCACCGACTGTCTTTATTTCTTCAATCCCCTCCTTTTTTAAAAATTCTTTAATTTGGTTTCTTATCTGTAAAAATCCTTTTGTCCATTCAATGGCTTGTGGCGAACCTTCTGAACCTTTTTTTAAATTTTCCGGTAACTGTTTTTCGGCTAAATAAAAGCTGTCTAAAATAGGTAAAACTTTCAAAATTATTTCTTCATTTGCGTACTTCACCAAAAATCCAATTCTTTCCATCTCATCTTTTTTGTAGTTAATAAAATCCGCCGCGCTTCTTTTCCAGTTATTCAAATATTCCTCGCACTTTTTTTCTAATTCGCTTTGCGAATTAGAATCATATTTTTTATTTTCCTCTGATCGATTAGTAATTTTTGCATTACAAGTTTTGTGTTCTTTGCACCACGCTTGACATTTTTCGGCAGTATTTTTATCTTTGTAATGCAAACTGCATTCCCTGCATTGGTGCAAATCTTGATTATTTTTTATTTCTTCTTCCATAATTTTAGTTTTTTTTATAAGTGCTTATTCTCACGAATAAGCAGTCGCACAATAAGATTACATTATTAAAAACTTTCTAATTCTTTTAATAATTTGTTAATCAAGCTAATATTTTTATCGTAGGTTGTCCTTGAAGGTCCAATAATTCTTAAAACATCAAAAAGTATATCTTCTTCAATTCTATTAAAACTTAATGTTAAAGATATTTCTGTTAAAGATTTTGTCAGCTCTTTTGCCAGTTTTAATTCATTTTCTATATTTTGTTTAGCTTCTGCAATTTCTTTAAAAATAAAATCTGGAAATTCTGAATCATTTTCTGAAAATATTATATCAACAAAATATCTATATGCCTTTTCTGTCGGCACTCTACCCGCTGAAGTATGAGGCTGTGCCACATAACCCTGCTCTGTTAATTCCTGCAATTCATTTCTTATCGTTGCCGGTGAAATATTTAAACCATATTCTTTTTTCAAAAGCTTCGAACTTATGGGTTCCGCTTTGTTTATATATTCCCTAATAAGATTATTTAAAATTTTTTCTTGTCTGTCTGTTAAATTCATATTGCCATTGTAGAAAATTAGCAATCGTTTGTCAAGAGTGATAGAATATCTAATGCAAAAATCCTCTGGCATATACCAGAGGATTTTTGCATAACAATAACTAAATCTCTATTTTAATTTTTGAGATTATTGTAAATAAAATTAATCCTATTATTGAAGCTGTGGCCGCGTAAAATAAAGCTGCGCTTGAATTAATTATTGTCCATAATAATCCTCCTATAATCCCAGCTCCTAAAGAAGAAAATCCTAAAGCCATATTTAAAAATCCCTGACCCGTTGCAACTAATTCTCCGTGAAGTGATTTTGCCGCTAACATCCTTTGCATGCCGTCGGTAGCCGCAGAATAAATTCCCAAAATTATAAAAAATAAAATAATAAAAAATAAACTCGAGCTTAAAGCTAACCCAATATAAGAAAGAGCGGCTAAAAAAAATCCTCCGGCAATTACGATTTTTTCCCCTATTTTATCCGCTAATTTTCCCAAGGGAATCGCCGTAATAACAAAAGTTAAACTGTAAACAAAGTACATTAATGGCACCTGCCCGATAGATCCCGCTTCTTTTGCTTTTAATAAAACAAGTCCTATGGGAAGCGCGCCTAAACCTAAAATAAAAAGACAGCCAACTATAAAAATAAAACTTTTATGCTCTTTAAAAATTTTCCAATCAAGTTTGATTCTTTTTTTTTGCTCCCCTAGTTTTTCAATTTTTTTATCTTTTACAAAAATAAAGCTGGCTATGGCAAAAAGTCCCAGAAAAAATGCCACTAAAAACAAAATTCGGTATCCGTCTTTTAAAAAGAAAATTATTAAAAATGCCAGCAATGGTCCAAAAGTTGCTCCTAAAGTATCCATTGCCCTATGAAATCCAAACGATTTGCCTAATTCTTCTTTGGGCACAGATTCTGAAATTAAGGCATCTCTCGGGCTATCTCTCAATCCTTTGCCTATTCTATCTATAATACGAAGAGTGAAAACCTGCCAAAAATTAGTCGCAATTATTAAAAATAATCTGGTAAAAACCGAAAGAGAGTATCCTAATACAGCCGGCTTTTTCCTTTTGCCTATTTTGTCTGACATCCATCCAGAAATTAATTTAAAAACACTTGATAATGCATCGGCCACACCTTCAATAAAGCCCACAAAAAAAGCTGGAGCTCCCAAAGTTACGGTTAAAAAAACGGGCATAACCGATTGCACCATTTCAGAAGAAAAATCATTGAAAAAACTGACAAGCCCCAAGAAGAAAATGTTTTTTCTGACACCGAATATTTTGTCTTTCATAATACGAGAATCTAGAAAATAGAAAGTAGAAAGTAGAATACGAACGCCGCGATTCTATTTTCTATTTTCTAACTTCTATTTTCTAACTTTTAAATCAAGACATACTGAATTTATGCAGTATCTTTTGCCGGTTTTTGTCGGACCATCATTGAATACATGACCTAAGTGGGAACCGCAATTTTTACAGATTATTTCAGTGGCGCCATGATCGTCTTGGTATTCAACAGCCCTTTCAATGGCTTTATCAAAGCTTGGCCAACCAGTTCCAGAATCAAATTGGGCATCTGAACTAAATAAAGCATTTCCGCAAGCAGCGCACATATAAGTGCCATCTTGTTTTTTGTGTACATACTTTCCTGTAAAAGGCGCTTCGGTTCCCTTTTGGCGCATCACTTTATATTGTTCGGGCGTTAATTTATTTTTAAAATTTTGTTCGTTCATACATTATCAGCTAATAAAGAGCCGCTTTCTTCATTCTGTTACAATAGCCCCAAAATGAGCAGCTTGCACATGATTGTGGTACCTCCAGGTTCCCTTTTTATCAAACCTAAATGACCAAAACTCTCCTGGCTGAGCTGATTTACACTCGTCAAAAGACGTATTTTCCGCATCTGGACAATGCTCGTCTAAAGAAGAGCCGCTGTATATTACATGGGTTGGATGAATCGCAGAGGCGGTCCACATTCCATGAGAGCTTTCATTTTTCCAGGTGACAGTGTCGCCAACTTTTACAGTCAGTTCTTTTGGAGAATAACCGGAATCCGTATACTTTATTTCGTATTTTTCTCCTGATTGATTTGGACTTGGTTGAACGATGATATTTGTTTGCAGAGACTCATTGGGTTGCTGACTAAAACTTGGTGGCGTCTGAGTATTTCCTTTAAGTAAAAAATATCCCCCAACAAGGGCCAGCGCAATAATAACAATAGTAATAATTATTTTTTTCATCGCTTTGCTTAACGCAATACCAATCTACTAATGAATTGGAATGCTACAAATATATTATTCGCAGATTCGTATAAAATTGGCAGATTTGTATCGGTTATTTATTTTTTAAAAAAAGATTTCATATAAATTGGCAGATCTTCTATCATCACTACTAAGGCAGCTGTTAAAAGACCGATGTCCCGAACAGTAATATCTGTAATTCCACTTACGGTCAAAACTACTATAATATGCAAAGAGGCCATAAATCCAGCAAACCAGGTTAACCAATCAATTAAAAACAAAATACCGATCAAAATATCCAGTATGGCCGTACCTAACAATGCTTGTGTAACAGAAACTGGCAGAAAATCAACCGCCCATGGTTCTAAATACCCCCCCCACGATTCAGGGTTTTTTAAAATTAAAACACCAATCCAAATGAAGGTAATAGCCAAACTAATTCTTAAAATATGAAAAGAAGATTTATTCATTTAATGAGACCCCTAACTAATAGTATAATACCCATCAGCCAAATAGTAGAGGCTGACATTAAACACCAAAAACACCAAGCTTTAATGACTCGCCATTGAAGATAAGTAAAAAAAACCGATATTCCGGAACCGCCAATTATTAATATTTTAATTATATTATTAAAAATGGACAGAGGGTCGATTCCAATAACTAAAAAGACGGTAATTAAAGAACAAGCAATATAAAATAAAAGTCCCAATACGTCATTTTGAATAATAAATATTTTATTATACTTACTTTCCAGCACCGCCAAACAATTTTCGCCAATTGGACAAATCGGCTTTTGTAAAAGCAATCGTTTTTTAATAAGATATACTGTTTCGCTTATTCCAATAGCTGAAAGAGTAAATATTAAAGCGTCTGAAGTCATGTGGTTTTTTTATATAACATATTTATTTTAATAAAAATTAAATGTGAAGTAAAGCCGTTGTATAACCCCACCCTATTCTGGACTCTTGAGGCATGTTAAGAATAATCGGTTGCTCTGCCTGCCATTGTAACATAAATTGCATCGGAGAGAGTTTGTTGTTGAAGGCGTAGTGAACTCGTAAGGTA
>Ga0213870_1001217_pt1 | contig 11704 bp, 11 predicted proteins | sample WICALVC2017_Meta_FD_160119 | JGI IMG/M metagenome (GOLD analysis project Ga0213870, IMG submission 160119) | Freshwater microbial communities from subterranean cave lake in Wind Cave National Park, South Dakota, United States - WICALVC2017 | ecosystem: Environmental > Aquatic > Deep subsurface >... | reverse complement strand
TTTTTCCAGTTTAAATTCACCTTTTTTCTTTTCGATAATCTTAATATATTTACGAACAGCCAAATCTACAATTGTGGCTGAAATATCTTCTCTATCTGCTTCTTCATCAATCAATGCTCCGGTTTCAGCCGGAGTAAGATTTCTATGTGTTTTGCTTTTTGACGGAGAAAACCAGGCGCTTGTAACACCTAGAGTCGGCTTAGGATCACGGCCAAGTTTATACCATTTGATCGGAATCCAAATAGGATAAACGATATACCATAATACTGAAACTATTATTAAACTTGCAATAAGTATATATTTAACTAGAATCCCAAATGGAGTTTGCCAAAATGTTTTATATTCTTGAGGCTCCAATACCTCAACAATTTTTTTGGGGAAATCAACAGCTATGGTAAGTCCTTCACCTGCATCTAATGCCTTTGTTGTTTCTATTCTAGTAATTCCATTTGAATAATTTGAAAGACAATTTTTGTCTGTACTTCCAAAAACTCCTGTATAGCAAAAAGTTTGGAGGTCTGAAGGATCAATCTTTTGGGGTAGTTGAATTACAGCTTGCGTCCTAGTAATTGGAACCTCCCATTCAATTCCTGTAGCATCCCAATAAAGTTCATCAAAATCGGGAAAATAAGTTAGTGCTCCAGAAACTAGATAGTGCAAAATGTAAGTGTGTCTACCTGTAATAGTCTTGTTTGGATCTCCAATTCGAATATTGATTGAATCTCCTGAAATTTCTGTTTTGTATTTGTATGGTTTTTCAAAGGTATCCAGGACTGATATAACTTTAATATCGAGTTTAAATTTTTCCCCTTGCTCATTTGTTTTCGTAAATGGTATTGTTCGGTAAATTCCATGTCGAAATTCATTTCCGAAGTCATAATCAATTGTCTCTGTTACGTCTATTGTCCCGTTCTGATTTATTAATATAGAACTTAAAAAGTTTTGGATAGATTCGGCACGCACTTTCTGAGGGATTAGAAGAGATAGAAGAATTAGAAGGAAAAATAAAATAAATTTCTTGATCATAACTACAAGTTATATCGTCTATAATCCGGAGGTGTGAAGCTATCACACCCCACGGGTGGGAAATATACGGGTGGGAAATATACTATCTAAGATTTTTCTTGCTACTTCTATCTTGGGAGCTTTATCAATTTTAACAACTAAACCTTTGGATGAAATGATATATACTTCATTGTCATCTACAGAAAAACCAATCCCCTCGCGTCCAACGTCATTAACAATGATAAAATCTGAGTTGCTTTCCTTAAGTTTATCAAGTCCGATTTTGATAAGATCTTTTTCTTTTTCTTTATAGACTGCTTTAAAGCCGATTAATTTTATTCTAGGATTCCAAGTTTTGATTTGGTGAAGAATTTTGGGTGCAGGTCTTAATCTTAAACTCATAGATTCTCTACTATCTAACTTTTTATCAGTTGTCATTCTGGCTTGTCCAGAATCGATTCTGGAGTCGCTATCACTCCTCAGAATGACAGCCGTAAAATCAGAAACAGCGGCTACATGAAACATAATATCGTAGCTTTTAATATGCTTTTTGATTAAATCACTCAATTCCTTCCCAGTTTCAAAGGTTTTTATTCTGATTCCTCCACCATCGGGGGAATCCCTTCGGGCTACCCCCGAGGTGTCTTTTAGCTTATTTGTTTCCACTGCACTTTGCGATTTCAAAAGTAATACGTCTGCTCCTCTGATATAACACTCCTGAGCAATTGCTGATCCCATTTTGCCTGAACTTCTATTGGTTATAACTCTTACAGCATCAATCGGTTCGCTCGTGCCTCCGGCTGTAACAATAATTTTTTTGCCCTTAAGTTGATCTTTTATTTTTAGTAAATGATTTATTTCTTTTTCAATCTTTCCTATATCTGCAAGTCTTCCAATTCCGGTATAACCGCAAGCCAGAGCTCCAGCGTCGGGATGTAAAATGTGAAAGCCTTGTTTTGACAATCGTCCTAAATTCTCTTGGACAAATGAGTTGTACCACATATTTACATTCATTGAGGGACAAATAAGCACTTTATCTGCCGAGATCGCCAAAATAATTGTGGTCAGAAAATCATCAGCAACTCCATGGGCAATTTTGGCAATAATATTTGCTGTCGCCGGGGCAACAACTATTAAATCTGAATTGTCGGCAAGTTTAATATGCTCTACTTCTCTCTTTTTTAAAACTTCTTGATAATTAAATTCCGGCGGATATAGAGTTGTATAAACTTTTTGTCTGGAGGCTTTAATAAATTCTGATGGATCTATCATTTGCGTTGCTGCAGTTGTCATAACTACATGAACTTCAAATCCCTTTTTGCGTAGAAGACTTACTAGATCTACAACCTTATAAGCAGCAATACCGGAGGAAACACCCACTACAATAGTTTTCTTCATAAGTTAACTTTGAACTTAGAACTTAGAACTTAGAACAAAATTATCAAGTTCTTGGTTCATAGTTCTTGGTTCCATGTTAAATTTCAGCTTGACGCCGACGTATATCTTTTTAACGCAAATCGCCAAAGCATAATACTGCCGATAAAAATAGCAAATCCTATTGTAAAAGAAACTAAAACTATTGAAGTATTTAATAAACCCATAAGTGCTTTAGTAGGAATAGTCATCATAACTCCTATCGGAATTGCAAAAGTTACAAAAGATCTAAGGGGTTCTTTATAGATATCAATTGGAAATCTACCCATACTAGTAAAATCCCTATATATCATAACAGCATGATCGATCTCTGTAGTAAGTATTGCCAGTGCGAGCACTATAATATGAAATGACATTGCAATAAGCAAACTGTTGATAATAAGTGAACAATAAAGTATGACTGATAAAGGGGTAATATTTGCAATTTTTGTAGCTACAAAAATAATCATAAAGATTAATGGCACTAGGTTAATTGAATCTAACAAATCGGTCCAGCCGAAAAGTGAGCGAAAAAGCACATTGATAGGTTTGACTAAAATAAGATCAAAACTTCCGCTAACTATTTGCTGACGAAATCTATAAACCTCACGAAACAACATTTGTGTAGTAGAGTCTACCAGATTAAAAGTCAGATAAAAAAGTAGAATTTGCCAGAGGTCAAAGCCTGCCAAAGCAGAAGTTTTGGAAACAAGCAGGATAATAAATCCCAAGAAAAATATAAAACGTAGAATTTTTCCAATTAAAAAAAGAATTGATCCGACTCTAGATACGAAAAAAGTTTGAAAAGACGACGAACAAAGATGTAACCAAACTTTGAAATATTTGTGTAACATATTTTAATTTAAACCCGAAGCACGAAATCCAGACTTTAATAACCAAGTAACAATAACCAAGTAACAAACAATGACTAATGACCAATTACCAATGACCAAAGGGTTTGAATAATTGAATTTAAGTAATTGATTATTGTTTGGTTATTGTATCTTGTACCTTGGACATTTTGTATTGAATTTCGACCTGCCTGCCGGCAGGCAAGGTATTCGAATTTCGAATTTAAATTTATTGCTTCTTTAATAGTTCAATCTAACAATGTAGCAATATAACAATTTAACAATTTTCTTAGCTACCTTCTGCTGTATAGATTTTTAAGCCGGCTCTCCAAAGATAATTGATTGTAAAAAGAAATATTATTATCCAAGAAAATACTACAATTAACCCCATAAAAAGTGTTGGAGAATTCAGTTCTCCTAAATATATTTTTAAAGGAAAAAATACTATATAAGTAAAGGGGAGAAGTTGGAGTAGTGTATAAATTGGCTTTGGAAATATATCCAAAGGAAAATATGTACCTGCTAAGAAAGTAATCAAAATAAAAAAGATAAATCTCGGTGCCCATGTCTCTTTGGACCAAAATCCGATAAAAGATAAAATCAGGCTTATTTCAAAAAAAAGTATTGTAGCTAAAATGATCGCTACAGCAAACAAAGAAAGCCAATAAGGATTTGTTTGCACTACTAAGGGAGGTCGCAGTATTAAAACTAATAAAATTATCTCAACGATAGAAAAAGTAGTGTTTAAAAATTTATCAGATAAGTCTCGGGACAAATTAAAGGCAAAATAATTTACAGGTTTAAGCAAAAATTTGCTCAACTCACCAAGATTTATTTCACTTGCTACCCTATGAGTCTGTGTAGACAATACTACACCAGTTAAAAACGTAATCAGAATAACATAAGTTAACATTCTCGCTTGACTATAGCCAAAAACTTCAGATTTACCGGCAAATACCGAATCCCAAAGAAAATAAGTAATTAAAATAGAGATAACAATTCTAACTCTCCAGAGTATAAAATTAAGTCGATAAGCAAAATATTCAGAAAGCGAGTTTGTAAAAATTAGGTAGTATTTACGCATGGCTTCGGCTAAAAACGCTTCTTATAATTTCCTCAATATCTGGTTCCTCTATAGTGAGATCTTCAATCTGAAATTTAGCAAGAAGTTTTGTAACAATTTTATTTGCTGCTGGTTTCGGAGCGTTAAAAACTGCACGGGGATAATTGAAGTTTTTCAAATAGCCTAGATTTTTAAGCTCTTTGAGTTCCGGCGCTTCGCCAAATTCCGCAGAAATAACTTTAGTATCAGCATATTTTTCTACAAGTTTACTAAGGAGTCCATCGTAAATGATTTTTCCTCGGTCAATTATTATCACCCTTTTACATAGATGTTTTACATCTATCATGTAATGGCTAGTTAGCAAAACTGTAGATTTATATTTTAGGTTGTATTCTTTTATAAATTCCCTCATCTTTTTTTGCATGACAACATCAAGTCCAATTGTAGGTTCGTCCAAAAAAAGTACTTTTGGTTTATGGATAAGAGCCGCAATAAGCTCCATTTTCATTCTCTGTCCCAGAGATAGTTGTCTTGTGGGAATTTTAATTAGATTCTCAACCTCCAAAAGACTTGATAACTCTTTTAATGTTTTTTCAAATTCTATATCTGTTACTTCATACATTTCTTTATTTAGACGAAACGTGTCCATTGCAGGTAGGTCCCACCAAAGTTGATTTTTTTGTCCCATTACCAAACTGATTTGTTTCAGAAATTCATTTTTTCTCTCAAATGGAGTAAATCCCAATACTTTTATTTCTCCGCTTGTTGGATAAAGAAGACCAGATAAACTTTTGAGAGTAGTTGTTTTTCCTGCTCCATTTGGGCCAATGAAACCAACCAATTCTCCCTGCTCTATATTAAAGGAAATATCGTCAACTGCGCGAACTGTTTCAGTTGGTCTAGAAATTAGAGAAAGAAAAGCCGGCAAGATTCCAGAGGATCTTTTGTAGACTTTAAAATACTTTTTAAGGTGGGAAACGGAAATAGTGGCCATTTGGGATAAGTTTATTATATCACCCGATCAGAAGAACTCTCTAGAAAGTAGAGAGTTCTTCTAAAAGCACAATGCCGTCAAATGTTTTACCTAATCGCTTTCTTAAGCGCTTTTCCAGCAGTAAAACCAGGTGTTTTTCTAGCCGGAATATTGATTGGTGCTCCTGTCTGAGGATTTCTGCCCTTTCGAGCAGCTCTTGAGCGGACCATAAAAGTGCCAAATCCAGTTACAACTACTTTATCACCTTTTTTAAGAGTATCGGTCACTGCACCAAAAACTGCATTAATTGAATCCTTGGCCGCTTTTGCGGTAAGACTGGCTTTTTTTGCCACGTAAGCCACTAAATCAGCTTTTGTCATGAAAATTTTTCACCTCCTTTTTTTAACCCACCATTCGGTGGGACGGGCAGAAGATAACGATAGGTTGTTATGATAGTCCGAAGATCAATGTATTAGATTTTTTTATTGTTGTCAAGAGCCAAAATACGATTTACCAGAGGAAAATTACAAATTTTATTGTCAAACTATATCAATCTATTGCTAGTTATAGAACGATCTTCTCACCAACCAAAATTATTTGTATCTGATCTTATTTTAGTCAAATTATGCTAGGATAGAATGATGGATAGCAAAGCTAAAACTTGGAAGATTAATTTTTTTCAAACTGCAAGAGGTAATTATCCTGTGAAAGACTTTATTGAAGAACAAGATCAACCAACCGCTGCAAAAATTACCAGCTATATAGAGCTTTTGGAAACCGATGGTCCTTATTTAAAACCACCTTATATTAAAAAGTTGCAGGATAAATTGTATGAACTGAGAATATCAGGAAAAGTAGCTGTAAGAATATTTTACACTGTTCTAGGCAGTGAGTATTACCTACTACATGCATTCAAAAAGAAGACTCAAAAAACACCTACTCATGAGATTAAAATCGCTATTGACAGAATTAAAGAAATAATATAGCATATATGCTATATCTTAAATTAGTATGAATCAGTCACAAACCAGAAAACATTTAAATTTTGATACCTGGAAAAAGCAAGCTCTAAAAAATCCTAAGTTTAAGTTAGAGTATGATAAACTACAACCTGAATTTGCCGTAATTAGAGCAATTATTAGAGCTAGAGTAGATCGCAGTATTACCCAAAAAGAGCTTGCTAATAAAATAGGGACTAAACAATCTGTAATCTCAAGACTTGAATCCGGTAGAGCTAATCCTTCTGTATATTTCCTAAAAAAACTTGCCCAAGCCTTAAACTCTCATTTGGAAATCAATTTTATAGCGAAGTGACAAGAGTTAAAATTTCTCTTCCTCTTAATAATTCAAATCCCTTTTTACATTCGGAATAATATCTTGCAAATTCAATAAGTAGTAATCAAACTATATCAATCTATTGCTGGATTGTTATTTAAAGAATTCTGGCGATGGATTAATTTTTTCGTTCCTAGGCAAATATGGGAAAGGTATTTTTTCTTGATTGGAAATTAGTGTCTCAGGTGATTTCAGTATATTTTTTAATTCAAGACGTGCAACAGGTGAAGCCGTACCTATTCTTGGTTCTAATGCTGGAGCTGCCGATAATAAATCAGCTGCTGATGCCAGATTAAAACCTGCAATTCGAAAATCACCTTTTACTGGTAAATTGAATTCTGCTGCACTTCTCGGTCTGGCTGCTTGAACTGATGAACTTAAGTCGGTCCTTAGGTTAGAATTTAACCGGTTCCTACCAATTTCTAGATAATAAAATCTTAAGTTTGGAGGGTTTTCATTGTAACTATAAATATCAGCTCTTATAGGATTAGGTTCCTCTGATGCAATAACTTCCCCTGTTCTTAAGTAAATTTCTAGTCTATTTAACTCTGGCAAAAACGCATCCATTTTCCATGCAACCAAAGGAACAACTTGTGTTGGTGTCATAGATTGCCCTTTTGCCCCTTCAGAATAGCCTTGTTGATTTGGTAAATGCTTTATTATAATTGAGGGATCAAAAGCGGCCAAAACTAACCCACCGAGTAGAGGTACAAATCGCTGACGATCAGAAGGCAAAGCCACTCCTTTAACTTTAAGATGTGTAATTATAGCGTTACTAGTAGGATCTGTTAAAGGTTCAAATATCCATTTTCTTTCACCATTAGTTCCTATTTTCCAATTGATTATGGGTACAAGAGAATTAGTGACTTCATCTTCTAGAGAATTGAAGGGTCTTTTATAATGATACTTCATGATAAGCTCGAGTATTGTTTGCCTGTATTTTGCAAAAATGTACCAATTAGGAAGTCGTTCATGAGCTGCCCTACGTTTTTCATTGGAAGGTAGCGTGTACAGATCATTCCAATCATTAATTATGTCAGCAGTTCGATAACCATATAATTTTTCAGGAGCTGCAAGGTACATTAGTCCGTTGAGACCTTCGCCAGTAACAGGTGGACAAAAAACAATATATTCTTTAACATTCCCTTCGTGAGTTATTTCGAAAGGGTAGAATATTCCATCAGCATACTCTTCATAAAACTTTTGTCCTCTATCAGCGTCTTCTTTCCAAAGACCTGAAATTGACTCACCTGCTAACTCAATATCATATCTACGCGGAAGAAAACCACCTAGAAGATCTCTAAGCGTGATAGGAGGGGCGGCAATGATTTTAGGTCCAATTCTCTCAAATCCTTTTGGTAGAGGAGAGGAATCAAACTGATGTTGTACGGATACTCTAGCGTCAAAAGGCAACATAAATAAGTATTATACCTTTTTACTATAGGCTTGTCAATAGCTTCAGAAATTTGCTAGAACACCCGTGATACTCGTGGTACACTTACTACCCTTGGTACTTTTTAATTAGTGGACAGTCTCAGTTACGCGAAGTTCACGTATGGTTGTTATTTTTATTTGTCCGGGAAAAGTAGGAAATTTTTTGGCGATTTCCTCTGCAATCTTTTTGGTAGTAATGATAACTCCTGCATCGTCCAGTTTGCCCGGATCAACTATAACTCGCAGTTCTCGCCCTGCTTGTAAAGCATAGGCTTTTTCCACTCCCGGGAAAGATGTAGCAACGTCTTCCAGCGTTTTTAATCTCTTTACGTATTCCTCTATATCCTCATATCTTGCTCCGGGTCTCGCTCCCGAGATTGCGTCCGCAATATAAACAATTACAGCTTCAATTGAAGGAAAAGGGATATCCTCGTGATGAGAGGCTACACAGTCAATAACTGATTGCGGCATACCATTTTTACGCAGAAGTTCAACTCCTAGTTGAACATGAGAACCCTCTTTATCTGTTATAACTTTCCCAATATCATGAAGTAAACATCCAAGTCTAACTATATTTATATCCGCTCCTAATTCCCGTGCCAGAGCAATTCCAATTTTAGTTTCCTCAAGAGTATGAGCTATCATATTTTGGCCGTATGAAAATCTATACTTAAATCTACCTAGTAAGGCTATTTTGTCTGCTGGCATGCTATAAACCCCCACTGCGTGACACAACTTTTCCCCTTCCGCAAACATTATCTTTTCTGTTTCTTCGCGAGTTTGTTTAATTAATTCCTCTATTCTTACAGGCTGTATTCGGCCGTCTCTGATAAGCTTCTCGAGTGTTACGCGAGCGATCTCGCGTCTAACTGGGTCGAATGATGAAAGTCGGATAACACCTTCCTCGTCCAGATCTACATCAACTCCTGTTGCCATTTCAAAAGCGCGAATATTTCGTCCTTCTTTTCCAATAATTCTTCCTTTAAAATCCTCGTCACTTATTTTTATTGTGGAAACGGTATATTCCGGAACATAAGTTGTTGCCGCATGACGCATTGCGTCAATTAGAATTTCCCGAGCTTTTGCCTCTGATTCCTGTTTGGCTACAAGCTCTGCTTCTTTTATTTTCTTTGCTATTTCTTCCTTTAACTTATCCTCCATAGCGGCAAGGATCAGATTTTTAGCTTCATCCCGAGTCAAATGAGCTACTTTTTCCAGTTTTGCAATTAGTTCTGTACGTAAACTTTCTTGGTCTTTGATACTACTGATTAAATCCTCTTCTCTCTTTGTAATTTGTTTTTCATGCTCATCAAGTCGATTATTTCTATTATCAAGATTTTCCTCTTTGGTAATTAAGCGTTGTTCTATCGATAGCGATTCGCCACGTATTTTTTTTGCTTCCTCTTCTGCATCTCTTTTGATGCGAAATGCTTCGTCTTTGGCATCAATCAAAATTGCTCTTGCCTGTTCATTAACAGGACTTTCACTAATCTGAGTTGGAGCAGGTTTAGAAGAAGTTTTTTTCTGGCTAACTTCTTCTTTTTCAGCATCTGTCAACTGTCTTTCAATATTATTTAGTCTATCAAGAATGGTTTTCAAAACAGAATTCATAATGATTCTCCTCTCAAGTAAAAAAAGTAAACGTAAAGGCAAATGTGAGGATGAATTAGAAATAAGGGAGCAGCACGATTAAATTCGTGCGCGGCAAGTATGAGATTGGTTTACTAAACGATAAATTATCATCTTTTCTCCCTGCTCTCAATTCATTCTCGACAGTGCCTTTTGTATTTTAATCCTTTGAGACAGTTGCGTCAATGACTCTTTTTACAGTTTCCCAATCAAAGCCTCGTCGCAGAAGTAAGTCGGATATTTTCTTTTTCTGCTCCAATTTGGACAAATTCCTCCATAAATTTATTTTTTTACTAATCAATTTCTGGGCTAAAACTAACTCATTGTCTCCATCTTTTGCAAAGGATGTAACTTTATCAATTAGTTCTCTTGAAACACCTTTATTGGCGAGTTCAAATCGGATAGCTTTTAATCCTTTTGGTTTATAAGATTGCCGTTGATCTAACCACCACTTTGCAAATTCCTCATCATTTATATAATTACCAGACGAAAGTTCATTTAATACTTTTTCAATTAATCCGGCACTATAGTGATGTTTGTAAGAGTATCTTATTAGTTTGTCACTAATCTCTTTTTTACTTCTGGGGCGAAAAGATAGGAGTCTGAAAGCATAGTCTTTTAATTTCTGGAGGGATTCATCGTCCATTTATCTAACTAAAGGATATAATGATTAGTTTTTTTATACTTACTACCTACTACCTAATACTTAATACTAGACTTTAATCTTTCTCTTTCCCCACCACTTTCTCTTTCAACTGGCCTGCTTTAAATGCTTTCCAAATTGCATCTAGAATTTCTTTGGCCAGCTTATGATTCTCAACCAGATAAAGTCTCACTGCTTCTTTCCCCTGACCAAGCATTTTTTCGCCAAATCTGATAAAGGCTCCAGATTTTGTCAGTACTCCAATTTCTAATCCCACATCTATTATTCCTCCCTCGCGAGAAATTCCAGATTCCAAAATATCAAATTCAGCTATACGAAAAGGCGGCGCTACTTTATTTTTGACTATTCGTACACGATGTCGACTGCCAATAGCTCGGTCGCCATCCTTGAGGGTCTCAATTTTGCGAGTATCCATACGCATTGAGGCATAGAATTTCAGAGCTAGTCCACCGGGAGTTGTTTCAGGATTTCCAAACATCACGCCTATCTTTTGGCGTAACTGGTTGGTAAAAATAGCCACAGTTTTTGATTTGGAAATAACTCCGGTGAGCTTGCGAAGCGCTTGAGACATGAGTCTCGCCTGCAACCCCATCATGGAATCTCCCATCTCTCCTTCTATCTCGGCTCTAGGAACAAGGGCTGCGACTGAATCAATCACTACTAAATCAATTCCACCAGAGCGAATAAGTGTTTCGGCAATTTCCAAAGCTTGTTCACCTGTATCCGGCTGAGAAATGAGTAAATCATCGAGTTTTACTCCCAGTTTTTCTGCCCAGAGTGGATCTAGAGCATGCTCGGCGTCAATGAAAGCTGCAACACCCGATCCCTTCTGTGCTTCTGCAATTATTGACAGAGCCACTGTAGTTTTTCCCGATGCTTCCGGACCAAAAATCTCTATAATTCTTCCCCGTGGTACGCCTCCCACCCCGAGAGCCATATCCAATGCCAGCGATCCGGTGGGTATGACATCTATGCTAGTTTTTCCACTAATCTTGTCTCCTAATTTCATTATCGAACCACGGCCGTATTGTTTTTCTATCTGGTCCATGGCGAGACGGATTGCTTGAAGTTTTTGATTAACAGCCATAAGTAAATCCTTTTTTAGAGACGCTTAACGATTCTAAATCTCCCGATGAGAGTTTAGCGTCTCTTAAACCCGCCGTCAAGCGCAGCATGAGGCGTGTATGAATCCGTCAGCTGACGGACTGAATAGCCGAATGCTAAGCTTGGGCGGGTCTGGCAGGAGTTAATAAGGAAAATCTCTCACATTCTGTCACAAGCTGTGCTAAAATACAAGAGCTATTTGGCTTTTTGTCTTTGGACTTTAGTCTTTAGTT
>Ga0213870_1001216_pt1 | contig 11705 bp, 15 predicted proteins | sample WICALVC2017_Meta_FD_160119 | JGI IMG/M metagenome (GOLD analysis project Ga0213870, IMG submission 160119) | Freshwater microbial communities from subterranean cave lake in Wind Cave National Park, South Dakota, United States - WICALVC2017 | ecosystem: Environmental > Aquatic > Deep subsurface >... | reverse complement strand
CGTACGCTCATCTGATCCCGAACATCACCGATATAAAATTTTAGTTTTGGATGATTAAATTTTCGGCGCAGGTCATCCTGCTTTTTTTCGTCACGGCTAAAAATCCGTATTTCAGCAATATCGGTATGAAGAAAACGATTAAGAACCGCGTTCCCAAAAGAACCTGTTCCGCCTGTAATGAGTAAGATTTTATTTTTAAACATTTTTACCCATTATATAGAGGAGCGTTGGATCGTATAAGACCCTCTTTCTCAATTGCGCTTGGATAGTTAATGAGCACCGCTTTATAAACCCCTTTGAACACAAATAAACTTCCAGCCGCGGCACCCACAATACCAAAGTTGCTGATTAAATTTCTAATATCTTGAAGTGATCCTGCCCCGCCGAGTATCGTCATCGGCAGGCTGACTGCTTCTCGAATTTTTTTCGGAAGCGCCAAATCATACCCTTTCATTTCGCCGTCATGATCAATCGAATTGATAACGATCTCGCCGGCGCCGCGTTTCTCAACATCCTTCGCAACTTCTATCGGACACCTGCCTGTATTATTTTTTCCATTATGCGTCCACACTTCATACTGCCCCTCCAAAGAACGTTTTTTCACATCTAAGACAACAACAACGCTCTGACTGCCAATCTCCTCTGCCACATCAGATATCAGATGTGGGGTCTTAATCGCCGCGGTACTGATGGCCACTTTTTCGACACCAAGCGATATAATCTTTTTGGCTTGTTCTGTCGTGCACACACCGCCGCCATAACAAAGAGGCATGCGGCATTCAGCGGCCAATCGCGCAATGAGTTTATAATCAGGCTCTACTTTGTTGATTGTCGCATCAATATCAAGAAGGATCAGTTCATCTGATTCCTTCTCGTTAAAGATTCTGACTGCATTGATAGGGTCCCCTACATATTTAGGTGATTTAAAATTAACCGTTTTGACAAGCCCATTGTTCTGAACCAGCAGGCATGGGATGATTCGGGGTCTTAACATATTATCGCTCAGCAAAGTTCTTTAACAGGCGGGAGCCACAGTGATGGCTCTTCTCGGGATGAAACTGCACCCCGTATACATTCTCTGATTGCACAACACAGCAGAAATCAATGCCGTACGATGAGATTGCCGCCACACAATTTTGATCTGTGCACTCAAAAAAATAGGAGTGCAAGAAATAGAAGCAAGCCCCCGACTCCAGTCCAGCTAACAACGGAAGCCCCCGCACCGCAGTGATATCGTTCCAACCCATGTGAGGCAAAGGCATTTCTGTATCCCTTGGCACAGACTTGAAAGCCCGCACACGTCCGGGTATCCAACCCAGTCCGGGCAAACTCCCTTCATCACTTGCGTTTGCAAGCATCTGCATCCCCACGCAAATACCCAATACAGGCATTTTCTGATTGAGCACCAAGTGATCCAATGTCTGCCTCAAACCGGATGCCTGCAGTAATTTCATTGCGTGGTCAAAAGCCCCCACACCCGGCAATATCAATTTAGTCGCTTGTGTTAAATCATCTGGAGTTTTAGCAATGACGACAGGGATGTTCAATCGTTTGTAAACATTTACAAACGCAGAAACATTGCCCAAACCATAATCAATAATTGCGATCATCTAAAAATATCACTTCTAATAACAGGCAGACGATTACCGCCTTATCCGAATAGGTCTGAATGCGTGCCTGTCCTCTCAAATATGATTTCTTGGTTCCCCTTCTTATATATAAGTAACCAGTCAGGCTCTATATGGCACTCGCGTCTGCCGATGTAATTTCCCGTGAGATTGTGATCTTTGTGTCTTTGTTCCAATGATTCATGAGATATCAGTTTTTGCATCAAGGCGACGATCTTCTCTTTGTTCTTCCCACGCTTTAAAACTCGTATAAAATCTCTCTCGAACTGGTGAGTGGTCTTAAACTTAAGCACGATGTTTTATTTTTTGAAGGAAGTCGTCTATACCTTCATAGGTGTTAAGCTCTTTTCCCTCATCAGTCTTTTTGAACGTGTCGAGGCTAATCTTGTTGGGTATTTTGACATCAAAAGGAAGCCCCTTTCTCAACTTAACTTGCCGATAAAACAGGTTGATCGCATCCGTACTGGTCATTCCTAACCTATGCAGAATATGCTCGACTTCTTCTTTTAGATTGGGTTCAGTTCTTGCCCTGATCATCGCTGTTTTTGCCATTTGGTGCCTCCTACTTTAATTGTATCTCAAATGGGAAACATCTGTAAATACCATTGCGTGCAACTCATCATAAGATTATCTAAATAATCTTTTCTCTAAGCTGAACATCCTCATCAAATTGGAACCGATTCCAATCAAAAACCGTTTATTTTTATAATCATGATACGTTTTGTTTTTGTCGTTGAATATTTGCCTTAATTCTTCTACAGTCAAATCCAATTTATGAGCGACATACTCAAATTCACACTGGAGAAAGTATTCATCCAGTTCTGGCGTTGCAATTCTTTCGAGCGCCTCTTGCCTTGTCATCTGACCGGTCATAATTAAACTTGAAAAATGCGCCCGACGTTTTTCATAACCAAATTTTCGAGACATCCAGTAATCTTCATAAAAACGTGTAAAACGCGATTCATGGTGCTTGTGCAGAAACGGTTCCCAACTAAAGAGATCGTGCAATTTTTTTTCAGCCTCCCGTTTTATATACGGCACACAGTTGAGCGGCCTAAACACTTCCATCCCTAAAATATATTTGTAATAAATCTTATAAGTAAAAATATCAACAATGGGGAATGTTTTTAACGGAATATTTCCGAATTGAGCGTGAATGTCGAGAATCAATCTCTTATCAATGCCCGGATACGCCCCCCATTCTTCAGGCTCTCTACAACATTCTGTTGAGTAATTTCCACCCGTCAGCACATATTTAATTTTGTGTTGTTTAGCAAATTTGTAGAGCATGGAAAAAAATGCCGTGTCTTGCGGAATATCTTGATCTGCAATCTGGGCCTTCAACATTGCAACTTGAAGGTCTTTCATTTCCTCCCAATTGATGACCTCTGTGTATAAATCAAGTCCTAATCCGTTGACCAATTTTTCTATATTACCAACGGCCTGATCAGTATTCCATCCGGCATCAACATGAAAAAGAAGGGGGCGTAGCCCCATTGTCTCTTTTACAATATAGGTACAGTAGGAGCTATCCAACCCGCCACTTAAACCGATAATACAATCAAAATCTTTGCCCTTGCCCTCTTTCTGAATTTTAGCAGCGACCTTCATCAGTTCTGATTTGCCTTTCTCATCAGGATGCCAGTTGGGAAGGATATTCTTGTGGAAATTATTACAATAATCACACCAGCCCCGACTATCAAAGGTAATATTGGAATCAGTCGTGTCCATGATGCAGTTCGTGCAGATGCGGTATTGTGATTTGGTCATGATATTCTACTAATCAAACGTTATGCTTCATGGTAGCCTCACTGACACTTGGTTATAAAGCTGGCATACTCGGTCGCGACATCCGCAAGAAAAGCCCATGTTTCCTTGGCACACCGTGTCCAAGAGTATTGATCGGATAAAAGTTTGTTTTTATTGGCTGCTTTTTTTCTGAATACTTCGTCCAACGATAGTTTCTCAATGGCTGTAGCAATAGATGTCGGATTCTCAGGATCAAAGTATGCGCCAGTGTCTTGCAAGATTTCTGGCATCGGCCCCCTGTTCGAACAGGCGATTGGAAGACCACTGGCCATCGCTTCTATCAAAATATTCGGCATGTTCTCGCAACTGGAAGCAAAAATAAATATGTCTGCTTTTGCCAGATAATTAGGTATCTCATGGTGAGGCACTGCATCAACAATCTCAACGAACTTGCCAGTTGCGTCCTCCCTAGCAATTGCATCGTCCAGTAAAGCCTTAGCCCTCCCAGAACCGCCTCCAATCAACTGCAAGGAAACAGCATGGCCAGCACTCCGTAACATTGCAATAGCCTTTACAACATGCCATTGATGTTTATACATATCAACATTCGACACATACACGCATTTTATTTCCGTGGCTGATTTTGTCCACATTTCGGCAGTGGTCTGTTGCCTAAATTGATCCCCGATTCCATGAGGAATGATACGGAAGGATTGTAGCCTACCGGTGAAACGTTGTACTACCTCCGCTGCATACTTGGTGAGAAAGAGCACTCCTGTGGCTCTTCGCAATGATCTAATCTGCATAAATTTTAACAGAAGCAGGCGGATACGCGCAAAAGAAAACCCGTAACGATCCATTTCTTTTGGCTCGAATGACAGCATATCACGACTCATTACGACTGCAGGCATAAAAGTACAGACAGAGCCTGCATCTGTGGTTAACAATACATCACAGCAATACTTTCTTATCTCGCGAGGAAACTGACTATATTGCCACCACACTTGCCACAAGAGGGATTTTCCCAATTCTCGTGGGTTGTGCTTTATCAACCATGGTACGTCAGGCAAGGCATTGAGGAGTTGTTTGTATGACCAAACGTGTACAAGTGCTATGCCGTGCTGTCTAGGATCAATAGCATTTAGCATTTCAATTAAATGGGTTTTAGCCCCTCCCGAGCGATTTCTGGATGCATCAATAGCAATAACTGGTCGAATCTGGCTGTCCTGAAACAGACTTTGCGAAGGACTCTGGCTCCCCAGTTTCCGTTCTCCCGGCCTTACGACTCTTGCGACAAATTCTAAAAATTTCTGTTCGTACACCTTAATGGAAAAGAGACGATTGGCTTTAACTATACAGTTTTTGGACATCGACATATAACAATCTGAAGATATGATCGACAGTAAAGCCAGCGGAAGCTTACTTTCAATATGATCTTCATTCACGAAAATGGCATCAATCATATCATCAGAAAGGACTCCTAAATCTGCAATTGCATTTGTAATGATAGGGCAACCATATGCCCAACTCTCCATTGCTTTTGTGGGAAATCCAGCCCGGGCATAGCGCTTGTCTTCTCGAAAGAGAATTGAAAAATGGCTTTGCACATACAATTCCTTTACTTTTTCTCTGCTCACACGCCCATGGCAATGAATGAAGGGCTCAAACACTGCAGAATTCATCCCATTGTTTTCTAATAACTGCCGCAATGTCTCCCAATCTTGTCCTGCAATATGTAGTAATATTTCCCGCTTGAGGAATTTTTGTATGCTCGGTAGTGCCTTGATGAACGGCAAAAGTTTATCCTTCCTGCCTGCGTCTCCAGCGTAAACAAAAACAATACTTGAATTGAGCGGTTGTTTTGTGAAGTGGCCTGTAACCCCATTCATCAAAGGGGGAACATTAATGACATTGCTTTGCACAAAGTAATGCTCCAGAAATTTGCTAATGCAAATTACGTTGCGAAAATATGGATAAACTAGGCGCATGCGAACCCAATTTTCAAAAGCAACTGGTCCGTATTTACCGCCAGGCAAATGATCGCCCTCGTACCATTCAGTACTATCTAAGATTAAACGTATCTTCCATAGACTGCACATGACCAACAGAAGTACTGAGAATATCGCTGGCGGATTATAGACAACGATAATGTCAAATCTGCGATTTCTCGCAATCCACTTGAGTGTCTTCATCCCCCTAAACAAAAAACCCATAAGTCGATGAATGAGACCCTGTTGCGTCTCACGAAGTTCAGCCAGTGAAAAACAATCATGCCCATTGTATTTATAATAGCCATCAGCGTTCTCGGACCTTTCCCAACCTGCAAAGGAAACCGAGTAGCCAGCCTGTTCGAATAACTTGCCGACTGAATACACTCGAAATGCCGCCGCATCTCCATCTGGAAAGCGGAATGGGCCAGTATATAATACCCTTTTCATATAACAACTCGGTGTTTGAAATTTCTAACATAGAGTGCGAACAGCACCAATACAGGCGTGATCAGCATCACATATCGAGCATTAATAGTAGGATTCATAAGCCAAGCCAATAGATATGCCACAACCACTAGAACGAGTGGTCTCGCTGGCGTTTTTAGCCAATCATTAAAATGGATAACTATGGATAAAAGCGGCTTCGATAATAACAAAAGAGTTATTAATTGGGGAATGCGCAATAGCTTTGCCGTATCTACCCCTCCAGTACCCGTTGCGAGAAAAAATGAGGCATAGGCATCTCCAATATATTGGAGTACTCTAACTGGATTAAAAATAAGATACCCAATAAAATATTGCTGATTCAAACCCATTAAGAAAGCACTAAAACCACTTCCAAGGCTGTCCTCTCCAATAATATCAAAATTTACAGAAAGATAAGCTGCGACAAGCGAAGTAATAAAGTAGACCAAAATAATTCTTCCCCATGGTTGCCGACTCTGCATCAAAAACATATAAATTATGGCAAACACTGCCAATTGTTGACGTACTAATACCAGCAAGGGCGACAAAAGGAGGATCGGCAACAATCTTTTCCTTAACCCGAAATAAATAACAAGTAGAAAAGATAAAATAGTCAATATGTCCTTGTTGATCAACTGAGCATGATAAATGAAATAAGTATTCGCGAAAAATGAAATCTTTCCGAACATTCCAAGGCCAAGCCGATCACATATGGATGCATAGACTAAGTAACACAAGCAAAGCGTGACGCAGTTGAATAAAAAGGAAATCAGCGTAAAGTCAGGGTCGACTAGAAAGGGGAAGGCATTACTTAATGCTAGATAGATTGATGCAATGCCAAAGTCGTTATTTAACCCATATTGAAAACCACGGTCACTGATTAGATCAACAGTATTAACATAGATAAAATGGTCGTGACTATTCAACGCTAATTGAAAAAGACCGCTTTCCCCGTCGTATAAATTTAGATTGGCGGCAAAAATAATGTAATATAAAAAACAAAACAATAATAATAAAGGCAAGCCCAATATACCTGCTAGCGTCGATCGACGAAAACGCAACTGCATATCCATAATTATGATTTAAGTCTCCACCCCAAAGTATTTTCTTAGTGCAAATTCTTTATCTTTAGCCCCTAGCGCACCAAAACCCAATGATTTTTCTTTCACATGAATTTAGGTACTCATCCAATGTCTTTATCACCCGTGCAGGGACGCCAGCGATAACTGTGTTTTCAGGAACGTTTCGAGTTACCACCGAATTAGCCCCAATTATGACATTGTTCCCAACATTAACACCCGGCAACAATGTACAATTGAATCCTATATATACATTGCTTCCGACATTAATCGGTTGAGTGATCTCCAGATCTGGATATTTTTCCCTAAGTATTAGCACACCACCATCATGAGTTATGAATTGACATCCTGAAGCAATGTAGACGTTATCACCCAACGTAATGAGCCAAGGTTCTGAGCCAAACATTCATGGTGTAGCGCCATAAAAATGAACATTTCGGCCCGACTTTACACCCAGAGAACGTGCGTATTTTTCTGGATCACTCAGAATCAATACCCTGTTATAGCAAGCTAGCCCAACCCGTTTTAGTAATTTCACGACTCTCATTAATCATCCTTACTGACACAGACTTCAAAGTACTCCACACTATAGTGGAAAGGAACGCATTTTGAACTAACACTGTCATTACTAATACCCACATCATAACCATCGGTGTGACATTAATAAAACCAAATAGCATAGCAGTGATTACCAAAGTGCAAGCATCGATAATCAATTGATATTTTTGAAGCAACATAACCCTAAGTGCCACACGAAAAGGTACTGATAGTAGGAAAATGCCACCCCATATGATTTGCAATGTTAAAATCTTACATGCTAACCCCCACTTACTCCCCAACATAAACAAAAAAACATTCTCTGATAAAAAAGATAAACTACACACACCTATCGTACAGAACAATACTGTTTTATTAAAAAATATATATCTGAGAGACCAAATTTCATTAGGCGTTTGTTTTCCAAACTTGTGATATAAGACCTGTGATAAGCTACTTGATATTAGAACGACTGGGCCCCATACCAATCTACTCGCCATGGCATATTGCCCGCCAATACTTTCTCCATATTTATTTGCGAATAAAAACAGCGGGGCATAAAAAGCGGATACTGAGATAAGTTCTTGAATGGTTCCATACAGCGAAAATGATTTTAATTTGAAGGCCATTTCTAGCCCTTTATGGATATCAACCTTTATGCGAAATAAAGAGCCTAGCGTTAAAATACGAAGGCAGATTGCAGAAATACATTCGGCAAGAACAGTACCCCAAAGCAATCCATCAGGCACTGAAAAATGAGCAAAGCTAATTTGTAGAGCAATAATTAGGATCGCCCTCAAGACATAGAAACGAGACATACGACCAAATTCACCATTAAATACTAAATAGCTATTGTAGTTATTTGTCAGTCCGAGAGCGAAAGCCAGAAATATGGAAAACACAAACACTTTACCTAAATAAATAGCTATTGGCAGGAAAGACAAAAATAAAATGAATGTTATTGATTGAACACTTTCTGAGGCAATACGGGCTTCGTCATTGTTTTTGCATAGCGGAATAGTGAGATGCAATTGCAAGGTAGCAATAACAACTGCAGCAGTTGATATTGATTGTACTTGCGCCAATACACCGAAGTCGCTTGGGTAATAAATCCTTGATAACACCAAGAGGGATACAAGTTGAAGTGCTTGAGCCAATCCATTTCCGACAAGTAATTTTTTAATATGTGTGGTAATCCCCATTATTATGTCCAGTTTTTTGTTAATGAGACAAAATTGGAGAATTTAATACAAACGCACTAACTGATGTGACATAATTGAGGTTATACTATTTTTAGTTGAAACTGTATCGGGTGGCTCCTGCTGTGGGATAATCCACAGTGGGTTTTACAGTGCACGGGAAAGTTAAACAGTTTTTTGTATTCAAAAGTTATTTCTTCTTTCATCGCAAAACGGAGAATATCAAGCCGCCTGAAGCTTTTTCCCCATCAGATTTATCACATCTTTGAATAATTTTGACGCCTTGAAAACTTCCACTCGTCATAATAAACTTTGAAATCGTCCATATTAAAGATATCAGAGTGCCCCTATTTCTCTAACGCTTCATTCAAAGCATCTATACAAAATCCCTGATCAACCATCGTTGAGAGTCTCCATCAATATTAGGCCACACCTTCCATACCAGGCGTGCGATCCGCAAACCGCGGCAGGACATTTGTATCCACGAGGTAAATCACGGCTATGGGTGATCCTCATAGATGCCTTCTCGGCTGATCGCGTAATCGGATAGCGAAGGGACATTTGGTCCGAGGCCCCTCCCTAGTTCATCGGCTAGTTGGTCCGAAACGGCTTCAAACTCAGCGTCGGTCAACTCCTCCAATGTCTCCCGTAGTAACCCCTCTACAGTTGGGGCGAAGGCTTCCGCCAACAGGCGGCGAACCGCATCGGCATCGCGGCGGGTCACGCTCTTGTGTAACTGCGTCTCGACATCAGGCGGCAATTCTAATGTGACTTTCATTGTAAATCTCTCCTGTTTGCTTGCACACTGCGGACAAATACGCAGTTTACGAGGGCCACATCAAAAGTAACTCTCCAAAACCATGCCATAAGGATACGTGAAGTGGTCGGGGAAGTCAAACAGTTTTTTGTGCAATGTCGTAACTCTTTGATAATGTCACATGAGTAACTCGTTAGAAATGTCATAATTTTACATATATCATCTCCGTAGAAAGGAGGTGACCATGGAAAGGTGGCATTGAGTAATGAGTAAAAAAGAGCGTGAGTATTTGGTATGTGGTCGGATTAAAGAGGGGTGGTTTAATTTACGTGAGGGATCAAACCAGTTGTGTTTGAGTTACCGTCAAATGCTTCGGGTTTATGATCGGTTTATTCATGAGGGAGATGCGGGTCTGGTGCACCGAAGCCGAGGGCGGGCATTGAGCCGTGCGAAGGGGATTCGTGGTGAGGCGATTAATCTGTGTTGAAACCCAATACAAAACCAAAATCCCGTACGATCCATCGTCCGGTTCCTGACCACCCATGGAGAAAATGCTTCATGGCTACAAAAGAACTTAAAGAAGCAACTGTGTAATCAAGAAGATTCTATGAACAATGTGACATTTCTAACGAGTGTTGACATAAGAAATTGTTTTAATATCGGAAGAATATTTTAAACGTATTACACGGGGAGATTATACTATTTTTAGTTGAAACTGTATCGGGTGGCTTTTGGGGCATCCGCGCCGTCCGCAACCTCATAGGGATTGGAGAGATACTGGATGTGGCCATTCCATGGAAAGTTTCGAGATCCACTATTATGCCAGCGTGTCTTTATCGATGCCCGCCTGCTTTAAGATGGACAACAACGTTCCCCTTGGAATATCTCGCTTGTGAAAAGAAACGACGACCCTTCGTCATTGACACAGAGGGACTGCGACTGCGCGCGTGTATCATAGCGATGCAACTCTATCAGCTTGTCTGTATCCATATCGGCCCCCCGGCCGTTCAACCCCTGTCAGGTTTTTAGGTGCGAATTCTAACTTGGAAACTCGGATAAGTTACCGCCTATACCTCTTGTCCCGTGCCCGCTCATCAAGTAAATACTTCCGGAGGTGTCTTTCTCCTCGCATGACATAAAGTATGTATACTTTGTCTTGATCAACGCGATAAAAAATCCTGCATGGGCCAACGACGATTTCACGATACTTTGAGTTCTCTAATTCTGGAGGTATGCGGCCTGATTTCGGAAATTGCTCAAGACGACCAACGCTCGAAAATACTTGTTTAACCAAGCGACGTGCCGCATTCAGTTTATCAAGTGTTATGTATTCTGCAATTTGATTCAGGTCAGATAAAGCTGGATCAGTCCAGATTATTTGAGCCATTTACTCATTTTCTCTTTTGCTTCGGAATGATTATATATACGGTTTTCTAAAATGGCCGTTTCGCCTCTTGCTATTCCTTCAAGAATAGATATGCGACTTTGCATAAACTCATAATCATCGACATCGATAAGGTAGGCTGATGGGTGACCATGCTCCGTTATTAAAACAGGCTCTTTGGACTCATGTAGTTCGGCAAGAATTTTAGTTGCCTGACGTTTTAATGTGGCAACGAGTTCCATTCTCATAAGAAAGATACTATACTATTCACTCTGGATTTTGCAAGAATTTACACTTGTTTCTATCCATTTCTGTCCCCAACCGTTTCTTCAGACTAAGTGCTTCAAGGTGTTTTACAAGTCCGCCGTATGCCTTCTCGAAAGAAAATTTTTCTTGGTACAAATGAAGAGGTTATACTATTTTTAGTTGAAACTGTATCGGGTGGCTCCTGCTGTGGGATCATCCACTTTTGGTTCATGGCAAAACAGCGATCCCTTTGCAAATACTTTCGCGCCCCGTGCATACTGGATGAGAACAACATTGATATCTTTTTTTGGGGAAGAGAGTCCCATAATCAGAACAACTTCCCAATAAGTTCATCTTTGGGTATCCCAAGATTATTGGCCACGTCTGATATGATAGCAGACAATGTGCCGACACGGATAGAATCGTGATTGGGTATGGTTATGTGGTGTTGGTTAGGCCATGAGACGTCAATCGAATATGACTGCCTGTTTGTCGAGTAACCGTATAGCCAATCTGCTCAAGCGCATTCACCAACTGTCTGCCGGAAACGGATCGTGGCATTCTCATCCAGCAAGGATTTCCTCTCTCACAAAGTGTAATCGGATCACCTTTGGCGTATCGGTTTCTTCAAAATGGCAGTGAATGGCATCTCGAACATGGGTATAGAGGC
>Ga0213870_1001215_pt1 | contig 11707 bp, 10 predicted proteins | sample WICALVC2017_Meta_FD_160119 | JGI IMG/M metagenome (GOLD analysis project Ga0213870, IMG submission 160119) | Freshwater microbial communities from subterranean cave lake in Wind Cave National Park, South Dakota, United States - WICALVC2017 | ecosystem: Environmental > Aquatic > Deep subsurface >... | reverse complement strand
TCCATAGCCCGTACCGGTAAAAGGTTTGATAGTTCGTTACACCATCAACAGCCTGATCGGCCACAGTCCCATCCTTAGCCGCAAAAGCTTTTGTTCTAACAGCATTCCAGCACGCTAGAACTATGGTGGATTAGCTTCACTTTCGCGAAATTGTCCACCAGCTAGGGGAAGGTTGACCATGTATTACGGAGCAATTCGCCTCGGGTCTTACCCGATCGGCTCGCATGGCTTAGTAGAACTCGGATAGCGATGCTCTCTGGCGGGATCAGCCAGAATTGGCGGGTCTAACCCTCTAAAGGTTTCATCATGATTGACCTTTACCTGCAACGCTACTGCAGAATACAGCTGTAAACCACGAACTAGAATAGGACCTTTTCACCCCTTGTCGGTCGACGTAGTCAAAAGCCTAACGCCAATAGTCGTGAGACTAGAAGATTATATGGGAGGGAAGTATTTAAAGATTATTTTGGATATGGTGTGTCGTATTTCTGGCTCAATCTGTCATAAATCATTGTGACAATTACTTTATTTTCAACTTCTTCTGTTAATTTCAATGCTACCATTAAATTGCCCACGCTTGTTCTTCCCAAATCTTGTGTTATACCGAATCTTTCCATAGCCTCGTCAAGTCTTGGCAATTTTTCTGCTTCCTGAATATACTCATCGGTTCTAGGTCTTAATTCAGGAACTGATGTGACTAAATCACGATATACTTTTAACATACGCGAATCTGCAATTAGCCGTGTACCTTCTTTACCAGTTATTATTCTTTGCGTTCCTGTGATCGCATTTCTTATGTGTGGGAAATCTATGGGCTTGCCTTTTCCTCTGTAACTGCTTCCTGGAACACCGTGTATTGCTGTCAATTCTGTGAACGGGTGTTTCATTGGAACTGTTATTGGTATTCCATATCGTTCTGTGTATTCGCCGGGCTTTGCAAGTTCGTAAGCAACTGCTTGAGAAAAAAGTTCCCATCCCACAACTTCAACACCATTGTCTTTGAGTATTCTCCCTGGTCCAAAGAGACTTGATCCATTACCCCATACTCCGATGAAATAATCTGGCCTTTCTATTCCATATTCTCTTAACTGTTGTAAAATTTCTGTTGCTATAGGCTCCAATGCCCTGAGAGTTGTTTCATTGTTTTTACGACCTGAATCCATAGAATGATTAAGAAAACCTCTGTGAGTGCGTTGTTTTCTAATCGTCTCTCTAATCTTCGATTCGAAATTATTTATATAATCTGTTCTTTCTGTGTATATCAGTTTAGCACCGGCCTCTTCCAAAAGATACAGCATTCTCCGAGGAAGGTGACCTTCTGGAACAATAGCGTGAGGTTGAAACCCCAGATAGCTACCAATTACTGTCAACGCCAATGCCGCATTACCCTGTGAAGAATCAACTACAAAATCACCTTCTCTTATTTCTCCCGCCTCTTCTTTAGTTCTGTACACATCTAGAAAGGTAGGACCGTAATGGTTTAATGGAATGTATACGCCAATCAAATCAGAAGTCCTTATAGTATCTGACATATCTAGCTGAAAAATCCTATTTCCATTGGGTATAGAAACATCTGTCAATTCTGTTAATTGAGGTCTGTTCAAGCTTTCCTTTAAGTTACTATATTTTCTTTCCCGTTCTGCCGAAAATGACATTTTGTTCACCATTTGATATCACTCGATAGTTATGAATCAATATAAAGTTTATTACCCCTTTAAGGGGGGAGTAAGCTATAAGAGTTCGAATAACGCAAAAATTATTGTGAAAATAGTTGAGAATTTACAAGAACTTGGACTAACAGACGGTGAAGCTCGTGTTTATGTAGCATTATTAGAAGTTGGGAAGTCAACAGTAGGTCCGATAATTAAAAAATCGAAAATTTCTCCGTCAAAAGTGTATGATGTACTGAGCAGGCTTGTGAAGAAAGGTATTGTCACTTCAGTTATAGGAGGAAAAACACGATTTTATAGAGCTCTGCCTCCGAAAAGGTTAAAAATACTGATTGACGACCTAGGAGAGTTGTACAATAACCAGCTGGAACATCGAGAGAAAGTATTAGAAAGTGTAATTCCTGTACTTGAATTTCAACTTAAAGGCGACCAAAATGAATATGCTGAAATTCTTGAAGGTGTACGAGGTATAAAGACTTTTTTTGAAATGTTGATGGAAGAACTTAAACCAGGAGAAACAGGCTTTGTGCTAGGTTATACAAAATACGCAGGGGAATTATTTGACGAGTATTTTATTGATTATAACGAACGGCTTCGTAAGAAAGGAATAAAAGCAAGAGTTATTTTTGAATATGATGCGTGGTTTAGAAAGAAAAGAACTGGTAGACCGCATGCTGATTACAGGTATCTACCAAAAACTGTAAAGGCATCTGCTTTCATAGGTATATACCATGATAAGATTGGAATTATGATTGTTACTGAAAAACAAAAATTATGCATTTTAATCAGTAATCAGGAAATTGCGGATAGCTATAAGCAATACTTTGAATTCATGTGGAAACAGTCAATTAATCCTGGAATATTTTACAAAACATAATTAAAGGTCCCGAAGGGGGACTTTCAGGAATTTCAGTTCCATTTGAACCCCCGTATCAGGTGCCACAGACCTGCGCTCTACCAAGCTAAGCTATTCGAGACATGATTCGAATATTATTGTTTTACCTTTTTAACAATTTGTATAGCATCTTTAGCAAAGTCTTTTATTTCTTCGGGACAATTATCTAAATTTCTAATTTCATCCACAGTAAACCATTTGCATTCTTCTGTTCCGTTTAGATTTTTACTTCCTTTAATCCTACCGATATATCGCATGTCCATATGCTGATGATCTCCCACGCTGTGCAGACTTATCCCACAAGGTGCAGGTAAAATCTCGGCTGTAGGGTAGATTTTCGCATGATTTGTTGATTCAATAATTTCGATATCTAATCCTGCTTCTTCTTTTACCTCTCTTTTAATAGCTTGAACAGGAGTCTCATTATCTTCTATATGGCCACCAACTGGGAGCCATTGTTTATGTTTCTTATGGTACACCAAAAGTACTTTATCACCTTCTACTATGCAAGCTGATGTCGTGAAATGTCTAACTGAATTTTGTTCGCTTAGCTTCATAATAACCAATGCTGGTGGCGAGATTTGAACTCGCGAGCCTCCGCGTATCTTATGTCATCTTTTATCAAGGCTCATTGACAATATGAGCACGGCGTAAGCTAGACTTTCATCTTCTAACCAGGCTAAACTACACCAGCATGATATAAATTGGATAATAACATTTATTTCTATCATTCTACTGGAGCGTGCGTCTCATACATCTCCTTGGCCATCAGGAAATATGTAACGGTAATAGTTGTTAATGTAGCTGATAAACCTATCGAAGAGGGTGCGAATGCTTCGGTTTCGAAGAGAAAAATAAACTGTAGAAAAACTCCTGCTAAAGTAAGCATTCCTAGAGATGCAATCCAAAATACTCGTGCTTCGTGTCTGTATTCCCTCACAGATTTTTCGCTCGCCTGCAGCACAAGAAATAGACTAATCGTCATGACGAACATGTTAAACAATAGAAACACCCATGTGATTGCCAAAGAATAGCCGAGATTGTTTAAAATCAGATACAGCGTAATAAAAACGAAAAATGCGAATATCGTAACTGAACCATCTTTGAACAAACTAGCCATAATAATTCTTGGATTCCTGACGAATAAAGTTTTAAGTAGATAATTTCAGAAAACTAAATAATGAACCTGATAATTCTAGGGCCCCATGGTGCTGGCAAGGGCACCCAATCGAAACTTGTTTCTCAGCATTACGGGATAACCAGAATTTCCACTGGTGACATTATCAGGGAGAATATGAAAAACAATACTCCTTTAGGCAATAAAGTGAAGAAGTATATGGATACTAGCGTTTATGTGCCTGACAAACTCGTCAATGTTGTAGTTGGTGTTCGGCTGAAGCATAACAAACTGCACGGTTTTATTCTAGATGGCTACCCGAGGACATTGGAGCAAGCAAAATTTTTAGACAAGCTGTTGGCAGAATTGGGAATTGGTTTAGATGCTGTAATACATCTGGAGGTGAATGAAAAGGAGCTGATTAAAAGGATGATCAAAAGGGGCATGGAACAGGGCAGACCTGAGGATACAGAAGAAGGCATCAAGAGCAGAATGAACGAATACAATACAAAAGCAAAGCCTGTTTTTGATTATTACAGAAATAAAGGATTGGTTGCTGACATAAACGGCGACCAACCGATTGAAAAAGTTTTTAAGGATATCAAGCAAGTATTGGATAAAATCGTGGGAAAATGATTGAAAGAACGCTTATAATAATAAAGCCCGATGGTGTGAAGAAGGGGCTTGAAAAGAGCATAGTAAAGAGATACGAGGATGCTGGATTGAAAATGGTTAAAAGGAAAGAGTTGACCCCTGCCCTGCAGTTGCTTAAAAATCATTATTCTGCTCACGTGGCAAAGCCATTCTACCCGCACCTTGAGAAATTCATGTCTTCAGGTCCTGTTGTTGCGATGATTTTTGAAGGTCTCGATGCTGTTGCAACGGCTAGAAAGGTTACAGGTGCGACGGATCCTGCAAAAGCAGATAAGGGAACTATAAGAAGAGATTTCGGTAATTTGTCATTAGAAGATGACGATAGGATAACGATGAACATTGTCCACGCTTCAGCAACAAAAGAAGAAGCAAGGAAGGAAATAAAACTTTGGTTCGGTTAGAATAATTAAATAAAGCTGTAAAGAAAATATAGAGTTATGTTTGAGAAAGAAGTTGTAAAAATTCTTGAAACTGCTGGGATAGAAATTGACAAAGATATTTTAGAAACCCCTCCGCAAGAAGAGTTCGGTGATTTATCATTCCCTTGTTTTGAGCTAGCTAAAGAACAGAAAAGAAATCCTGCAGAAATAGCAAATGAAGTTGCATCAAAAATAAAAATCCCTAAAAATTCTGTAATAGAAAAAGTCGAAGTTAAAGGTGCTTATGTTAATTTCTTTTATAATTATTCCAAGTTTTCACAGAGTGTTTTAAAAGAAATTCTAAACAAAAAAGAAAATTATGGTAAAGGAAACGAAAGACAAAGAATAATGATTGAATTCGCACACCCCAATACACATAAATTATTTCACATAGGCCACCTGAGAAATATAACAACAGGCGAATCTATCGCAAGAATACTCGAATTTAACGGATCCAAGATTATAAGAACGAATTATCAGGGCGATGTTGGCTTGCATATTGCAAAATGTTTGTGGGGAATAAAAAAACTAGGTCTGGAAAAATTTTCATCATTAGATAAAAAAGTAGAATTTCTAGGTAAAGCCTACACAAAAGGAAGCAAGGCCTATGAAGAAGACGGGAATGCGAAAAATGAGATTATACAAATAAACAAAGGGTTATACGAAAAAGAACCAAAGATAACGAAGCTGTGGAAAGGAACAAGAAAATGGAGTTTAGAATATTTTGATAGAATTTACAAAAGAGTTTACAGTAAATTTGACAGGTTTTATTTTGAGTCAGAAGTTGCTGAACCTGGTATTAAAATATCAAAAAATGCACTAAAGAAAGGGATTTTGAAAACAAGCGAAGGTGCTGTAATATTTGATGGTGAAAAATACGGATTAGACAAAAGAGTATTTATCAATAACTTAGGATTTCCAACTTACGAAGCTAAAGAACTCGGTTTAGCTCAACTGGAATTTTCTGAATTTGGGAAGATAGACAAAGCTATTCATGTGGTAGGACCTGAACAATCTAGCTTCTTTAAGGTTACATTTAAAGTCGAGGATTTATTAGATTCGCGGAAGTTCAAAGATAAACAAATTCATCTCGCTTATGGCTGGGTCAGATTAAGAGAAGGTAAAATGTCATCACGACTAGGAAATGTAGTAGAAGGTGAATTCCTGTTAGACCAGTTAAAGAAGACTGTCTTAGAAAAGTATTTTAAAAAACAGAAATATCCTCAAGAAGAGAAATTAAAAATCGCAGAAGCTATAGCTGTCGGTGCGGCTAAATATTATTTCTTAAAGGTCGCTATACCATCTGAAATTTCCTTTGACATAAATGAAGCTATATCCCTCGAAGGAAATACAGGACCCTATATTCAATATGCTTACACTAGATGTTCAAGTATTCTTAGAAAAGTAAAAATTTGGAAAGAAAGCTTTTTCAGTAAGACAACAAATGCAGAAGAAAAGGGCTTGATTAAATTATTATCTAGATTTCCTAATGTCGTAAAACAAGCATCCGAAGATCTGAAACCCAATTATATCTGCATTTATGCATACGAACTTGCAACAGTTCTTAACAACTTTTATGAAAAACATTCTGTGTTAAAAGCTGAGGGTAAAGAATTAAAGAATTTTAGATTGATTTTAGTTAAATCGACTCAGATTGTTTTGGAAAATTGTTTGAAATTACTTGGTATAGAACCTATAGAAAGAATGTAATATCACTTGGAAAGAAGTTTTTCTTGAACATCCCCTGCGAATAATAAAAATTCGGATTCATTTTTCACATTAAATCTCACAGAATTGTCTAATGCTTTTGCAAGATAAAATTTAAATTGTCCAGCTCTAGAAAAAGCTGCTACTTTACAATTCTTTTCTTTAGCTAAAATAAATGCATGTTCCATTAAAAGGATGCTAGGTAAGGTTTTAGATTTTATAATTTCTGTTTGTTCTTTTAATTCAGGGTACTCAATCAAAATATTATAACCTAACGAATCTTTATCTTCCATTCTACTATTTGGGAATATTTTTATTACTTCGCCGCCTTTAGAAAAACCACCTTTAGGTTTTCTATGGAATCTAACTACATTATCTAAATTAGTTTTAGTATAATTTTCAATTACAGATTCGGCAAGATTTTCAATAGTATTTTTGTATTGTAAGTTATTTTCCCATTCATTGTTTAATAAAGAGTTAACCATTGGATTTTCTGAACTAAGTATATTATCAGTTACATTTTCTCCATCAGTTGAAATAGCAACACAAAGTAAAATATTTCCATTTGGGTTATTTGTACTTAAGGTCCCATTACCACTCAGTTCATCCCATGTAGAAATCTTATTTAATTTTTCTTCTGTAATTTGTAAAGCAGAAAGAGTTCCATAAAGAGTTTCCTTTTCATCAAAAACACCAATTAAATGTCCATTTTTAGTTCTTTCTTTAAATTCAGAAAAAGTAGCTTTAATATTCCATCTTTTATTGTTGATTTCCATGGCTTTAGATAAAACCCTTTCTTCATTGCTATCAATCAAACGACAGTAATAATGTTTTGTTCTTTCAGTTTTAATTAATTCACTTACCATTTCTTTAACTTCAACTCTTTTAATTTTCCCAGATGATGTCTTTGGGAAGTCCTCTTTAACTTCAAACACTTTTTGTGGTGTTTCATATCTAGAAATTCCTAGTTTTCCTAATTGACCATTTTCAATTATTTGATTTAATATTTCTTTTCTTCTTTCTTCGGAACAATCTTGTTTGAAATAGATTGCTGCAGCAACATCTTCTCCCATTCTACTATCAGGATAACCAACAACACAAACTTGATTTATTTCTGGGAAGTCTGACAAGAGTTTATCTTCTATCGCTACTGGTGATATATTTATCCCGCCTTTAATTATGATTTCTTTAATTCTTCCTTTTATGAAAAAATATTTTTTACCATCAATTATTTTGTAATAGCCTAAATCACCAGAATGAAACCATCCGTCAGAAAATGCTCGATTAGTTTCTTCTATATCATTCAAATAACTATTTGCTAAAACTGGACCCCGGATACAGATTTCGCCTTCTTCATTTTCTTCAACTTCTTTCCCGTCTTTCAAAATTGTTACATTGCAGTTGGAAAGCTCAGTACCTATACTATTCATTCTTACTATATCGCGATACATCTCCCCATCAAGATCTCTAGGAACTCCTGTAACTCTAAGAGCAGTTTCTGTTTGTCCATAACCTTGGATTACATTAACTTTGAACGTATCGTAGAATCTTAGTGTTTCTTCTGGTAATACAGGCGCGGATCCTATGAGAATTCTTTTGAGCGAGAACACATCATACTTTTTGGCAAAGTATTCCTCTTTTCTTGCAAGCAAATCATGTAAAATCGTTGGAACGATACTTGTCATAGTTGATTTATGTCTGCCGATAACTTCCCAAAATCGAGAAGCGGAATAACGGGAATTTAAAATTACTGTACCTCCTGCCAGAAGAGTCGCTAAATAAAAAATTGTTGAATTAACATGATGCAAAGGTAGGACTATGTTAAACCTGTCAGAAGAAGAAAGTTGTTGCCATTTCATTATTCCTTCTGCATTAGCAAAACATGCTCTAATCGTTAATGGTACTCCTTTCGGATTCGATGTCGTACCTGATGTGTATAGAATTACATATTCGCTTTCTAATGAATCGTTTATAGAGAAATTATGTATATCGGATTGATTATTTACAAGGTTTTCTAAAGAACTGTTTTCAAGTAATATGGATTCGATGGGAAGACTTTCCTTTATTGTTTCTATATCCTTTTCTACATTTTCCTCACCAGATTTGACAAATACGAGTTTTGCTCCAGTATCTTTTAATTTGAACAATTTTCTCTCGAGTGTGTCTCTTTTAAGATCCAAAGGTACACTTGATGCCCCAATAGAACCAGCAGCAAGTTCTAAAAAAATAATGTCTGCTGTGTTATTCATCATTAAAGCTATCTTATCGTTTTTCCTAACATTTTTTTGAAAAAGAAAGTTGGCTATTTTATTTACAAGCTTCGCGAGTTTCCCATACGAAACTATGTAGTCTTTATTTGTGTCGAAATCTACAGCAACAATTGCTTCTTTTTGTGGAAATTTCTTGCTATAAGTCTCCAAAAGGTCTGAGATAGAGTTGAAGACAGGTACAAAAATCTGTTGTTCTCCGTTTTTAATTAAAGTCAAAATATCTGACATGTTTCTCAATGACTAAAATTTAATTGCTTTTTCAGCTCATTGTATTTACTAGAAATAACGTTTATCTTATTGTCTTTTATCACATAGCTTTCTTTTTTGACAAAAATTATTTTGTTTGGTTTCAAATCTTCCATTAGACTGACACCAGGGCCTACAATACTATTCGGACCTACTCTCGCACCAGGGGATAAAGTAACATTAACACCAACCTTGCAATTCCCAGCCATTATCACGCCTAATTTGTCTCTACCAGAATCAATCTTTTTATCACCGATGTTGACTTTTACCGTGTGTTCATCAAATCTAAAGTTAGCAGTTACAGCACCAGAACCAAAAGAACAATTATCACCGATAACAGAATCCCCAATATAGTTTGTATGGAACCAGCAATTTTCACCGACCAAGGAATTTTTAATTTCTGTTGAAAATCCAACAACACTATTAGAACCAATAGAAGAATAATTCCAAATAAGGACATTGTTACCTATTAAAGTATTTTCTCCGATGTAGCATGGTCCTCGAATCATTACATTCTCAAGTATTCTAGCTCCTTTAGATATCCACACATTTCCGTCCAGTTCAGCCTTTTCGGATATATCTACACCATCTTCTATTACAGATTCAGTTAGAAATTTATTCATCAGCTGTTGTGAAATGGCAAACAAGTCCCAAGGGTGTTTGAAAGAAGAAAAGACACCATCATAATCTACTGCTTTAACAGCATTGCCTCCGTCGATAAACTTTTGTATTGACAACTCATGTTGCATATCGCTCAAGGAAACTTTTTCATAATAATCGAAAATTTTTGGTGGTAAAATATATGCTCCGATGACACCTAGATTACTTGGTTCTTGGCCCAGTGGCGGTTTTTCAACTATCTTCTCCACTAAACCGTCGTCAGACATTTTGATTACAGCAAACTTCCATGTCTCTTCTGTTGGTTTGCATGATAGTAATAAATCAGCATTACCATTTCTAAATGTTTGAATTTTTTTATCGATCAGAGAAGCATCGAATATATCATCACCATTTACAACAAGAAAGTTATCTTCGATTAACTCTTTTGTAGTTTGTATCGCATGTGCCATTCCTAAAGGTTGGTCTTGATGAGTGTAACGAATATTAACACCGAATTGACTACCATCACCAAAATAAGATTTTATTTGATCTGATAGATGACCTGTTACGATTATGAAATCCTTAAGCTTAGCCTCCTTCAAAGTATCTATCACATGATGCAGTAAAGGTTTGCCTAAAATTTTAAACATTGGTTTTGGTTTGGTAAGAGATAATGGATATACCCTGTTCCCTATCCCACCTGCCAAGATTACAGTTTGCATTTTTTCACTCACCTTGGATTAAACCAAAAAGCAGGGGACCGAGTTTATCTGTATCATGTCTAAGCATGCTTCTCTGTAACACATCTGAACTAATTTTTTTATACGGTTCTTCCGCTAGAAGATCTCCATGTAAAATTCCCACTCTTTTTCTCTCATCGAGAACAGTCTTTACAGGAAAATGACCCATATTTTCATACATTTTCACAACTTCTGCAGGTAACTCTTTTGAATTAACCACAACCGTGTCTATAACTTTTGCGCCGATATACTTTTCCATCTCATCTATAAAATCCTGAAGATCCATTCCTTTGGTTTCCTCAGTCGTCATCAAATTGCAAATGAAGATTTTCTTTGCCCGATTTTCTCGAATTGCTTGCGCTATCCCATCGACAACTATGTTATGCAGCACACTGCTGTATAAATCACCTGGACCAAAGATTATAAAGTCGGCATTTTTTATGGCCTCTATCGCTTGGGGGTTGGCTTTAGCTATCGGCTGTGTATAAAGCCTACTGATTCTTACATTTTCATTAGATTCGTCTATGAAATGCTCACCGATTATTTTTTTCCCATTTTCATATTCTGCAACAAGTTCGAATCTATCCCATGTGGAAGGTATTATCTTCCCTTTTGCATTAACCATTCTAGATAGAGTTTCTATTGCCTTCTCTTGAGAACCGTAAAATTCTGTTAATCCTGCAATTAAAATATTGCCAAGATTATGTCCTTTCAATTCATTGCCCTTCTCAAATCTATAATCTAGAAGACTTACAAGTTCATTTTCCGATTGATCTGCAAGCGCGATTATCCTTTGTCTGATTTCACCTGCCGATAAAATTCCTAATTCTTCTCTTAATCTACCTGAACTTCCACCAGAATCTCCCATGGGAACTATCGTAGACAGGTTGCAGTTGTGTTTTTTAAGTGCCTTCAAAACAATTGAAGAACCTGTTCCACCACCAATTACAACTATGTTAGGTATTCTAATTTCAACCACCAATTTTAATTTTGATTCGTAATAATTGTTTCTTAAGCTCTTCAGGACTCGTATAAAGTATTGTTTTCATCCCGACGGCTTGTGCACCTTTGATGTTTCTTTCTTTATCATCTATGAAGATACACTCATCAGGATGAACTCTGAATTTCTCAGTAATCTGCAGGTAAGCTTCTGGTGTAGGCTTTTTTATACCTTTTTGGAAAGACCAGAACATGTCATCAAAAACCTCACCGAATTTGTGCTTTGCTACTAAATAGTCGACCCATTCTTTTGTGAAGTTAGAAAGTATAACTAGTTTGTAATTTGGTTTTAATGATTTTGCTATATTCATAACTTTGGGGAATGGCTGCAATGTTTTCCTAACAGCATTCTTCAAGTAATCAACAGTAATATTTGCGCCAGTAAAATGA
>Ga0213870_1001214_pt1 | contig 11727 bp, 11 predicted proteins | sample WICALVC2017_Meta_FD_160119 | JGI IMG/M metagenome (GOLD analysis project Ga0213870, IMG submission 160119) | Freshwater microbial communities from subterranean cave lake in Wind Cave National Park, South Dakota, United States - WICALVC2017 | ecosystem: Environmental > Aquatic > Deep subsurface >... | reverse complement strand
TAACATCTATTCCGTCATGATTTCTGGCAGCAATGCCTGCAGTCTCCTGTCCCCTGTGCTGCAAAGCTTTCAGTGCCTTGTATGTATCGTGCAAAGAATGGCAGACTACAAGTCCGCAATCGTGCTTGATTCCCTCACCCACTCCACCACCACATTCTTAATTGAAATTGATACTTAAATTGTTTTCGCGCAGAATTTTTACAAAAAATGCACAATCTATTAAATTATCTTTTATCTGCCTAAATGGTTTTTAATAAAAGACCATGATTCTTTAACAACAACGTCTGCTATTGGAGAGGACTCTAATGTGTTATCAATTATAAACCAACCCCTTTCTTTATTTTTCCAATAACTAACCATTTTTTCGTTTATTCCTATCTCTATATCTGCTTGCTTTAGTCTTTTTATTATATCACCTCTTTTATCGCGTCCTCTTTGCAGTAGTCTTTTTAGTAGGACATCTTTATCTGCTTTTAAGGATATTACCAGCATGCATGGAATTACACACTTAAGTGCAACTGCGCCAAATGATCTAAAAACTAGTAACACAATCTTATCATTTTTAATTGCAGATCTTATAGAAGATATGTCAGTACCATAAAATCCATGAATTGTTTTGTGAATGTAAATGAAGCTTCTAGCCTGCTCTAAGCGTTTGAATTCATTTTTGCTAACGAATTTGTATCTGTTTTCCTTAATATCTTTTATTGTACATTTTCTGGTAGTTGTCGGCCCAACCAGAAAAAATAATTGCGGATGTTGTTTTATTAGAGCGTGACAAAGAGTATGTTTACCCACCCCTGAAGGGCCTGCTATACAAACAATTGTTTTCCCCCATCTCTTAAGTTCTGTACTAGTAATATGGTTTGCATACACATGTGCTGAAGCTCTTTTCAAAGTATTAATTAACTCTTTATCATCTACGATCATAGTTATTTATATATATTTAGATTTTTATGGCTTCATCCACTCAATCTCATAATACTCATTCTGCGCGCCGGGGATTTCTACTTCTTTAAGCAGGTAGTATGTGATTGAGGTTTCCCTGTCTGTAATGGACAAGAGCAGCTCAAGGCCCATGTTTTTTGCTTTCTCAAGCAGTGAGGCCAGCTCTATCCCGCCTATGTGCTCGTCCTCGGAAACAGAAACAAGCAAATATCTTGGTTTGTCTTCTGGAGTTTCTCTAACAAGGTTTCCGGCTTCTTTTTTCCTTCTGTATGCAATAAAATCTGTAGGATAGTCTATGTGATCCTCTGGCTTCATTTCTGGAATGGACAAAAGGAAGGTCTTCCTCACGCTGTGCGCGACCCTTACTGCCCTGGCCCATTCTGAAATTACCAGCTTCTGCTCTTTCGGGAAAACATGCAAAACATGCTTGGAGTGGATCCATTTGTCTGTCTTCACAGGAGAGGCCCCGGGGAAATAAATCCTGAAGTGCGAGCCGAATTTGAATCCTGTCTTGACAACATAGCCTCTCAATCTCCAGTCCTCGTAAACTTCGTAAAGCTGCTCTGCATACTCGCGCTCTTTTACAACTCTTTTTAGAATGCTTTCTGCATCTGTATGCTTGCCTGTTTTTGCATCAATAATTTTCGCGCCAAAATGTTTCCCGAGGAAAATTGTCTCCATAAAGTCCAGCTTGAGAATTTTGCCTCTTTCCTGCCTGTAAACTCCGAGCTGGCCTATCCAGTATTTAGAAAATAATTCACGGCCTTTCTCTGCATCAAACATAAGGGAGAAAAGAGATTCATCATACCATTGAAGTTCTGTGCCAAAATCTGGTTTTTCTAGCTTTCCTCCTGGGTATTTTATCCTGCCTGTTTTTTTCTTAGAATGGACATCCCTAAATCTTATGAGTATAAGGCCCCTGTCTCTCCAGTCCCTGTATGCATTGTATTTTATAAAAAGCCTGTTTTCCTTGCTAGCATAATGTGCGGCAAGATCGCTAAAATTTATGTTCCTGCCATTGCTATCTGTGCACGTGCCGTTCTGAAACTCGAGCATGTAAAGGGCCTCTTCAATCTCTAGAAACAGTTTTCCTTTTTTCTCTTCTCCGAAAAAATTCTTTTTGAGCTTGTCCACACTATCCGGATCCTCAGCCCAAATTCCAGCTTTAGGGTCAAATATTAGTCTAATCATAACAATCAGCTATATCTATATAGTAATAGGTTTAATAATCAGTTAATAAAAGATAAAACTGGAAGGCGTATTACGGAAGGCGTAATCGAAAAAACGAAGTTTTTGAGATAGCCTCCGTTTTTGATGAAACTTTTTTGAAAAAAGTTTCGCCGGGGTAGATCAGCGGTTAGATCGCCACGCTCATACACCACTCTTTTACAGGAGTCTGCCGACTTCCTCAAAGAGCGGTGGACCAGAAAACACGAAGTATACTTAACAGTAGCTTCGCTACACTTCGTTCCGCTCGCTTCCAAAGCCGATTGAGCAGAAAATGTGAAAGAATATTGTTATGAGCTATGAGAGCTTTGCTCTGTGATAAAATAGGCGGTTGAGATACGTGGAAGTCGTGGGTTCGAAACACCGCTCTTTCACAGAAGCACTAGCGGTCCGACTTTAAACAATTTATCAAAGTCGGAAATGTAGAGCTCAAAAGAGTGGTGGAGCAGAAAAACACGTAAAAGTATTGGAAGGCGTAATGAACGAGGCGTAAGCCGAGTGAATAGCCTCCTTTTTGCTCCACCGCTTGCTTGCATCAGCAAGCCGCCTGCGCGAGTACAGGCCCGACCTTGATAGATTGCATAAAATCGGGAGGCACTAAGCGCAGTGTGTTTATGAAAAAAGCGGTGTGGAAATCCCACCCTCGGCAAATGGAAACCTACGGTTTCCATCCTTCCTCTTTTTATAGAAAAATAAGTTTAGCTTATTTGCTCAATTATTCTGTCAGCTGAGGCCTTGTCTGTAACAGTTATACCAAGGCGTTTTGATAGATTATCCAAAAAAGTCTTCATTCCTTTTTCTGTTATTGCGAGATTGGCAGTGCTTATTACATTTGAGCGTGTTGCATCATATACCACTTCGCCCATGATTGCCTCGTACACGCCACCGTTTGCCTCCACGCCTTCAAAGTCCTCTGCCTTCAGGCCTGGAAATGCCTCCATGAACATGAAGGGCTCAAAATTCTGTATTTGTCGTCCGGTTTTTTCAATCACTGCAGATTGCGTTTTTTCAGAAAAATATTGCAAAAGGCTTGCCTGATCATCCTTTGTGCTTATTATATTGCCTGCCCAGCTATTCTGTCCTGCCTGCATATAAGCTGCTGCTACTGCAGCAACAATTACTACAGCAATTAAGACTACAAGTGTGGTTTTCATAGGCTATCAGAATAATTTTATATTAGTTAAATATAAATTCTTTTCTTTTTGAATATGGTTACTTGAGAAACAACTATGCTATTTTTCTTACAGGTTCTTCTTTAGCTGTTTCTGCAGGTGTTTCTGGAATGATTTTATGTGCTTCCAGAAGTTCCCTTAATTTATCATCATATTCATTAGCTATTGAAATATCGTCTTCTTCTGCCGTTTCTATTATTCTAAGGAAATATTTGGCTTTCCCTAATTCAAAGTGGTTCCTTAGCTCAGAATAAGCAAACTCCAAAACATCTCTAATATATTTTTTGTCTATAATTCTGTCTGCCATTCGTTTTTATATTTTTATTAAAATGTTATATAAATAAACTACATATTTTATTCGTTAATTAGCGTATTTGTCCGAGAGCATAAAGTTTTTCTTCTATGGCTTCTTGAAAATAAGTAACTTCTTCTCTTCTAAAACCTTCAATTTCACTATTATATATTACGTTTTTTCTTCTATCATAATCAGAGGGAGGGGGCCTTGTCCGATTTCTTAAGTATGGTGCAATTTCTACAGTATCATCTGTGAGTGCAAAAATGCCACCCACCTCAGTATGCATTTGGCCACCTCTCCTATACGCAATCGCTATTAAAGAGTTTGACACATCTCTGCCTAAATCATCTGCAAATAGACTTCTTATTTCTTCTATAAAATCACGTTTTTGCTTTTCCATAACTAGTTAATTCTTCTAAACTTTTTAAGCTTATTGTATCCTTTTATTATTTTAATTCACATAAATATCAATAAGGGGGGAGGGGGATTCCACAGGTTACATATTATGAACCGCACTGTAAAGCTGCTGATGTTTTCTGATATTATGGATACAAGGCACCATTAAAAGGAATTATAAAGTTTTCTTCTGCTTCCCCCTCTTTTCTTTTTCTGTCAGCTGATTCGCACTGCAGCAGGTACTGGCCGACTTTGTCCAATTGCTACAAATCGGCATGCACTAGTGCTGCAGGCGTGCCTGAGAACGAAGGTTCTCAGTGCATTCTGGAATTGCAAGGCTTAAATTATTTTGCTTCCAATAATTATGCTATGATAGAGAGGCATGTGGCTAATGACTTTATTGATCCTCTTGTAACATCAATAATCCGGGATGATAATTTGTGGGAGCTTGTTGAAAGCGGGATAAGGCCTATTGTAAGGGATTGTATTCTTCCGAGGGCTGAAGAGTTTGCAAAAAATGAGGAAATTCCTGCGGAAATTTATAAGCTTCTGGGAGACAGCGGGTTTTATGGAATGAGTATTCCAAAAGAGTATGATGGGCTTGGATACGGAACTCTTGGTGATTGTCTTGTTATATTTGAAACAGGCTATGGGGACATGTCAACTTCTTTGCTGCCTCTTGTAACAACAAGCCTTTTTGGAAGGGCTGTTCAGATTGGTGGCACAGAGGAGCAAAAAGAAAGAATACTGCCAAAAATTGCGAGCGGCGAGCTTTATGGCTGTTATGCATTAACTGAATCAGGTGGCAGCTCATTTGCAGAAAGCATCAGGACAAGGGCAAGAAAAAAAGGGGGCAGGTATGTTATTAGCGGCGAGAAGCTGTTCATAACAAATGCTGATTATGCTAATTTGGGTGTTGTTTTTGCAAGAATAGAGGGGACTGAGAATGGTATAGGCGCTTTTTTGGTTCCTAATAAAGACAGACTGCCAGAAGGATATGACAACGGCAACGGTTACAGAGTTACGGGAAAGCTAAAGGGAAAACCGGGTCTTCTTGCATCAGCTACGTGCACAATATCAATGGATAGTGCAGAGGTTCCTGAGGAAGATGTGCTCGGCCTGGATTTTCAGGGAGGGAAAGGCCATGGGGTTGCTGTTAAAACATTGGGATTGAGCAGGCCTACAATAGCTGCTCAGGCCCTTGGAAATGCAAAAAGGGCTTTGTCTTATGTGATGCAATACGCTGCAGAAACACCGAGGGGTGACGGAAAAATAAATCTTCTTGACCTGCCACTTTACAGGGCAGACCTTGCAATGCTCACAGGAAAATTAATACAAAATGTTTCTTATCTTTTTGGAGCTGCTGTTTCAATGGACAGGGGGGATATTGCAAAAAGCGATCCTCTAAAAGTTTATTCCTCAATGCTAAAGGCAATTGCAACAGACGAGGCTTCTGAAATATGCAGAAAGGCTATGGGTATGCTAGGAGGCGCAGGATATTCAGGGGAGCATCCACTTGGCAGGATATGGCGTGATTCTGGAGTGCCGCCTATTTATGAAGGCCACAATACACTGCAGCTGCACCACAGCGGGAAATTCATATCAAGGCATTTGAAAAATCTGTGTCAGGAGTAAAATTAGTTAAGGTAAAATTTTTTATTAGAATATGAATAATTTTTTAAAAAAAATATAGATTAGGCTCTCAATCTTGATGAAACATCTAGAAAATTATTTGGGATAAGAGGCTAAAACATTTTGCCCGTGGTTGTGGCTGTTGTTCCCGCTGCCATTGTTGCTGTTTGTTTTTCTGGTACGGTTAAGCTGTCTTTCTGTTTCTATTTTTTTTATTCTCAGTCTCGTATGGTGTAAGGCCCCGGATTCTATCTGCCTCACTCTTTCTCTGCTTACGCCCATCGTCTCTCCTACCTCTTTCAGGGTCTTTGGATCGTAGCCATTAAAACCATAGCGGCGTTCAAGTACTGTCCTCTCCTGTTCTGTAAGCTCCTGCATTAAGCTTCTGACCAAACCATCCTGCTCTTCCCTTGTCGCCCTTACTTCAGGGTTCGGAGAGTTGTCCTTCAGAAAATCAGACAAAAGAATGTTGTTATCTTTTCCAACCCTTTCATCAAGGCTTATCTCCTTCCTTTCAAATGATTTGTATTCGCGCAGTTTACCGGGGTTTATTGAAAGCCTTTCTGCAACCTCCTCTTCTGTGGGCTTTCTGCCAAGGGATTCTTGCAGGGTATTCTCAGCATCTCTTACCTCTCTTCTTTTTTTCTGTATATAGGTGGGGGTTCTGACATTGTACGACTTATCAGCAAGCGCCTTCACTATTTGTTTCCTAATCCACCATATTGCGTATGTTATGAACTTTACACCTTTGGTAGGGTCAAATTTATATGCAGCTTCCATTAGGCCTATGTTTCCTTCGCTTATGAGATCTTCAAATGGGAGCCCCAGGTTCCTGTATTCAGAGGCTACTTTGACTACAAAACTTAAATTTGGCTCTACAAGTTCTCCGTACCTTCTTCTCCTTGCTGCTTCCTGCTCCTCTTCTTTTGTGAGAAGCGGGAACCTTCTTAGGTCTGCAAAATACCTGCCAATAACTGTGCTATGGTAATCGTGTGCTTGGTAACTGCCTGTTCCATTGCCTTTTCCGTTATTATTTCCGGCTGTTTTGTAGGCCATATGAACCTTTTATATCACACTGTTATATATAGTTTCCTATGTTGTTTTTAAAAAGTAATAAATATAACCAATGACCTAAAAATCCCCTTACACTTTCTGCACAAAGCCCGGGTTTGGCTCGAACAGCATGCCTTCTCTCTTGAGCCTTTCTATTATTTCCTCTGCCTCGGATTCTTCCATGTTTTCCTTCTTGGCCTCGCTTATTAATTCATAAACAGGGATTTCTTTTTTCTTTTCAGAAAGCAGGTTTATAATATCTATCATTACCTTTATCCTGGACCTTTCAGTGGCTGTTGTTGCGCCCTCTGCCCTGTCTATATCTATCTGGCCTGTCTCAGGGTCAAAACCTAACTGCCTTAGTGAATATCTCATTAGCTTTATTGCGCGCATTGCATCCTCTTTCCTTACTTTATTGCTTAGCTGGATTTTTGCAGAGGCCTCTGAAAGCCTGATTAAGGCCTCAAACTGCCTGAGCGTGATTGGTATTGCGCCTCCTGCCTCTGCCTTTTTCCTGGTCTTCAAATAAAATCTTTTCAGAACGCGTGCGGCCTCTTCTGTTAATTCTGGCTTGCATCTTTCTTTTGCATATGCAATGTATTTTCTGATTACTTCTGCATTTATTTTTGGCTTTGAGGCCTCGTATGCTTCATCCCTTGAAGAGACTATATGGTCCACGACCCGCTTGTCTGTTTCAGCGTCAGGCACGTCTTTTAGCGCAAATTTCAGGTCAAACCTGCTCAGCAAGGTTTCGGGGATTGTTATTTGCTTTGCTATTGGCACATACGGGTCAAACCTGCTCAATTTAGGGTTTCCTCCTGCAAGAACAGAGGTCTGCGCAGGCAGGCTTGCAACTATGCTAGCCTTCGCGATAGATACTGACCCCTGCTCCAATGCTTCATGCATTGCAACCTGGTCATCAGTAGACATTTTCTCGAACTCGTCTATTGATAATAAGCCTTTGTTTGCAAGGACAATTGCACCTGCCTCCAGTACCCATCCACCCATAAACACCTCGTCTTTTGTTACACTTGCCGTAAGGCCTGCAGCAGTTACGCCCTTTCCGGAAACATATTTTCCTCTTGGAATTATTTGAGGGACTAGTTTTAATAACTGGGATTTTCCGCTGGCAGGGTCGCCTATCAATAATATATGTATCTCACCCCTGAACCTTGTCCTGTCCTTTAGAATCCTCTGGACACCGCTGAACAGCTGCAGTATGATGGATTCTTTTATCTCCCTTAACCCGTACAGGCTGGGTGCAAGGGAATCAACAAGCATCTCATAAATCTCCGGGGTTTTTGCCAGCTCTGTTATTGTCTTTTCATCCTCTTTTGTAATCTTTAGCCTTTCAAGGCCGATTTCTGTTGGCTCCACATGATTTGCATCAAGGTAAAAATCAAGCTTTGCTGAAATCAGCTTTCCTTTTGGGATTTCTTTAAGCACGCCGTTTATCTTGAGCCTGTTTCCAGGCTCTGTAAGCGACCTGCCTTCTGGGGAGACAAGATCAGAGCGCAGGACAATGTTAACCTGTGAGGGCCTTTCGCCTTCTGTAAGCTCGAAAGGCTCTTCAATTGTCAGCCATCTTGTATCAATCATTATTTTTTCTATCTCCTTAAAGCCGCGCCTGTTTCCGCATGCGCAGGAAAGCGGCCTGAAAATAATGTTTCCAAGCCTCTCCTGTATAATTTTTTCTCCGCATTCTGGGCATTCCCACACAACCTCCAGTATTTCAGGCCTGATTTCAGAGGCGCGCCTTACAATCCCCTCAACGCAAACGAATTTGGCCAGGTGCTTTGCCCTCAGGTCTCTTATGGACACGCTGTAAGGGAGGTTTGCAGTCCTTATTTGGACAGAATAAAGCCCTACTGAAGGGAGCTCTGTCTGCTTCACTGCCTCTTCAGAAATCTCAAAAAATTTTGCAGGCTCGTCCAGGAGTATTAGTGCAAGGTCTGGATTGAACTTTTCAAGGATTTTATAGTCTATAACCAGGGGCTTTTCCTCGTTTGCTGCTGCAACCAGGCTTGTGTAATATTTTTCATGGAGGAATTCCTTGAGCTTTGCAACATATTCGTTAAATCTTTCTTCAATTTGCTTGAGCTGCTGTGTTTGCGGCATTCTCACCACACGAAGTTTTAAATCTGTTTGAATAGGGATTAATTTTTGTTGTTAGGATATAAAAGGATTTATTATAACACTGTTATGTTCTCAGGTCCCGAAAGCCTTATAAAACTTTCTCCAGTCGAATTAATAACATGTCGTCTAGCTTACTAAAAAATAATTCTCAACTTTGTTTTCAGTTTTTTGAATGCTATGTGCTTAGCTGAACTCTTTTTTCGCCCTCTCGTATGCTTCCATACTGCCTATGTCAAGCCATTTTCCCCTGAAAACAAAGCCAAACACGTCCTGCTTCTTGTGCAGCCAGGAAATGAAGTAGCCTGGCGCGTCAGGGTTGTTTCCTTCGCGCAGGTATTCTGAAATTCTATTAAGATGGTCTTTAGGGAAGAAATAAATGCCTGTGGATATGAGGGATGTCTTGGGCCTCTTGGGCTTTTCCTCGAAGCTTATAATCTTCCTGTTTTTGTCTATCTCTACAACCCCAAACCTGCCTGCCTTTTCTTTTTGCTTAATATTATATAATCCTATTTGTATATTTTTTGAGGCAGGAGGCAGGAAAGCAGACAAATCAAAATCAAAAATATTGTCCCCTGCAATAACAAGCAAATCATTTTTTATTTTTCTGCTCTTTATCAGCATCTTGAGGGCCCCCAGGCTGCCTAATTTCTGCTCCTCTAACAGCGAATTCTCCACAACAAGGTCTATGCTATGATTGTTTTTTGTGTTTTCCAGCCAATTTCTAAAATCATTTTCAAACCTCTTGTTTGTAGAAACATATATCCTTTCAGGGCCTAATGCCTCCAGCTTCTCAATTATGTGCTGTATGACAGGCCTCCCTGCTATATCCAGCAGGACCTTTGACTTGTTAAGCGTGTAAGGCCACATTCTCTTTGCAAACCCGCCTGCAAGTATGACTGCCCTCATAATCAGACTTATTATCAGTCTATATTTATCTGCTTTTCTATATGCACGCATGCCTGTTTTTCCTCTAAAACCGTCCTAAAATCTTTATAAACCCAAAATCCATATCTTGTTAGATACATAGTGGTTTGATGTGTGAACGGCTCTATAAACATGTGCAGAGCGCAAGCGTAAGCAATGTGGGCCGGGACAGCAGAACCGCTAATATACACGGAGGATAAAATGGTAGAATTCGAAACACTGAAGTCCGAAGAGATAAAATTCGGGAGAAACAACTTCCTTGAGATTGCAAGGAAGAAGGCCATTGCAGACGATGGCGAGAACGAGTTTATCTCTATATCAAGGGGCTTTTTTGCGCCTGACGGTACAAAGAGGTTCAAAAAGTCCATTGCACTGCCGGACGACCAGCAAATAAAGGATTTTGTATCCCAAAAAATTAAGGAATTTTAAACCGAGAGAGCCAGAAGGAATTCATATTTAGCTTTCTGGTTTCTTCTTTTATTTTTATTATAATATTATAGTAATTCCTACGCTTAGTTTCAATTATTTAAGTCTATAATCTATAAATTATATGTGAGATTATATGAAAAAAGAAACAGTTTTTGGTGTAACAGCTGTCTATAAAAAAGTACCTGAGGGATATATAGGCTATGTGGAAGAAATAACAGGTGTGAACACACAGGGTTCAACATTGTCTGAAACAAAAATAAATCTTAAGGAAGCATTAAAACTTATTATTGAAAGCAACAGAAAGCTTGCAGAAAAAGAGTGTAAGTTGCCTTCAACAATTTTCAGGCTTCCTAATGGCGAAATAAAGACAGGGGATGACATAGATGAGAAGAGACTCCCTCCTAAGACTATTGTTTTGTTCAGGAAATAAGCTTTTGCTTTTTATCTTCTCTTAATTATTATTAATTATGAATCAAGGGGAGCTAAGGGACATAATCAAGAAATACGCCCTTCAGAATGCTGTCTTTTACAATGGCCGCGCAAATCCGCAGGCTGTTTTAGGCAAGGTTCTGGCCAGCGAGCCTGGCCTTAGGAAGCATGTGCAGCTTGTGAGGGAGGAGATAGAAAGGGTTGTTTCTGAAGTGAACACGCTGCATTTGGAAGAGCAAAAAACACTTTTACATAATATAGATCCAAAATTACTGGAAAGGCAAGAGAAGGTACAAGTCCCCCTTCCTGGCCTGCCTAATGCACAGGAAGGCAAGGTTGTGACAAGGTTTGCGCCTGCGCCAACAGGCCCATTGCACATTTCCCACATAATGCGCGCTGCAATGCTCAGCTATCTTTACGCGAAAAAATACAGCGGGAAGTTCATAGTCAGGTTTGAGGATACTGATGCAAAGAAGATAGATGGCCAGTTTTATGACATGATAAAGAATGATTTGCACGCAGTTGGTATCAAATGGGATGAGATTGTTCTGGAGTCAGACTTTATGGACCTGTATTACAAATATGCAAAAAAACTTTTTGATAAAAAGAAATTTTATGTATGTGTCTGCCCTCAGGAGAATTTTAAAAAATTAAAGGAAAAGAAAAAGAATTGCCCCTGCAGGAGAAATAGTGCAAAAAAAAACCTGGAATTATGGAAGCAAATGCTTGCAGGGAAATTCAGGGAGGGTAGGGCGGTTGTGAGGCTGAAGACAAGCATGAAGCACAAGAACCCTGCGCTCAGGGACCCTCCAATGTTAAGAATAAGCAAGGCTCCGCATCCAAAGAAGGGCAGGAAGTTTTTTGTGTGGCCCCTTTACAATTTTGCAAACGTGGTTGCAGACCATTATAACAGGATAACCCATGTGTTCCGAGCAAAGGAGCACCAGCACAACACAGAGATACAGTCCCTTTTGTACAAGGCCCTGAAATGGGAGCCGCCTGAGACAGTAAACTTCGGCCTTGTCTACCTCCCAGGAGAGAAGCTGCACAAAAGGGACATAATTGAGGGGTTTAGGAAAAAATCTT
>Ga0213870_1001213_pt1 | contig 11737 bp, 11 predicted proteins | sample WICALVC2017_Meta_FD_160119 | JGI IMG/M metagenome (GOLD analysis project Ga0213870, IMG submission 160119) | Freshwater microbial communities from subterranean cave lake in Wind Cave National Park, South Dakota, United States - WICALVC2017 | ecosystem: Environmental > Aquatic > Deep subsurface >... | reverse complement strand
ATACTGGTCCAACATACTTTTCTTCTCCTTCTCAGAATCTTGCAATATCGTGACATTATCCGCAACCGATTCCAATGTTGAAGCGACATCCCCGCCAGACAAGAAAGATTCTCTAATAAGTTTTATCGCTGCGTAAAGCCGCCTGCTGTTTTTGACCCTATTCGAAAACTGGTTTAGAACCCTGTCGACAGGCATGCCCCACGTTAGTTGATGCGCTAGTTTCTTTACTTCTGGAGTTAATCTCCCGTAATTAATTTTGCTTGTGGAGATGACTGCCTTGTGAAAGGCAACGCCAGAACGTAGGTTTTCGATTAAATCTCTTAAGAAAAGCGGGAATTTTTCTTCCATTTCTTTTAAATCCCGGTATTTTTGATACGATAGGAAAAGCTGTGGTGTAGCGATGATGAAGGTAGACAGAATAATTATATTCCCGATTATGCCGATGTCGTGAGTAAGTATCGCTAGAAAAACCAGTGCGGAAGACAAAGATGCAGTTATCAGTAAAAACTTCACTCTCTGCGATATTTTGATTTTATTCACCACCCGGCGTTGAAGAACGTATAAGCAAAATGAAAATTATTGAAATCAAAGGCAGGAAGACGAAGATCAAAAATGATTGGAGGAATATCAAGTTGCCTTGGACGCCTCCTATTCCTGCAATGATTGCGGTTAGGATTGTGAAAAAGATGGTGCCTAGGACTATGCTTGTCAAGTAGAGTTCTATAAAGAGTGTAAGCGTATGCGAGAATTGGTAAACTTTCCTCCTGTATTCTGCCATCGCCGATGCGGCTTTTTCTTTCAGGTAAATACTCAAGTCTGCGCCGGACCTAATTGCAGACAAAATCCCCCAAAGCAATTCTGTAAAGGCTTTTGACGGTGTCCTTTCCATCTGCCTTTCAATCGCCGTATTCAAATCCAAGCCAAAAGACTTCACATCGTTAACTATTTCACCCGTTTCTGCAGCAATTTCACCGTATCCGCTGTGCTTGGAAAAGATTTCGAAAGTCTTGTGCAGCGGCAATTTGGAGCCTGCAACCGTAGAAAGATAGAGGGCTGCAAAAGGCAAATTATTGTCTATTTGCTTGGACCTGCCTTGCATTACAAGCGCTGGGTAGTTTAAGGCGATTACAAAGATTATTACAGAAAGTACTATGGATGTCGTGAAGGCTGTGATGAATGCGAACAAAAATTCTTGGAAAAAGTAGGCAAAAAAAAATGATAGGATGGGGAGTGATACTAGAAAAAATAAGAAGGTTGTGAGTAAAATTGAACTGATGTATTCTTGGGCTGACACTTTCAATCGCGATTTTTTCATAATTGATTTCAGGTCTGTCAAATAGTAGGCTATTGTATCGCTAAGCGAACCGAATAACTGGAAGGCTAACCTAGAATAGAATCCCATTTCAGCGTTCACCCATTATAGCTGCTAATACACGCTTAGGATATGCGTAATACATGTCGATGGCTTTATGAACGCTCCTGTAATCCGTGATGTTATGCGCTTGCAACCATTCCAAAACCAATGACCTTCTTTCAAATTCATCTATCAAGTCCTGCGGTTTTAGCCCTGTAACTTCAGAAATTTTCTGCAAAAGTATGCTTTTATTCGATATCTCGAACACATCTGCGACAGGATTCCATTTGAAAACTTGGTTGACAACTGGCCCCGATGCCTCGGCATCGAATCTAATCATTTCCAAAACTTCGCTGATTTTTCTCACGAACTTGTTCTTATGCCTCGCACGCAGAATAAACACAACTATGTCCAAGCTGCCTATCAAAGGTTTTGGCAAAGAAAGCGGTTCTGTAGTCAGTCTGTCTACCAGCTTACCCATATTTTCTGCGTGTATTGTAGCCAATGAAGGATGACCTGTGGCAATCTGCTGGAATAGAATGTAGGCCTCCTTGCCTCTCACTTCGCCGACTATTATATAGTCTGGCCTTTGCCTCAGGCTTTCTTTCAACAAGCTGAACATGTCAACCTCGCCTTTGCCCTCTTCCATAGAAATGGGTGTTCTGGCAACTGTTGGCACCCAATGAGAATGGGGCAATTTAAGCTCCGCTGTGTCCTCGATGGAAATGATTTTTTTCTCGGGTCTTATGAACAACGAAATTACGTTGAGTAAACTGGTCTTGCCAGATGCTGTCCCCCCTGAAACCAAAATGCTTCTTCCGAAATCCACTGCAAGCCACAAGTAAGCCAATGTCTTTACGTCAACAGTACCGTAGTTCAGAAGATGGGTTGGTGTCAATGGCTCCTCGGAAAATAGCCTGATGGTGAAATTGCTTCCTCTCCTTGCTATGTCTGTAGCCAATGTTGCCTGCAGTCTACTGCCATCTGGCAAACTTCCATCAATCAAGGGTTGTGATACTGATATTGATTTTCCGGACAACTGCACTAGCCTTGTTATAAATGAATCCAGTTCATCCTCGTTGTCAAAGGATATGTTGGTGATTATTGAGCCCAACTGCGGGTTTCTATGATAGATAAAAATCGGTATGCCAATCCCGTCACAGCTTATGTCTTCGATATTCTTATCTCGCATCAATGGTTCTATCTTGCCTAAGCCCATGAAATCCCTTTCTATGTAATACTTGAGTATAAGACTTTCTGTTGGCGTGATTCTAAACCTGAAGTAATTTATCAAATCTTCAATCTGTCGCTTCAAGTACTCGCTTGCCTCTATCATCTTGAGCTTGGAAAAGTCTATGTCCAATTTTTGCTCCAAGAGTTCTTTTATCTTGTCCAACACATCTGATAATTTTGGCGTAAGTTTGGGTTCGATGATCTGGTAAATGTATCTGCTGGTTTTTTGATCCCAAGATATTTTTGCATATGCATAGATTGGTTCGCCTTTGGTTGGCTTAGACGGTATGAGTGGGTAGATAATTGTTGTCAGTGGCTTTTCTTCCTCTACACGCAACTTGTCGAACTTAATTCTTTTGGATAAAATTGGTATTTCTACACCACCTGTTACTGTTTCTGGTCTGGCTGGTCTTAAAGTCATTTCAAGCGGCGATTCAAGCCTAGTTGGCAGGGATTGCCTAGCGGTTACTTCTACTGGTTGCTCGGATATCCTTGCTTCCACTTCGCCGGTAACTCCAAACTCGCCTGTTGGAAACTCGGCCTGAGGCGCTCTATAAACTGGTCTCGACACTCTTTGAGAAGCTGAGGCCCGTCTGTAACCTAACTTTAATCTTCTAACCAAAATTTTACCCAAACGCAGTGCAATCACTATTTTATTTTTTGTTTTCTGTAGTGTTAATCTTTTCTGTCAATTTAGTTTTTCAAAATCAAATCAAACTTCTTCGATGTGCTGTTGAATCTTAAAATTATTGGGTGGGATGAAGATGCGTTTCCGCCTAATTCAAGCGTGTAGTTCAAGTTATGGATGCTGGTAGAATTGATTCCACCTCCTGGCTCAGAGGAAACTTGCAAACCTTTTTTTGACAAATTCAAAACCATAAGGTAATTTGCTGTGACATTCTTCAGCCTTATTGAAGAATTGATGAAGTCGCATTCCTTGCAGCTGTTTGCCATTGAAACCATGATGGAAGAGACGTAGCTGTTGATTAGATTTCTGTTGGCGTTTGCAATATCCTCACGAATTACATCAGATTGCAAGCGAAAAATTCCTCCTATGGCAGCGAATAAACCTAAACCTATCATGAAGAATAATAGGAATTGCACGACTAGAGATTGTCCTTTCATTCTAAAAGAATTTTTATTTCTGGGATAATTAAGGTTTTACCGGCTATGGAGACTTGGTTGATGGATTGCCTTGAAATTTTTATTTTTTTGCCGGTAGAGTTATAGCTACTAGTTTCGTGTTTCAGCAAATCTATTTTATAGCCTTTTGCTGTTGCCGACTCTGTTAATTCTCTGAACCAAACTTTGTAAGTTATCTGATAACCGTCGTGCACTGTCTCTGCCTTTGCACAAACCACGGAAGATTTGTCTTTGCCAAGTATGCCTGGTGATGGTGGGCAAGTTGCTCCGGGCGTTAAGGATACGAAGCCTGCTTGAGCGGCGATGTTGGATACTTTGCTGAAGAAGGTGAAATTTATAGAATTGTTTTCCCGAAAACCTACAGACGGGCTTGGATTGCATGAAGGCAACTCTCCTGCAGGACATGAGTTGATAACCCAGAAACCAGTTGCGTCTAGAGTAAAGATTTGTTCACCGCCGTTGTTTGCGACGAATTCTATCCTGCTTGGAAGGGAGTTTGCGTTGTTTTGATTGAAATGATCTGCAATTCTATCTGTTATTGCAGTATCCTGGCGCTTCTGTATTAGAGGTATTCCCCACGTATATGCTGTAGCCGCCAGACCCAATGCAATTATTATGATCAAAATTGCTGTTACTACATCCGATTGTGCTTTAGAAGTTTTCATAAATAACTAAGTGGGTTTTTGTTGTAATAAAATTGGTCTTTTTAGTGGGGGCATTACAGGCCTGGATATTTTTTTAGCTATTTCGTCAAGGAGTTCCAACACTGCTTGGTTGCTTTCTGCCACTTTTTTGTTTGTTTCTGCAATCTGGTTCAATTTTTCCCCGAGCGGCTTCATGTCGGCTGTCATAGGCATTTCTTCGGTTGCAGAAGCTTTGATAAATGAAATTACTTCGTCCAGTCTTGAAATCAAATCCTCTATTTTTGATGGCAATCGCGATAATTCAATTCTTAAGGCGTCGTTGGCTATGGCCAATTCGTCTACAAGCTGCTGGTTCATTTTTATTATGTCAACCATTTCCCTGTAGAATTCTGTCATGTTCACTCCCTTGGATGTTTCTAGCTCGTCTATTCTTTTCTCCATCTTTCTTAGAGGAGAGACAGGAATCAATTCGTATTCGCCGGAATCTTTTTCTACTGTGACGGCTTTAGTCATAATATTAATTATTTGAATAGGATAAATAAAGGTTTATCGATGGTTAGAGAAAGGTCTGCTGGTGCAGTCATCTTCAGGAAAGAAGGGAAGGATATTCTATACCTGCTTTTACATTATCATTTCAAGACAGACTACTGGGATTTTCCTAAGGGGAATATAGAAAGTGATGAGACAGAGGAGGAGACTGTCAAAAGAGAGATTGAGGAGGAGACTGGAATTAATGATGTGAAGTTTATTGACAATTTCAAAGAAAAAGTCAACTATTTTTACAGGCGCGATGGGAATACTGTGTTTAAGGAAGTAATTTTTTATCTTGTTGAGACCAAGGAAAAGGATGTGAAAATTTCTGAGGAGCATACAGGATATGAATGGGTTGATTTTGAGACTGCTAAGCCTAGATTGAAGGAAAATTCAAGAAATGTTTTAATGAGGGCAAAGGAATTTTTGAACAAAGGATTAACCAAATGGGTGTAATTACTCCATATCTCCCATATCGCCGCCAGGCATTCCACCAGGAGGCATACCACCTGGCATTCCGCCTCTGCCTAACTTACTTGCAGAAATAACATCGTCTATCCTTAACAGCATTTCAGCAGCTTCGGCAGCAGACTTGATTGCTTGTGTCTTCACTTTCAAAGGCTCTATCACACCTTGAGACAATGCGTCTATCACTAAACCGTTGAAAACACCAACTCCATAAGTGGATTTTCCCTGATCATGTGCGGCACGCAACTCAACCAAAGTATCTATAGGGTCTAAGCCAGAATTTTCTGCCAAAGTTCTCGGCACAACTTCCATTGCATCTGCAAAAGCTTTGATTGCCAATTGTTCCCTTCCAGAAAATCCTTCAGCGAATTTTCTCAGTCTTTTTGCAACCTCGGCTTCAGGAGCGCCTGCGCCTGCAATAATTTTGCCAACTTCTACTGCAGAAGAAACAGCACCAACCGCATCCTCCACACTTCTGTCGACTTCGTCCACCACATGTTCTGTTGAACCTCTTACCAAAATTGTAACAGCCTTAGGGTCTTTGCAATCTCTGATAAATGTCATTGACTCTCCGGCAACTTTTCTTTCTTCTACGACTTTTGCATAACCCAAATCTTCTAAAGACAAATCATCTAAATTGGTGACGATTCTTCCGCCTGTGGCTTTTGCCAAGGCCTCCATGTCAGATTTCTTTGCACGCCTGCATGCTAGTATTTTCTTTTTTGCTAAAAAGTGCTGGGATACGTCATCTATCCCTTTTTGACATATCAAAACATTCGCACCAGAATTGACAACCTTCTCAACCATGTCTTTCAGCATTTTTTGCTCTTGTTCCACGAATGCCTGCATTTGCTCTGGGGAGGTGATTCTTATTTCTGCATCAGTTTCTGTTTCCTTGACTTCCAATGCTGCATCAACCAAAGCAATCTTTGCTTCCTTTACAGTTTTAGGCATTGCCGGATGGACGACTTCCTTATCAATGACAATCCCCCTTACCAACTCAGTGTCGTCAGCACTTCCACCATGTTTCTTTTCTCTTTTGATGTCGTCGGTGTCAACAATTATTTTGCCTTCCTTTACTTCTGCTACAGTTTTTACTGCTTGGACGACCAACTCAGCCAATTTTGGAGAACCCCTCTCGACTGATTTTCCCGATAAAGATGTAATTGCGATTTTCTTCAAAGTCTCTGAATCGTCTATGGAAACGGGTTTGGCGATTCCATCCAAAATTTTCAAGGCTTCCTCCATTGCCAGCTTGTAGCCTTTCGTGATTACTGTTGGGTGGATTTCCTGGTCTAAAAGCTCTTCTGCCTTTTTCAAGAGTTCACCTAATAGGATTACAGCAGTAGTAGTACCGTCTCCAACTTCCTCGTTTTGTGTCTTAGCAACTTCAACCATCATCTTGGCAGCTGGATGCTCAATCTCCATTTCCTCTAAAATTGTTACACCATCGTTAGTGATGACTATGTCGCCTATGGAATCTACAAGCATCTTATCCATACCCTTAGGACCCAGGACACTTCTGACTGCATCGGCTACTGCTTTAGCCGCAGCGATGTTTGTTCTTTGGGCGTCTTTGCCTGTAGAACGCAATGTGCCTTCTGGAAGAATTAAGATAGGTTGTCCACCTAACTGCCCCATCATTGCTTGCGCCATAAAAATCTAATAGAAATATACCTGCATACACATTTAAATAGTTTACGCTTCTTCGATGATTTCCGATAGCTCTTTTGAAGATTCTATTTCAGATAGCTCTGATTCCAGAACTATGGGAATGCCTTCTACGTGTTTTTCATTAGTTCTTTTGGCTATGAATACAGCCTTGGAATTCAGCACTCTAGACAAATCCTTCATTGCAGAGGATTCTTTTTTAATTTTCGTTGTATTCTGGGATAATGTTGTAATTAGTGAGAATTTCTCTTTGCCGATGATTTCAAACGGGGCTGAATACACAGAAGAGTTATCTATGCCCATTCTAGAGAATTCCTTGCTTACGTTTTCTTGGAATTCGTCTTTTGGCTTAAGATAAGTGGGTCCTACGGTTTTCATTTCATATGGCATAGTTAAAGTAACGGATAGTATAGACTCGAGTTTTTTGACTGTCTGTTTGGTTGGATTGACTCTTTTGTTTTCTATCTCATACAGTGCTTTTTTTGATATGCTGATTTCTTGTGACAATTGTTCGAGCGTGTAGTTGAGTTCCCTTCTTTTTTCACGCAATGCAAATGTATTGATTTCTAAGGTATGCCTTCCTTTTGCTGAGTGTTCTATTACTATTTCTTCTGTAAGCATTTCCTCAAACAATTTTGGTGTTAATACTGGCAAGTCAAACCTTTCATAAATGGTGTCATCATTCAATAGCTCTCGGTTGTTTTTTGTTGAAACCACGAATGGGTATGCAGAGATAAAGTATGATATAGTGCGCAAGCTTAGTGCTTGTTCTTGGTTTAATCCATCTACATTCAATAAGGTTTTTATCAGCATTAGGTGCTCTCGTCTGGCTGCTATGTCAAAACTACCGTGTGTAAGAAAGACTTCAAACTCATTTTTCTGCAAAGTATTAACTACTTTGTTTAACAAAAAAGATTTATCGAACATAATTAATAATTGGAGGGTAATAAGGATATAAATGGTGTATGTGGGTATATCAGGGCTATTAGCTTAGCCTGGTTTTCTCTTACCAGAGAGAGCAATCGACTTATATGTCAGCTAAGCTGGGATATCGATAGGTCGGCGGTTCGAATCCGCCATAGCCCACTTTAAAATTATTGAGCTAGTTCTTTTGCCAACGATTCTAAATATAGTCGCAATTCATCAGTTTCTTTCATTCGACTTAATTTTCTTTCAGCTTTTACTTTTATTTGACCTACTGCATTAGTATGCACTGGTTTATCAGGTACATATGTAGGCTTTCCTTCGTCTTTTCTTGGTATATGTTGTGCTACTTCTTTTAATGTTCTAACTACACCATCTTGAAGTCCATAAGACAAGGTCATTACCTGTTGCTGCCTATCTGGTAACAATGCGATTAGTTCTGATACCCTTTCTTTAACACCACTCCTTGCGAGATATTCTATAGTTTCGGGTTTTAGTGAATCGTAAAATTTTCGAGTTGCTTCCAACAAATGACTAATACTAAGAGGTTTGGGTACCTGTATCTCGCTTACCAATCTTTGATTAACATAATATACACCATAAAAAGTCTCATATATGGGTTGAGTGCGAGAACTTTCAAATCCTGGAACCATTCCAAATAAGTCTATTAAGAAAAATAACTGCGGTTCTAGTCTTCTGTCTAATCTTTGATAAGGCATGGAATAGTAGTTGCAGTTAATCTTTAAATTGCTTTCTTATTAGATATCCAATTTGATAGTTCGGTATACAACTTTTCTTTACTAATGATACCTTCTCTCACAATTGTTACTTCATCAGTCGTAGCATCAATAACCGTAGACGGTTTACCATACTTGCATTTCCCAGCATCAAGAATCAAATCAACTTTATCACCAATATGTTCTAAAATATCTTTAACTTCAATAGGATCTTTCCCACCAGACAAATTCGCTGATGTAGCAGTTATAGGGAATTTTATTTCATCCAATACCGCTTGTGCTACTTGGTTATCAGGAATCCTAACACTAACTTTATTCCCACCTAAGAATGTGTCAAACTCTATTTTCGAATTAAGAATAATCGTGAGTGGACCTGGTAAAAACTTCCTAGCCAAATTCTCTGCAGCAGGTGTAAACTCTAGAAATTTCTTTGCCTGCTCCAAATTCCTAAATGCAACGGATGAAGGTTTTTTCAAATCCCTTCCCTTAATCTCAAAAACCCTTTGGACGGCATTGACATCAAAAACATTCGCCCCCAACCCATACAAAGTCTCCGTAGGATATACCACTACACCGCCTATTTTAAGAACTTCTGCCGCTTTTCTTATAATTTCCCCATCAGGCTTCTCTGGATCTACTTTAACAATTTTCATATAATCACTGCCTTGGACAAATGCTTAAATACTTATTTGAATTTAACTAATTTCTATAAAGTGAGTAAAATGGGTGAATGTCAAAAGAAGCTCGCATTTGATTGAACTGTTTTCTCCTACTGCTAGATACACCCGATTGTCTGAAAGCTTCTGCCGTTTCATGGTTTTTAACAACTTTGAGAGGTTTAGAAGATGACGAACTATCAACCGAGCTCCATAGGGCAGATTGGAACACCGTATTTCGATAGCCATAACATGAGGGTTAAAGGCTTCTGCAGTTATGTCATTGGAGATACGTCTGAAAAAGCGGAAGAATTTATACATAGAGCCAAACATCTAAGAGACGCTACCAGTGCGACAAGGATAACTGTTAGACTTGTAACAACTCAACCTTTCAGAACTATGGGGCATGAGCTTAAACCAATCTATGGAGCCATGAAACCTGCTAGTGCAAGGAATCTTTTACCAGTTGATTATATCAACGGGTTTGAAACACGAGCCACTCCTCTGGTAGGAAAATGGATGGGGCATTGGATCCAATATTGGGGAGAGAATGCCGCAGATAGAATTGAACCAGAAGGCATTAGACTAAAAGAGGTTGCAATAGTTTCTGACTCCTTGAAAGCACGAAAACTTAGAAATCCGTTTTCAAAAGCAGGTGAAAGAGGCTATATGGTAGAACTTGGTGTAAGGAGTGATGCAGACATAAGACAATTGCACGAACTTTACAATGCAGTCTATGAAGATTATGTATTTCCCCTTACGCCAGATAATGTAGCGGGATTGGTAACAAGCCAGAGTTCAGTTACAGCTTTAGCCAGAGACGGTACTGGAAATATAGCTTCAGTCGCAGTAGCAGAAATTGTAGAAATACCAACAGATAAAGGATTGTTGAGAATAAGTGAAATAAGCGATGAGGCGACACATCCCAACCACAGAGGTAATGGGTTAAACCAAGCGTGCGTAGCTATATTAGCTCAAGAATTACTGAGAAGATATGGTGATGAGATTCATTTAATCTATGTTGAAGATAGGGCTACATCCAGAGCGGTTAACCAACAATCTGCAAATCTAGGATTTCTGCATGTTGGAAGATTGAATAGGCATGGTAGACTGAAAGCTGATAGAGATATCGATGTAGAAGGGCCTTATGAGGATTTGAATGTTTGGTTTTTACCTCGATAACAATTAAATCTTATTTTAAGATTGACAAGTTAATATAAAGTGGGTAGATGAAAAAAGAATGGGCTTACTGGACTGATAAACTAGCTCAAGACACCATAGGCAGAGAAAAAAAACTTAAGCGGAGAATAAAAGTTTTTAGGACAGAATCTGGGTTGGGTGCTAGCGGATTTCCTCACATAGGCAGTTTCGCTGATGTGGTTAGAAGCTATAGCATTTCTTTAGCCTTGAAAGATGCTGGGGTGAAATCCGAATACATTGCTTATTCTGACGATTTTGACGGACTTAGAAAAGTGCCGTTAACATTGCCAGATTCATTGGAAAAATTCATCGGTGTCCCAGTAACAGACATCCCAGACCCATTCAACTGCCATGGGAGTTATGGGGAGCACATGAGCTCATTATTGATTGACGCAATGGAGAAGGCTGGAATAGAATATGCGTTCCAATCTGCTACAGAAAATTACAAAAAAGGAGTTTTGGATAAAGAAATTGAAACCATTTTATTAAATGCAGAAAAGGTTGGGAGGATAGTAAAGAAATTGACTGGCCAAGAAAAATTCATTGAGACGCTGCCTTATTTTCCTGTGTGCGAGAATTGCGGGAAACTGTACACAACCAGAGCATACAAAGTCGTTAAAAACGAACATAAAGTCTTGTACGCATGCGACCAAGAATTCACAGGCAAAAATCTAAACAATGGGAAGGAAATTGTCATCGGTGGATGTGGACATAAAGGCGAGGTTTCTTACTTCAAGGGCAACGGCAAATTAAGTTGGAAGCCAGAATTTGCGGCAAGGTGGAAAGCATTGAAGATAATTTTTGAACCGTATGGAAAGGACATAAGAGATTCTGTGATAATCAATGATGCCATCTGCAGGGAAATTTTGAACTTCGAGCCGCCGATGCATGTGATGTACGAAATGTTTCTGGATAAAAGTGGTAAGAAGATTTCAAAATCTTACGGCAATGTATTCACACCCCAAGTTTGGTTCAATTATGGCAGCATTCAAAGCTGCGTATTGCTGATGCTGAAGAGATTCGAAGGAACTAGGGAACTGGATGTGACTGATATACCAAGATATATGGACGAACTAAACAAATTGGGAAATGTATACTTTAATTTGGAAAAAATTGAAGATAAAAAAGAATTGTCCAACATGAAAAGACTGTTCGAATATGTTTATTTTCTCAAAC
>Ga0213870_1001212_pt1 | contig 11746 bp, 11 predicted proteins | sample WICALVC2017_Meta_FD_160119 | JGI IMG/M metagenome (GOLD analysis project Ga0213870, IMG submission 160119) | Freshwater microbial communities from subterranean cave lake in Wind Cave National Park, South Dakota, United States - WICALVC2017 | ecosystem: Environmental > Aquatic > Deep subsurface >... | reverse complement strand
CCCACATCCCTTGCAAAATCCAACATGGAATCTTCTACAAGAGAGTTCCCCACATCCACCCCAAAGGCCTTTAGAAAAGTAAATGCCATCCCGCCGCCGATAATAACCTTATCGACCTTTTTCCCTAAATTTTCAATAACGCCAATTTTACCTGAAACCTTTTGCCCGCCCAATATCGCCACAAAGGGCCGCGCAGGATTCGCCATCCCTCTTACTAAATAGTCAATCTCTTTCTTCATTAAGAAACCGCAACCTAATGTCTTCACAAATTTTGTAATGCCGGTAATGGAGGCATGGGAACGATGCACTGCTCCAAACGCATCGTTAATATAGACATCAATGCCTAGATCAGCCAGTGCCCTGCAAAAGTCAGGATCGTTTTTTTCCTCTTCGGCATGAAACCTTAGATTTTCCAACAAGAGGACATCCCCGTCTTTTAGAGATTCCACATTTTTTTGCGCCTGCGGGCCAACCGTTTCTTCCGAGAAGTAAATATCCTTTCCCAGTAATCGCTGTAACCGTTTTGCGATGGGTGCCAGTGAATAACGCGGATCTGCCCCGTTGGGGCGATCTAAATGAGAGGCCAAAATAACTTTCGCCCCTGCATCAATGGCGTAATTGATTGTTGGCAGTGTCTGGCGAATGCGCGTATCATCGGAGATATTGTGGTCAGAATCCAACGGGACATTAAAGTCTGTCCGGATAAAAACTCGTTTGCCTTTTATGGGAATATCTTCAATGGTTACTTTATTGATTCGCACGAAAATTGTTCTCCGAAATATATAAGATGAGGTCGCGAACGCGGCAAGAGTAACCCCATTCGTTATCGTACCAAGCAATGACCTTGGCCATTTTTTGGCCTATTACCTTTATGAGTGTTCCGTCAACAATAGCAGAATGAGAATTCCCCTTTAAGTCAATAGAGACAAGCGGCTCTTCCGTGTATTGAAGAATGCCCAGCATTTCATGATCCTGCGCCTTCATCATCGCTTCACGAATCGCGGTCTCTGTCACGTCCGACTCAAACTCTACCACAAGATCAATGAGCGAGACATCCGGTGTGGGAACGCGAACGGCCATTCCATCCATTTTGCCTGCAAGCTCTGGCAAAACTTCAAACAACGCCTTTGCCGCACCCGTGGTGGTCGGGATCATTGAAACACCAGCCGCACGCGCCCTTCGGAGGTCTTTATGCGGCAAATCTAAAATATTTTGATCGTTTGTATAAGAATGCACGGTGGTCATAAGACCTCTTTTTATCCGAAAGGGCATTAACACCAATGCCACAGGCGCTAGACAATTGGTGGTACAAGAGGCATTTGAAATAATGTGGTGCGTGCTCGGATTGTACCGCGTTTGATTCACACCCAGAACAATGGTCACATCGGGGTCTTTTGCCGGAGCGGAGATAACTACCTTTTTCGCCCCTGCTAAAAGATGTTTTTGAGCCGAGGCCCGATCGGAAAACCTTCCGGTGGATTCGACGACGATATCCACATCCATTTCTTTCCACGGGAGATTCGCTGGGTCTTTTTCACTGGTAATCCGAATGGATTGGCCGTTAATCAAAAGGGCATCCTGTTTTGCGATCACTTCATAAGGCGCGATCCCATGCACAGAATCGTACTTGAATAGATGCGCAAGCGTCTTTGCATCGGCCAAATCGTTAATGGCGACAAATTTTAAATCAGGACAATTAAACGCCGCCCGAAGCAGATTTCGCCCGATCCTTCCAAATCCGTTAATAGCAACTTTTACTGGCATGTAATTAGAGATTTTCTCCTTCTTCATCAAACTTAAAAAATTGGCTGGGCCGGGGAACATCTATTTTATATGTTTTTGGCTCCGTCCCTTTTACAAAAATCTCCATTTTACCCTGTTCCTCGGAGGGCATCAAAAGTCCTGTGGCAGGGTCTATTTTAGCATAGATCACATTTTCAGGTATTGGGAAAGAGACTGCTGGAATGCGCGGGAGAATTTCTTTCATAAAGTCTATCCAGATAGGCAATGCCGCAGTGCCACCCGATTCGCCATCGCCTAATGTCTGTTTTGCATCGAATCCCACCCACACGCCAACAACCAAGTTCGGAGTGTACCCGATAAACCATGCGTCAATAAAATTATTGGTTGTCCCTGTTTTTCCAGCCACGGGCCTATCAATAAAATTGGCTTTGCTTGCAGTACCTCTTTGAATAACATCCGTCAGCATGCTGGTTACGACAAATGCCGTCTCTTCGGAGATCGCCTGCACGGGAACAATCTCTCTTTGCGCCAAGATTTTCTGCGTATGATCTTTGATGTCAGTAAAAAAGGTTGGCCGTATCCGCAGACCCCGATTCGCAAAGACAGCATAGGCTGAAGTTAATTCCAACAGAGAGACCCCTGAAGAACCAAGTGCCAAAGTAAGATCATGTGTGAGCGGACTTCGGATTCCCAATCGGGTCGCAAAATCGATAACAGGAGATACTCCTGTTTGTTCCAATAAATTGATGGTGGCCAAATTGCGAGAATGAACCAATGCCTCCCTCAAAGAGATAGGGCCATAAAATTTATTGGAGTAATTCTCTGGTTTCCATATTTTTCCCTCGCCCTCATTCTCGAAAATAACAGGGTTGTCTATTACAATAGATGCTGGCGTAAAACCGCGTTCGAGGGCGGCACCAAAAATCATCGGCTTAAATGCAGAACCCGGCTGTCTGCGCGCCTGCAACGCACGATTAAATTCAGACCGCTTGAAATCGTATCCGCCCACCATCGCCTTCACTGAACCTGTCGCGGGATCTAAAACGACAATGGCCCCTTCCATCGGCGGCCCGTATCCATTTTGTCCTGATTTTTTTTTATACCCTTGCCGCGCATTGATATCTTCAAGCCCTTTTTGCAATGCCTTTTCTGCCGATCTCTGCATCTCAATATTGAGTGGGGTATTCACATTCAACCCCCCTTTATAGACCAAGTCGGCTCCATATCGTGTGATGAGATACTGACGAAGATATTCATTGAAATAAGGGGCGATGTTCTCCTCACCGATGCTTTTCTCTTCAAAAATAAGTTTTGCTTGATACGCGTTATTGTATTGGGTTTGCGTGATATAGCCTTCTTCGCGCATTCGCTTTAATACAACACGCTGTCGTGCAATTCCCGCGGCTAAATGTTCATATGGAGAATAGTTGTTAGGCCCCTTGGGAAGACCTGCTATGTAAGCAGACTCGCCCAAGGTAAGCTCTTTGAGTTCTTTTCCAAAATAGGTTCTGGCCGCAATCGATACCCCGTAAGCCCCTTCACCAAAATAGATCTGATTCAGATAAAGCTCTAATATCTCGTCTTTTGTGAGGACGGATTCAATCTTACGCGCCAGTAAAATTTCTTTAATCTTACGCGATATGGTCTTCTCTGGCGTTAGAAAAAGGGCCCGCGTTATTTGCTGGGTAATGGTGCTTGCGCCCTGCCGAACTTGAAGCCCTTGCAGATTGCGAATAAACGCACCCATAATCCGAAAAGGATCAAACCCCTTATGCTCGTAGAACCGCGCATCTTCAACCGCCAGAATGGCTTGATATATTTCAGCCGGCATTTCTGCAAGCGGCACAAAAACCCGTTTTTCAATATAAAACGTGCCGATAACGCGGTGGTCGTCTGAATAAACCCGCGTGGCCTGGCTCGGCTCATAATGTTTCAGTTTGTTTAATTCGGGGAGGTCTTGGGAAAAGTAATAAAGAAGTCCTCCGGCCAGTCCCAAAGCGGCTACGCCCAAAGAAAGGATGACTAAAAGGGCAATCCCCCCCCACCGCTTCCAAAGAGCATTATTAAAGGTTTTCTTTTCCATATCAACAACGGGTTGGGGTTTGATAAATCAAACCCCAACCCTAATCTCTATTTCGTCTTACTTATTTATTCTTATGCCGTTGTTTCTTCAACATCTTTTCGTATTTGTGTTTTCTCATTTTCTTTCTTCGTTTCTTCACCACACGCGACATAAAAACTCCTTATTTGTTAGTGCTCATTGACCTGCTCTTACACTTCCATTATAATCGGGTATGATTCCTTTTTCGCCCAATCCTGTGCATTCTAGCAAAGTTACCCCGCTTTCGTCATCTTTATCTTATTTTATTAAGAAACAATTGCTTCTTTTCTTTCTGCTGTTAATAGCCGCAGGCTGTGCAACATCACCAAAACAACCCTCCCCTACTGCCGTAGAAGCGAATAAAATAAAACACGAATTAGATACCCTAACGCAATTATACGAAAAAAAGGATACCCGTTTCTTTTCTCACATGCATCTTGCAGGGGTCGCACCCCCTTTGTTCAAAGGGTCTGCTCTTTTTAAAGAATCAATTCAACACGACTTTGACACCTTTTCAGAAATAAAGATGAATATCAAAATAACCCAAATTGAAATTAAACAGGATGCGATATCGACAGGCATCTATTGGGAAGGGGCATGGAAAATGAACAATGACGCCCCCCCTCTGAAACAGTCGGGAAATGCCCTTTTTATTTTTAGCAGGGAACCCCCTTCCGTACTAATGGAAATACGAGGAGAGTCTCCTTTTGGCGTTTTTCAAAAAAATAAATGAAAGAAACAATGTTTGATTTTCTTGTCGTGGGGAGCGGCGTTGCGGGACTGCGTGGCGCAATTTCTGCTTCCCGCTACGGCAGTGTGCTCATTCTTAATAAAGGAAGTCTAAACGAATCAGCATCACAAAATGCCCAAGGTGGCGTTGCCACTGCTTTAAATGAGGAAGAATCTGAAATTGACTCACACTATCAAGACACGGTCGATGCAGGGCGGGGGCTTTGCAATGAGGACGCAGTCCGCATTTTAGTACAGGAAGGGCCGCACAGGATTTTAGAACTCATTGAGTGGGGAGCTGAATTTGATAAAATTGGTTCTCAATTTGCCACTGTTTTAGAAGGGGCGCATACGAAAAACCGTATCTTGCGGGCACAGGGCGATGCGACTGGCGCCGAAATTATCAGAACGCTAGTGGAGAAAGCCAGAAAAATTCCGAACCTGCATCTGCTTCCAAACCATTTCGCCATTGATCTCATCGTAGAAGAGGGTATCTGCCAAGGTGCATGGGTATTAGATCAGGGGAATAAGCGTGTCTATCCTATTTTCGCAAAAGGGGTTATTTTGACCACGGGTGGGGCAGGCCATGTTTTTAGCCGTACCACGAATCCAACGGTTGCAACAGGTGATGGGATTGCCATGGCCATTCGTGCGGGTGCTGTGGTTTCCGATCTGGAGTTCGTGCAGTTTCATCCTACATCGTTATTGCTCCCCAATGCGCCCCCTTTCCTTCTATCCGAAGCAATGCGCGGAGAAGGGGCATTGCTTCGGAATTCCGATGGAAAACTATTTATGGCGTCTTATCATCCCTCTGCTGAACTTGCGCCACGCGATATCGTTACCCGCGCGATATGGAACGAAATGCGGCAAGGACAAAGCGTATTTCTTGACCTTTCCCATCTTAAACCAACCTTTGTAAAAGAACGGTTTCCAACGATAGACAAAACATGTCGGGCGTTTGGCATCGATATCGCGCGAGATAAAATTCCGGTTGCCCCTGCGGCGCATTATATGATGGGCGGCATTAAAACAGACTTGTCTGGCAGAACAAACATCAGCCGTTTGTGGGCCGCAGGAGAGGTGGCAGGAACGGGTGTTCACGGGGCCAACCGATTGGCATCTAACGCTTTACTGGAAGGGCTTGTCTTTGGCGCACGCGTTGGCGATGACTTGGAACATGTTTCAACTTTGGAAGGAAGAACGATGCCGCCTCGTCCCTACATTGATCCCCATGCCAATCCCGATGCGTATTATGCTGTACAAAAATGTGTGCAGGAGACGATGTGGAACGACGTGGGTATTATTCGATCTGCTCCTTCTCTTGCGCGTGCGATGAAAAATATAAAAGAATGTGGGTGGGCAATATCAGAAGATGGATTGTCCCGTCTGGCATTAGAAACCCGCAACCTCGTGATTGTTGCGTCAGCCATTATCACTGCGGCTTGCGCGCGAAAAGACAGTATCGGCGCGCACTTTCTGGAGGATTCTTAAAAACACTTATCTTATGTAACACAGCTTCCTCGCCACAGAACCAGACATAATTATGTACTACTAACATCTCAAAATAAAAGACTTGAATTTCCATGCCTGATTCAGTATCGTCTAAATCGGGATAAGATTAAGGTTGGAGAAGGGTAGAATGATTGCATCTCTCAACGGCATTATAGCATCGAAATCACTAGACACACTGATTATAGAAGTCGGCGGAATTGGCTATCAGGTCTTTATTCCGCTTTCAACTTATTATCAACTGCCCGAAATTAAAAGCCCCGTTTCTCTTCATATTCATACATACGTTCGAGAAGACGCGCTACAACTGTACGGTTTTTTGTCTCTGCTGGAAAAGAAGCTCTTCCTGCTTTTAATTGGTGTGTCGGGTGTGGGGCCGAAACTGGCGCGGAATATATTGTCGGGGATTGAGGTTCCCGCACTTTTAACGGCTATCGGAAAAGGCGCGGTCGAGCGACTTCGACTGATCCCCGGCATTGGCCCAAAAATGGCTGGACGACTGATATTAGAACTGAAAGAAAAGGTATCATCGTTAGACGAGATGGCAGAGGTTTTAGTCAAAACAGAAAATCAGGTGGGTGACGATGCCCTCTCTGCCTTAATGAATTTGGGCTATTCAGAACGCGAAGCCCAAAAAGTTATTGATGCTATTCTTAAGGAAGAAGGACAGGATACCACTATTGAAGCGTTAATCAAAAAGGCGTTACAAATGTTATCAAAGGGTAATTAAGAATGGAAGAAAGATTACTTTCAGGACAATTAGAAAATGAAGAAAAACGGGTGGAGGCACATCTCCGCCCTGCGTTGCTTACCGAATATGTCGGCCAGAATCAGATCAAGGAGAATTTACAGATTTATATTGAAGCGGCAAAAAAACGCGGGGAGGTGTTAGATCATGTTATTTTCTATGGCCCGCCGGGACTGGGGAAAACCACGCTGGCGAACATTATTGCGCGGGAGATGGGGGTGAATATCAAAGCGACCTCTGGGCCTGCGATTGAAAAGCCGGGGGATCTCGCGGCGATTTTGAGCAATCTTTCCGAAGGGGATATTTTTTTCATAGACGAGATTCACAGGCTTCATCCTACGGTGGAAGAGGTGCTTTATCCTGCAATGGAAGATTATCAAATCGATATTATTATCGGCCAGGGGCCATCGGCCCGCACGCTGAAATTATCTGTCCCAAAATTCACGCTCATTGGCGCCACAACGCGCGCCGGGCTTCTCACCTCCCCCTTGCGGGATCGGTTTGGCGTGATTAACCGATTGGAGTTTTATAGTCCAGAGGAACTGCGTCTTATTGTGATGCGTTCCGCCGGGATATTCAATCTGCCTATTTCTCATGAAGCCGCGCTGGAGATTGCCAATCGCAGTCGGGGAACACCGCGTATTGCCAACCGTATTTTGCGGCGCGTGCGCGACTTTGCAGAGGTGATGTCCGATGGCCGTATTGATTGTCCCATCGCAAAACAGGCGTTAGACCGCATGGATATTGACAATGCAGGACTTGATACGATGGATCGAAAACTGCTTCTGTTGATTATTGATAAATTTGGCGGCGGCCCTGTGGGGGTTGAGACGCTGGCCTCTTCGTTGGGCGAAGAGAAAGAAACATTAGAAGAAGTTTTTGAGCCGTACCTGCTTCAAAGCGGCTTCCTAGACAAAACCGCACGGGGGCGCATGGCCACTGAACAAAGTTTTAAACATTTCGGGAAAGAGAGACCACAGGGGAGAGCCGCTTCGGTCGGATTATTTTAATGCAAGACTACAAACCCTTTTCAATCAAAGCCTTTTTATTAGGCAAGCCTCTGTCCACATCGCAAGCGTCGCATGAACGGCTTGAGATTAAACAAGCATTGGCCATTTTTTCCTCGGATGCCATTTCCTCTGTGGCGTATGCCACGGAAGAAATCCTGCTCGTCTTTTTAGCCATTTCCGCATTGGCTGTAGGTTTTATGGCCCTTCCGGCCATTGGCATTGCCGTTTCTGCCCTTTTATTTATTGTGGTTCTTTCTTATCGACAAACCTGCATTGCCTATCCTGACGGAGGCGGGGCTTATACCGTCGCAAAAGAAAATTTATCTAAAGATATGGGGCTATTGGCCGCGGCCGCACTGCTCATTGATTATATCTTAACGGCATCTGTTTCTATTACAGCCGGCGTTGCGGCGATTTCCTCTGTCTTTCCTAACGTCTCGTGGGATACCGGATTTATTTTTTCCCAACGGGTTGCCCTTGGCTTTCTCTTTTTAGTACTGATTGCGTGGGTGAACTTGGGGGGAATACGGGAATCAGCACGGATATTTGTCTATCCCACTTACCTTTTTATCGTACTTTGTCTCGTGCTTATTATTACAGGTTTTGTGAAATGGATTCTCTCCCCCCCTTCTTTACCCCACGCGGTAGAAATGGCAGTGGCAAGCGCATCGGTTACCCCATTTATTCTGTTTCGAGCCTTTTCTTCAGGCTGTACTGCGTTGACAGGAGTGGAAGCCATTAGCAACGGAACCTCTGTTTTTAAAAAACCAGAAGGAAAAAATGCCGCGATGACATTGACCCTCATGGGCATTATTTTGGTGACTCTTTTTTTGGGCATCACCTCTTTGGCCTATCTCTACCGAGCCGTACCCACACATGACCAAACCCTCATCTCCCAATTAGGGGGACTTGTTTTTGGGCATGGGAGCTTGCTCTATTATGCCTTACAAGCGGGCACGATGATGATCCTTCTGCTTGCCGCCAACACGGCTTATGCTGACTTTCCGAGGCTTGCCTCCCTTTTGGCAAAAGACAAATTCTTCCCAAAGCAATTTGGAAATCTTGGAGACAGGCTTGTTTTTTCAAATGGGATTTTAATGCTAACGATCTTTTCTGGATTGCTGATCTTTATGGTAGGGGGTAACCCCCACGATCTTATTCCGCTCTATGCCGTGGGCGTCTTTCTCTCTTTTACATTATCGCAAGCGGGAATGGTTGTTTATGCTAAAAGACACAAAGAAAGTGGTGCGACCACTGCGAAAAACTGGCTGATGCACGCGGTGATGAGTGCTATCGGGGCCACCGCTACTGGCGCGGTTTTTCTGGTAATGACGATTACCAAGTTTCATGTCCCCGGGAAGATAGAAGGGGCGTGGATGGTCTTAGCCGCGCTACCCGTCTTGATTTTAATCTTTAAAGGGATTCACCGGCATTATGAACAAACAGATCGTCAATTAAAATTACCAGAGACATTTCATCCCGTCCCATTTACGCACACGGCGATTCTTCTGGTACCGGTTATACATCGTGGAATTCCTCGTGCAATCTTATATGCGCAATCTATTGATCCTTCTGCGCGTGCTGTGCATGTTGCCGTGAATCCTGATGAGTCCGATCAGTTAGTAGCAGAATGGGAACGGCTAGGGCTGGGTCGGGACGCCGACTGCGGAATGAAATTGATTATTCTTCCCTCACCTGATCGCTCCTTAATTCGTCCAATAATAGACTATCTGGAAGAGGTTGATTGTGAGAAGCATAATGATTTGATTACCGTTATTGTTCCAGAATTGGTGGAGGCCCGATGGTGGCATGGTCTTCTCCATAATCAGACGGGCCATTTTTTAAGATTTGTACTCGGGATGAGACGGGGCATTGTTGTTACGAATATCCCTTATCATTTGGATGTGGAATAGACAGCATTTTTGACAAGAAACATCTTATCGTGCGACAATCTTGCCAAGTAATCAAACATAGGATTTGATGGAATGGGTGCCTTGTCGATTGGTTATATTCCTATTTTTATTTTTCTCGTTACCACGATTCTTTTTGGTGCGGGAACGCTGTTTGCCAGCTATTTTGTTCAGTCGCGTGTATATAATAAAGACAAACTCTCTGCTTACGAGTGTGGTAGTGAGCCGATTTCCGACGCACGCATCCCCTATCCAGCGCGGTATTACATCATTGCGGTTTTATTTGTCATCTTTGATATTGAAATTATCTTTCTTTATCCGTGGGCCGTTGCCTTCACTAAAATCGGTCTCGTAGGTCTTATTTCGATGCTTATTTTTATTGCGCTTTTTGTCTTGGGATTTGCGTATGCTTGGAGAAAGGGAGGTCTAGAATGGGATTAACCGGCCAGTTTGAAGCCAACTTTATCACCACAACGGTTGACAACGCCGTGAACTGGGCACGCAAAGGGTCTCTTTGGCCGCTAACGTTTGGGCTGGCCTGTTGCGCAATTGAAATGATAGCCGCAGTGGCATCTCGCTATGACATTGATCGGTTTGGTGCCGGAATCTTTCGAGGCTCTCCACGTCAATCCGATTTAATGATTGTTGCGGGTACGGTTTGTCGAAGGATGGCGCCTGTTATTCGCAAGGTATACGATCAAATGCCAGAGCCGAAATATGTGATCTCCATGGGGTCGTGCGCGACATCGGGCAATATCTACAACAGTTACGCGGTGGTGCAAGGGGTGGATCGCTTTGTTCCTGTGGATATTTATGTTCCGGGTTGTCCTCCAACGCCAGAGGCCCTGCTCGAAGGGATATTACGTCTGCAAGATCAGATCATGAAAAAGAAGGTCTTTGTCGCGGCATGAAGATTCCCATTGGAATGGAGGATGGCCAAAGCCATCCCATCGCGCAAAAAATACAAACGGCCTACCCCGATTTTTATATCGGTGCCACGCTGTTTCGAGGTGATCTATCTGTTCATATCAAGAAGGAGGGCGTCCTTTTAATTTCACAATTCCTCCGAGACGACCCTGCATTGGATTTTGACTACCCGATTCATATTTCTTCGGTGGACGATATGGTGAGTACATCCCCTGCAAGAGGGAGAAAGCAAAATGCTGGAGAAGATCGGTTTGAGATGGTGTATGAGCTTTTCTCTATCAGAAAAAAACATCAGGTTCGGGTGAAGGCGCGTGTGAGTGAGCAAGACTGCACCATTGATTCTGTGACCTCCATTTGGAAAGGGGCCAATTATCAGGAACGCGAGGTCTACGATATGATGGGCATTAAATTTAATAATCACCCTGATTTAAAGCGGATTCTTTTGCCAGACGAGTATACCGAAGGGTATCCATTGCGAAAAAATTTCCCCGTAGAAGGGCGCGGCTGGCGAGACACCTTTGAGTTTTTAGACCAAGAATGATAGACTCCTAACCATTATGCCTCCAAAGCTAAGTCATTTTAATAAACAAGGTCAGGCTGGGATGGTTGACATCTCTGCAAAGAAGACCACCAAGAGAATTGCCACGGCCGTCGGCACCGTTTTTATAAGCCTACGCACCTTGCGCCTGATTGAAACAAACCAGTTGAAGAAAGGCAATCTTTGGGAAGTGGCACGCCTTGCTGGCATTATGGCCGCGAAAAAAACGCCCGAACTCATCCCGATGTGTCATCCGATTTTGCTCGGCAACATTGACGTTGATTTTACTGTTTTGACTCATAAAGATGAAGAAAACGCAGAGATAAAAATTACGGCCTCTGTCACGGCGGCAGGACAAACAGGGGTTGAGATGGAGGCGATGACAGCAGTCTGCGTCTCTGCATTAGCGCTGTACGATATGTGCAAAGCCGCTGATAAGGGAATCTCCTTTGGCGAGATTGCCCTAAACTTTAAAAGCGGCGGAAAATCTGGAACCTATAAGAGAAAGGCAAAACCATGAGAGATTTTATT